>Ga0105051_10002966_pt1 | contig 21109 bp, 16 predicted proteins | sample FRY02_FD_78383 | JGI IMG/M metagenome (GOLD analysis project Ga0105051, IMG submission 78383) | Freshwater microbial communities from Lake Fryxell liftoff mats and glacier meltwater in Antarctica - FRY-02 (megahit assembly) | ecosystem: Environmental > Aquatic > Freshwater > Ice > Glacier... | reverse complement strand
TTGGTACTGTTGTTGGTATCGCCGTTGGCAGGCTGGGTGGGCGCCCATTGACCATTGGCGCGCAAACTGGCTTCTGGCACATCTAGCCACAACCGGTTGAGCCGCCACTCATTTGCCATCTGCCCAGGCGCGCGCTCGACCACACGGTTGGAAGCTTGTAGCTCCAAGCGGCCCAAATCCCGCCCCTCTAGGTTGAGCGACTGCACCACCACATCCAAGGCAGGCATCGCTCTTGGTTGTTCGGTCAACATCTGCACAAAATCTTGCGTTTCTTGTTTTTTCAAACTCAGCATCGCAAGTCGCGCGTAAACATTACCCGCCCCGCTGTCGGTGCGGTCTGGTTCGCGGTACTGGAGATAACCGTTGACCTCGTCCGCCTTCACGTTGGCACGCCACAACGCATCTAAACGCTCTGCGCCCAACACCACGTTGTGAAAGCTGCGTCCCTGCACGGTGAGCTCTAAAGCTCTGGCCACCATGGTGGTGGGCATGTAGGCCTTGAGCGCACTGGCGACACCGCTGTTCCCGTCACCATTACCTCCCGTTTGAAGTCCGGCTAGGGCATCTATCGCAGCGGTGCCCACCCCCACACCGGTGAGCCTTGGTTCTGAAGCCGCAGCAGCGGTGACGGCCCCACTGAACATATTGCGCCAATGGTCCACGTTGAACTGGGCCAAACGCACATCGGCCAACACGCCTTGGTCAGGCACGCGGCGTACATCGTCGCCCAACTGACCCAGGCCCACCGCACCTCTCACCATCGCAGGGACTGTAAAACGCGTCACGTCAGCGGCGCTTTGTGTGAACTCACGTATGAACTGCGCATGAACCACTGGCGCGCTGTCTGGCCCCACACGCAACACGATGTTCTGCGCGCTGGCCATGCCTGCACTGCGCTGGTTGGCTGGCGCAGGCGAGAGCGCCAGACGCAATGGCCAGGACACCCCAGTTGGTTTGTTGATAGGCTGGGGCAAGTTCAACCGCATGTTCGTGAGTGGTGCCTCCACCTCCCAAGACAAGCCCTGCGCATCTCTGACAGCACTCGCCTCAAACGGTGTGCTGCCGCTGGCGTATTGCGCCAGCTTGGCCACAGTACCCAAGGACGGTGTGCGCGCCAAGGCCTCGGCGTTGAGCGTGCCGCGCACGTTGGCGCTCAACCCACCAGACTCATCTGAACTGGCTGCGGCTTGCCAACGCAAACTGCCAGACACCGGGCTGCCCAGCCATTGCCCCCGCGCTTGTGTGACCTCCACACTGTCGTTTGAAAACTGCACACGTGCCGTTGCCTGTTGCAACGCTGGCACGCCAGGCCACAACTGCAAACTGTTGCCCAACAACGCCACTTGGCCTGTCACCACCACTTGCTCAGGCTGGCCCAGCGGTGCATCAACACGCAGCCTAAGACTGGCATCACCGCCAGCTTGCCAGTCTTGCATCAGACCGTTACTCCAACGCGCAATAGGCGTTGCGTTGAGTTGTGCCAACCAAACCGGCAGTGGGCCAGCCGCAACAACGTCCACGGTCAGTTGCCCACTGCCGTCTAACCCACGAATGCCCACTGAGGCATCACTCACCACCACGCCCGGCGCATCGCGCAGGCGACCCGTGATGTTGGTGATGTCAATATCTGAGCCATTCATGACAAAACGCGCTGACAGCTTATTCAGCGCTGGCCATTGCTGATCACGACCCCAGCCAGCGGCATAGTCAAGTGCGATATCAGCGGCATTGGCAGACACAGCAAACCGCGCCGCGCCACCATCCCACACCGACTTGTCCAACTCGCTATTGATGCGGACAGCGACGTCACTGAGTTGCCCACCTTGCATGCTGGCGTTCAAAAAAGACAGTGCCTGCGTGCTCACGCTGCTGGGTAAATAACGCGCCAATTTCGTAGCGGGTAGGTGATCAATAGCAGCGTCCAGCTTCAAGAAACCAGCACTGCCTGCGGCTTGTCGCAGTGCCTGCGAACCCGTGGCCGCCCACAACCCTGCACCACTAACATGGCCATGCGGTGTGTCAATTTGAACATTCTCAAAGGCCACGCGCCACCTGCCTTGCAAGGCTTCTGGGAGATCGCCACCTAGCCGCGTCTCTTGCTGCAGCGCTTGGCCGGGCGCGGCCCATGACAAGCTTGCTACTAAGCTAGAGAGGTCTATTTCTGGCTCACGCCAGATACCGGGCAAGACGAGGCTGCCTTGCGTCACCGACGCTTGCGCCGTGCCACCCAAACGCGTGCTGTCCCAAGTCAGCGACAAGCCTTGTACGCCAGGCCGTGCTGTATCGCCGGGCAATGGCTTGCTTGGCAAACGTCCGGGGGCCCAACCCAACTCGGTGGCTTGGCCGCTGGTGTGCCACGACACAGCCTCACCTGCGGCACCGCGCCAATCGGCTTGCATGCTGTTGATATAGCCAGTGGGGCGCCAGCTGTTTAAGTGGTTGCGCACCATCTCCGGCATGGGCAAACTGGGTGCGAGTTGGCGCAATACATCTACATCCAATCGCGCCAAACGCACTTGTCCTTGCGTGGCTAAACCAGTGGCCAACTTAGGCCAAGACAGGTCTAGCTGCGCACCGTCCCACTGCACACCTTGCACGGTCTCAAACGACATGTCTTTCACAGCCAACTGCCATTGCTGCGCCGCCCCCGCGTCGTCGCTACCATCCAAGGTCAAACGCGCTTGCAAGCGTTTGAACAGCAACGGCTTAAGTGCTGGCGTGGCTGGCTGTCGCCACACAACGCCCACCTCGGTCAGCGCCACGTCACTGGTCAATGTTTTGAGCTGTGCACCGCGGCCCCACTCTAGCCAGCCGCGCCAAGCCATATTGGCTGTTTGGATCGCCATGACATCAGAGGCTTGCGGCCATAGGCGTGTCAACATGCCGTGCACAGCAGCGCCATCTAGCTGCGGCCACTGGGCATATGCCAAGCCCTCCCAGTCGCGCCAGTTCCCGGCCTGCGTGCTGAACAGCGGCGAGTCGAACTCGGCTTGTAGGGACACGCGCTGGCCCAACTCTGGAGGCGGAGTGAAATCTATACGCACCTCGTGGCTACGTGCGCCACTGCGCAAGACCGCGTCTACATGCCTGAAAAGCCATACGGAAGACGCCGTTGTGTGCGCATCCACCTCTGATGTTGGTGCGAAGCCCGCGTGGTCTTGAACTTCCACGATGGCATCTTCGATCATCAGCTCAGGCTGCTCGAACACCCAGTCTAGCCAGCCTGGGGTGTCGCCTGATGAGGGCTGTGACACCACCATGCCTGCCACACGCCATGCGCCGCTCGCATCGCGCAACACACGTACGCTGGGAGAGGCCACACGCAGTTGGTCAAACTCCAAGCGCCACAACCCGCGCATGCTGAGGCTAAGTTGTAACTTGGGAATGAACACATCTGGTCGCTGGGCGTCGGCGCCCACCAGCACATCACGCGCTTCAAAATAAGAGGTCCAATTGTTGGCCTTGGCAGACAGGCTGGCAATTTGAACGGGCGCGTCCAGCGCTGCGCTCAACTGCAGGGCAATGTCCGAACGCCATATGTCGATTCGCGGCACAATGACTGCATGGATCAGCAAATAAACGCTGGCCACCGCTGTCCACGCTGCAAGCAAGGCAATCAATAGCCACTTCAGCACCTTGCGCACAATGCGCAAGCGAATGTTTGGAATTGAAGTGGTGGCTTGCATGGAATGAAATTATGACCGCCACTGAGGGAGACACAAACACCGACTTGCCAAAACCTAGCGCCGCCACGGCCAACTTGGCGCAATACTCGCGTTTTGTTCAGCGCATTCGCAGGCGCTACGACAAAGAGTTGGGTCTTTTACAAGCCGGAGCGCCTGATACACCTGCCATGCAAAGCTGCCTAGACAGCTTGCTCGCCACTGGCCTGGATGCCGGGCAAGCGCTGCGGGTGTTGCGCCAATTGGTGGTGGAACGTTTGGTCGTCCTAGACTGCGAGCAAGCTGCGTCACTTGGTGTTATCACGGCCAGCATGACGGATTTGGCTGAACTCGCCCTAGACCATGCCATGACATTGGCAACGGATGAACTGTCCCAGCATTACGGCACGCCCACAGGCCACAGCGGTGACGACAGGCACGGCCTACCTGCCAACATGTGGGTGATTGGGATGGGTAAGCTAGGTGCTCGCGAGCTGAACGTATCCAGCGACATTGACCTCATTTACGTCTACGACTGCGACGGTGAAACCTCTGGCAACGACAGGGGCTTGCAACGCATCAGCAACCACGAATTTTTTGGCAAGGTGGTCAAGCGCATCTACCAACTCATTGGCGATGTCACTGAACATGGCTTTGTATTTCGTGTGGACTTGGCCCTCAGGCCCAATGGCAGCGTTGGCCCTGCCGCCGTGTCGATTGACGCCCTAGAAGAGTATTTTTTAATCCAAGGCCGAGAGTGGGAGCGCTTCGCCTGGCTCAAAAGCCGCGTGGTAGCGCCCACGACTTTGGTCACAAATGGCTCGGCCCAGGCCTTGCGTGATGTGGTGCTGCCGTTTGTATTTAGGCGTTACCTGGACTACAACGTCTTTGATGGTTTGCGCAAACTCCACCGCCAAATACGTGAACACGCAGCCAAACGAGCCAGCGGACATCCCGAGCGCGCCAACGACGTCAAACTGTCTCGAGGCGGCATCCGAGAAATTGAATTTACGGTTCAGTTGCTGCAAGTGGTGCGTGGCGGCCAATTTCCAGAGCTGCGCAAGCGCCCCACTTTAAATGCTTTGACGCGCCTGACCAACGCCGGCTTGATGGAGGCAGACAAGGCACAAGCCTTGGCAGATGCCTATGTCTTTTTGCGCCAAGTGGAGCACCGCACGCAGTACCTTGACGACCAGCAAACCCACCAACTCCCCACACAAGACGCCGACTTGGCTTGGATGGCTACCAGCTTAGGCTTTCAAGATGTTTGTGGTTTTTTGTGCGCACTAGACACACACAGAGAAACCGTGGCGCAAGAGTTCGACATTCTGTTGGGGGGTCAAGAAGAATGCACCAACTGCAACAAAACACAACACGATGCAGACGACTTAGAGTCAGCCATTGAGGCGTTGAGTGGCGCTTTTAAAGTGCGCATTGAACAGTGGCAAACACACCCCCGAGTGCTGGCCTTGCGAGAAGACGTTCGAACCCGTCTGGCACGGCTGGTTCAACGAACCGGCGCGTGGCTTGATGCAGGACGCACCACTGAAATTGGTGCTTTGCGCCTGGCCGACTGGATGGAGCCCATGCTGCGCCGCGACAGTTATTTGGCTTTGCTGCAAGAACGCCCGTCGGTGCACGAGCGCTTGCTGCGACTCTTAGGTGCCGCCAAATGGCCTGCGCGCTACTTGATAAAACACCCAGGTGTGATGGACGAGCTGGCCAATCCCACGCTGCTCAACGAGCGCTTTGACCCCGTGCAATTCGAAGCTGAACTAGAAGCTAGGCGCTACGCCTTGCAAACGACCGGCGAAGATGGTGACGAAGAGCTGCTCAATTTGCTGCGCCGCGCCCACCACAGCGAGTTGTTTAGGACACTGGCACGTGACGTTGAGGGCATGCTGAGCGTGGAGTTTGTCGCAGACGACCTCACCGCCTTGGCAGATACAGTGCTTCGCGTCACCACCCGGTGGTGCTGGCAGCGGTTGAAAAACGCGCATCGCGACGAGCCCGCGTTGGCCATCATTGCCTACGGCAAGCTGGGCGGCAAAGAACTGGGCTATGGCAGCGATTTGGACATTGTGTTTGTATTCGACGATGACGACGAGGCCGCACCGGAGGCCTACGCGGCCTTGGTCCGCAAGCTCATCAACTGGCTGACAGTCAAAACCGCTGAAGGCGATTTATTTGAGATTGATACCGCCTTGCGCCCCAACGGCAACTCTGGTTTGTTGGTGACGCGGTTTGAAGCGTTTGCCGACTACCAAGAACGCCGTGGCAGCAACACCGCATGGACATGGGAGCACCAAGCCATCACCAGGGCCCGCTGCGCTGTTGGCAGCTCAGCTCTAGCCGCCAAGTTTGAGTCCGTGCGCCACGATGTCATGGTGTCTCGCAGACAGGCCAGTGACTTGCTGGTAGAAATCACCACCATGCGCGAGAAAGTACGCGAAGCACACCGCGTTCCGCCAGACATATTTGACCTAAAGCACAGCTCTGGCGGTATGGTCGATGTGGAGTTCGTGATGCAATACCTGTTGTTGGCCAAGGCACACGCCCATGCCCAATTGCTGCCCAACTTAGGCAACATCAAGTTGTTGCGCATTGCCAAAGAGTGCGGCCTGATTCCGCCGGCTATCAGCGACGCCGCGGCCAATGCGTACAGAGCCATGCGCCAGATGCAACACCGTGCGCGCCTGGACGAGGCCCCCACCCAAGTGACCCACGCTCACATTGCCCAACACCGCGATGCGGTCTTAGATTTATGGCGTTACGTGATGCAGGAGCACTGAATGGCGACAACACACGGCGTGAATAGCCCTGCGACCCGCCAGACGCAACCGCATTTGACGGTTTAGTAGCCAGCTTAATGGCGGCTATTGAGTTTGCTCAATGTGGTGACCTGACACACCCAAGATGGCATGTCGCCTCAGGTGGCTGTTGTTAAAACCAACTCTTTGCGAAACCGATTGAGCTCTTGTACTGACTTGAAACTGCGCTCCATCAACAAGCTCATGTTGTGCAAAATGCGTTCAACCACCTTGGTCTCCCACACCGCATCAAAATTGATTTGCTTGTCCAGCCAGTGCTCCAGCCATTCGGGGTTGGGCAAACGACTTTGTATGGTGTCACGCGGAAACAGGGCCTTGCTGACGTGCAAGTTGGTTGGGTGCAACGCTTTCGCCGTGCGCCTGGCACTGGCCATGAGCACGCCGACCTTGGCAAATGACAGCCGCGCATCGTCGCCAAAGTTGTGGATGGCACGCTTCATGTAACGCAGGTAGGCGCCACCGTGGCGGGCCTCATCTTTGCTAAGCGTGGCGTAAATGTGTTTGATGACAGGCTCGTCATGCCAGTCTGATGCACGGCGGTACCAGTGATTTAGTCTTATTTCCCCGCAAAAATGCAACATCAGCGTTTCTAAAGCAGGTGCAGGGTCGAAGTCAAAACGAACCGCGTGCAGTTCCTGCTCAGTAGGCGACATGTCGGGGCGGAAGCGACGCAAATACTCCATCAGCACCAACGAATGCTTTTGCTCTTCAAAAAACCAAATTGATATAAAGGCCGAGAAATCCGAATCATTTCGGTTGTCGCGTAAAAACATCTCAGTCGCGGGCAGCGCCGCCCATTCGGTAATCGCATTCATTTTGATGGTCTGTGCTTGCTCATCAGTTAATGCGCTGGCATCGAACTTATCCCAAGGAATGTCTTTTTCCATATCCCAACGAACGGACTCTAACTGCTTAAAAAGCTCGGGGTACAGCATATGGGCTCCTGAGATACGTGCGTATGACTTGGTTGCGTTAATGGTTAATATTCTAGGCAAGCGAATGCCTGCTGGGGCTGCAGGGCCAAATACCCTTAAATCCCCTTGTTGTTTAACGTTTGACCCGGTCTTGGGGTTGCACAGCATCTAGTCGCCACTGGGTCACCGCGTCCAACAGCTCTTGCGCCACACCGAACACCCGGGCAACGTTGGCACGCTTGACCTGGCTCAGTGTTGAGGCACTACCCCCGGCCCATATCGCTATGTGGCTGGGCAACAAGTCGCGAAGATGCGTTACACCGAGCAACGCGGCTTTGGGTGAGGTGTGGCTGCTGAAACTCAGCGCCACAATATCTGCTTGCATCACCCGGGCTGCCTGCGCCAAGTCGACCGCGGGTGTTTTAGGTCCCAGAGAAATGCGGTCACAACCCATTTGCGCAAACATGCATTCGGCCATGAGCAACCCAAGGGCGTGTGGCTCATGGTTGAGCGTTGTGAGCACCACTTTGGGGGATTCTCCAGCGCCTTGAAGTGGCAGCTGTGCCATACCTTGCAACAACACACCTTGCACCACAGAAGTGAACAAGTGCTCCTCGTACAAAGCCAACTCGCCGCGCATCCACAACTCGCCCACGCGAGCGGCCATTGGGGAAATAATGCTCTCAATGGCCTGGCCTAGGCCACTTGTTTCAACATGCAGCATCAAGCTGTCGTGTAAGTTTTTCCGCTGGTGTTGTAACAACAACATCAACAACGGCTCCACTGTGGCGGAGACTGCATGCGCCGCGCTGGGCTGGCAGGCGGCAAGCACCAAGCTATTCAGCGCCTCCAGCGGCTGGGCCACCACTTGGCCAGCCCGCATGCCACTGTCTAACAAGCGCTTGATCAAACGCAGCCTGGTCAGTTGCGCGTCATCGTATGCGCGCTCCTCGCCAGCACCGCGTACAGGCACCGGGAAACCATAACGGCGCTCCCACACCCGCAAAGTGTCTTTTTGTATGCCCGTGTCAAGGGCAACTTCGGCAATGGTGTGTACTTGATCGGTCATGTTGTCTGAGTTAACGCGCAGGTTGCATGCTTTTGGTAGTCATATGCATGGGTCGGCATGGACTCATACAATGTGTAAGGTGACCCAGCCTGTCCACGACAAGTAGCCGCTGCATGGGTAACATCATTACATTTAATCAAAGTATTTCACCACATGACCGTTATGTCCAGCCAATTCCGCTCTGAAAATGGCCACGTTCGCCCAAGGGTGGCGATGGTGGGCTCTGGCATTGGCGGTTTGTCTGCGGCCTACCACCTGCGCACGGCGGCACACACCACGCTGTTTGAGTCGGGTGACTACTTTGGCGGCCACACACACACTGTAGACGTCAGCCTGCCAAACGCCCAAGGTAAGACCCAAACCATCGGTGTGGATACTGGATTTTTGGTCTTGAATGAGCGAACCTACCCAGAGCTCTTAAAGCTGTTTGCGGCGCTGGACATTCCCTTGGCCAAGTCGGATATGTCTTTCTCGGTCACTGTGCCAGGCCAGGGTTGGCTGGGCAGGACGGCGCTCGAGTGGAGCGGCACCAGCCTAAGCAGCCTGTTTTGCCAACCACTGAATGCACTGCGACCGGCCTTTTGGCGTATGTTGTTTGACACCATGCGCTTCAACAAGTTGGCCAACCGCATGGTTGGCCAGCCCTTAGACACCTCGCAAAGCCTAGGCGACTTTTTGACTGTCCACCACTTTTCAAAGCCCTTTATTGACTGGTACTTGTTGCCCATGCTGGGCAGCATTTGGAGTTGTCCCACACAACAGATGCTGGCTTTTCCAATCGCCACCTTGGTTCAGTTTTGCCACAACCACGGCCTGATTCAAGTCACCAACCGTCCCGCTTGGTATACCGTTGCAGGTGGTGCCCGCCAGTACGTTGAGGCCATCATTCAACAACTGCCAGACTGCAGGCTCAACACGCCCGTCACCCAAGTGCACCGCCATGGCGATGGCGCAGGTGTTGACATTACGTTCACCGATGCCACCACCCAAGCCAGCACCACCGAACACTTTGACTACGTGGTGATGGCATGCCACAGCAACCACAGCTTGCAGCTGCTCAGCTCGGTCAACACGCAAGAGCAAGAGGTGCTTGGCAGCATTGCCTTTCAACCCAACTTGGCCGTCCTGCACACCGACGTGGCGCAACTGCCCACGGCGCGCGGTGCGTGGTCGGCATGGAATTACGAACGCTCGCCAGTAGCCGCCAACGAGCACCAGCACGTGTGCCTGCACTACCTCATCAACCAACTGCAACCATTGCCGTTTGAGCAAACCGTGGTGGTCTCGCTAAACCCCATCAGACCCATCGCTGCGCATCACATCTTGGGCAGCTACCACTATGCCCACCCTGTATTTGACGCCAAGGCAGTTGCTGCTCAGCAGCAACTGAACGGCATGCAAGGCGAGCACAACACCTATTATTGCGGCGCTTGGACAGGCTACGGCTTTCATGAAGACGGTCTCAAGTCTGGGCAGCTGGTGGCTCAGCTGCTGCAGTCAAGACTGCTGCAGCTTGTTACAGAGGCACACGCACACGACGACGCGGACGCAACGTCAGACGTCACCACAGAGCAAACGGCGCATGCGTAAGCAAGTCGCTTTGCACGGCAGCGACCACCGGCTAGATCAAACGGCTTTACAACGTGGCATGGACCCATTTACTGATCAAAGCCAGGCACTCATAGGCTTTGGTCAAGTACGCCACCAGCGCACCCGCCCCAGCAGCAACACATTTACTTACGCCAACTACTTTGTTTGGTTGCCCATGCGCACATTCAGCGCGCGGGGCTCAAGTGCGCTGCCTCGCAACCGGTGGAGCGCGCTGTCTTTTTTTGACAGCGACCACGGCGAAGGTGCAGACAACGCCCTGCTATGGCTAGACACGCTGTTGGACGCACACGGCCTGTCACACTGCACAGGCCAGGCATGGCTGCACACCTACCCACGTGTGTGGGGCTATACGTTTAAGCCTGTGAGCTTTTGGTACTGCCACACAGACTCCGGTGAGCTGGGCGCCGTGGTGGTTGAAGTCAACAATACATTTGGTGAGCGTCATATTTATGTACTGCCACAGGTCGCTTTAGGCAAGCCCATACTGGCCAACAAGACGTTTCACGTGTCACCATTTTGTGAGGTTAGAGGCGAGTACCGATTCACGTTTATGCACCGCTTTGACCGCAGCCAGGCCCTAGACCCACGCTCAAACGTACATACGCATCCAAGCCACACCGTTGCACGCATTGAATACGACGACCAAGCCATTGCACCTGGACGCACACCCACTTTACTCACCAGCGTGAGCGGACAACTAGAGCCACTCCATGCAACCACCCGCCAACGTGCCTTGTGGCGTTACCCGCTGATGACCGCCGCGGTCATGGCGCGCATACATTGGCAAGCGTTGGTGCTGTGGCGAAAGCGTGTTCCGTTCATCTCAAAACCCAAGCCGCCGGTCACTGCTGTGACACGCGCGCACGCCGACCTAGACGCATAACCATGACGACCGACTTGACCCACAAACGCGCCTCCAACCCGATACCGCCAGACGCGCCACGCGCCGCCAAGCAGGTGTTTAAGCTGCTGCAGCGTATGAGCCATGGGCGACTGAGTATCACGCTGCCAGACCGCACGCAACTGCACTATGGTGCGGCAACAGGCACGCACGCTTACATATCGTTAAACAACTGGCACATGTTCAGTGCGGCACTGAAAAGTGGTGATATTGGGTTCGCAGAAACCTATATTGCAGGTGACTGGCACACGCCCAACCTCACCCAGTTGCTGCAGGTGCTCATTTTGAATCGCACCGCCTTAGAGGACGCTATTTATGGCAACTGGCTGGGCCGTTTGTTTTACCAAGCTCGACACTGGATGCGACGCAACACGCAAGCCAACAGCCGCAAAAACATCCACGCCCATTACGACCTAGGCAACGACTTTTACCAGTTGTGGCTAGACCCGAGCATGAATTACTCCAGTGCGCTGTTCGAGCATGCCGACCAAAGCCTCACCCATGCACAGCACGCCAAAGTCAAGCGATCGTTACAAATGGCCGGCGTCGAACAGGGCTCACGCGTATTGGAAATTGGTTGCGGCTGGGGTGCGCTGGCTGAAATGGCAACCCACGAGTTTGGCGCTGACGTGGTTGGCCTAACCTTGTCTCAAGAGCAGCTGGACTGGGCACAGAAGCGTTTGGGCGCAACACCCAACGCCAGCCGCGCTGATTTACGCTTGCAAGACTACCGCAGCCCAGACGTCACCCGCAACCAGCACGGTGAGCACCAACTCTTTGATGCGGTGTGCTCCATAGAAATGATTGAAGCTGTTGGGCAGGCTTATTGGCCTACTTATTTTCAGACCATTGCCGCGTCACTGCGACCTGGCGGCAAGGCGTGTATCCAAGCCATCGTTATTGGTGATGACTTGTTTGACCGCTACATTCAAGGCACAGATTTTATCCAGCAATACGTCTTTCCAGGTGGGTGTTTGCCCAGCCCATCTAAATTTAAAGAGCAAGCCATTGCTGCGGGTTTGGTGGTGGAAGACAGCTTTGCCTTTGGCTTGGACTACGCCACCACGTTGGCGCTATGGCGCACAGACTTTTTGGCACAAGAGTCGGCAGTGCGTGAACTTAAGTTCGATACCGCCTTCATACGCACATGGGAGTTTTACTTGTGTTACTGCGAAGCCGCATTTTTAGAGGGCAACACCGATGTCATGCAATTCACGCTGCGCAAACCGCATTAAACCTGAGGGCTTAGCCTCAGCACGAACGAGCGCAGGCAGTTGGCGCAGCGCGGCAGCAGGTGTGCTGGCCATGTTGGCGATGTTACTGGCCACGCCTGCGGTGGCGACAACCGAGACCGCCAGCTTCAAGCGAAGCAACGGTATCAACGCAGACTTTGACCGCTTGGGCCAAGGACAACTGCGTTTTTTTGGCTTGCATATTTATGATGCACAGCTGTGGGCAAGCTCTCCCGTTAACAGTGGCAATTACGCACAAACACCCCTGGCACTCACGCTCACCTATGGGCGAAGTTTGAAAGGTCCTTTAATTGCTGAGCGCTCGCTCAAAGAGATGCGCGGCATCGCCACCGTCAGCGATATGCAAGCGCAAAGTTGGTTGACCAGCATGACCAAGCTGTTCCCAAATGTGGTTGAGGGCGACCAGCTCACAGGTGTTTACGTGCCCGGTGAAAAACTAACGTTTTGGCTCAACGCACGGGAGTTGGGCGAGGTCGCTGACCCACAATTTGCACGCCTGTTTGTTGGTATTTGGCTAGACGAGCGCAGCTCAGAGCCAGCACTGCGCTCGCAGCTGTTGGGCCGCAAGTGACGCCTGCACACAACTGGCGAGTTGCCAGCGCTTATGGACTGATGGCCGCGCCACTGGCGTTTGCAGCGCTGCCTTTGTACGTGCTGTTCCCGCAGTTTTACGCGACCAACTTAGGGGTGTCGCTCGCAGCATTGGGCGGTTTGCTGCTGGTGGTGCGGGCATTAGACGCGGTGACCGATCCTCTGATTGGCCGCTTGCTAGACACACATTTGCGCAGCAACAATCTAATGCCCATGGCCGTAGTTGCGGCCTTGGTGCTGCTATTGGGGTTTGGCGCGTTGTTCAAAGCACAGTCGGACTGGGGTACCACACCGCTGCTGGTGTGGGCGGGGCTGATGTTAACCCTGTGCACTGGCGCTTACAGCGTGCTGACATTGGCGCTGCAAACGTGGGTCAGTCGGGTGCACGCCAGCGCGGCCCAACAAGGCGAGCTGCAGCGCTACCTGATTGCTTGGCGTGAAGGCTTTGGGCTGCTTGGTGTGTTGGTAGGTGCCAGCCTGCCAGCAGTCGCTGGGCTAGACGCCACAACCGCCACACTGATGGCGCTGATGGTCATGGCACTGGCTGCATGGTATTGGGTGAGGCCTGCGCTGGCGATGACCAACGCAAACAGCTTGGCTGCGACAACGCCGCCCGTGACGCCAGCAACCGTGTCCGAGTCCGCGGCAGATCCAGCAACAACAGCGCAGTCCTTGTCCGGCGCTACAGCTACAGATGCAGTGGTCAACACGCCAGGTTTTTTTAAACAGCTGATGCTCATTCACGTGGTCAACGGCATGGCCAGCGCCATACCGGCCACATTGGTCTTGTTTTTTGTACGCGACCGCTTGCAAGCCCCAGCTGGTAGCGAGGCCTTGTTTTTATTGCTGTACTTTGCCGCCGCAGGCTTGGCCATGCCGTTGTGGCAAAGCACCATGGCGCGCATTGGCTTGGTGAAGACATGGGGGATAGCCATGATCATGGCCACTGCTGCTTTCGCCGTTACCGCCAGTTTGGGCAGTGGCGACAGCATCTGGTTTGCGGTCGTATGCGTCGGCAGTGGCATGGCTTTAGGCGCAGACCTGTGCGTTCCGCAAGCCATGCTCGCACAATGGTTAAACGCACCCAACGCGCACGCCAAGAGCGACACCTTGCCCCGCAAAGACGGCGTTTATTTTGGCTGGTGGAATGTGGTGAGCAAAGGCAACTTGGCGCTGGCCGCTGGTGTGGCACTGCCGCTACTTGGCGTGCTGGGCTACGTGCCAGGTGCGCCCGACAACACCCAAGCATTGGCCTGGGTCTACGGTGCTTTACCATGTGTATTGAAAGTAACAGCAGCGGGCCTTTTGTGGCACTGCTGGATTAAAAAAAGGTCTAGGGCTCACACATGACACATCTCACAACCCACACATCGGGCTCACTTGGCACAATGATGCGCGCTTTCAAATGGGTGGCCTTTGCTTGCGCAATTGCGCTTAGCAGCGCTTGCACCACAGCACACATTGGCGACTACGCCGACGATCAACCCAGCCTAGATTTGCGCACTTACTTCAACGGCCCTGTCGCGGCCTATGGCATGTTTCAAGACCGAAGCGGGCGCGTTGTCAAACGCTTTGAAGTCGCTATGACTGGCACATGGCAAGGCAACAGCGGCGTGCTTGACGAGCTGTTCACATACAGCGACGGCAGCACAGATCGGCGCGTGTGGCGCTTGACCCAACACAGCGATGGGCGCGTCACTGGCGAAGCTGACGACGTGGTAGGTGCTGCCACAGGTGCTGTTAGCGGCAATGCCATGCAATGGCGCTATACACTCCGGCTGCCTGTTGATGGCTCCGTGTACGAGGTAAGCATGGACGACTGGATGTACTTGCTGAACGAGCGCATCATGATCAACCGCACAGCCATGTCGAAGTGGGGCGTTCACTTGGGCGACGTCACGCTGACCTTTATTAAGCCTGCACCTTGAGCGCGGGCATGTCTATGTTTGGCCCCATGAACCCACCAATCAACAGCTGGCAAGGCAAGGTTGTATGGGTGGTTGGCGGCTCCACTGGGATTGGCCAGGCGGTGGCCGAGACACTGGTACAACAAGGTGCCCACGTGGTTGTATCTGCCCGGACGCTGGCGCCGTTAGAGGCTTTCGTGGAGACCAATGGCAGCGCCGTAGCCAGCGCGATTGCGCTGGATGTTACAAATCCACAGTCCTGCAACGACGCCGCACAAGCCATCTGGCAGCGGCACGGTCAAGTCGACTTGGTGCTGTTTGCAGCTGGCACTTATAAAGCGTTGCGGGCGACCGAATTTGACTTACAAGTTATGACCCAACACCTGCAAGTTAATGTGCAAGGCGCTTACAACGTGTTGGCCGCCATCATGCCCAAGCTGATGGTGCAGGCCAACGCAGGACACTCTGGACACATCAGCCTGATCAGCAGCGTCGCGGGCTGGAGCGGTCTGCCCAACTCATTGGCTTATGGGCCAACCAAGGCAGCGCTCACGCACTTGGGCGAGGTGTTGTACCTTGACTTGGCCAAAACTGGCTTGGGTGTGAGTGTTGTTCACCCTGGCTTTGTGGCCACGCCGCTGACGGCGCAAAACGACTTTCATATGCCGGCACTTATTACGCCGCACGCGGCAGCACAGGCCATGCTGAAAGGCTGGGCGCAAGGTGAGTTTGATATCCACTATCCAAAACGCTTTACGCTGTGGCTTAAGCTGATTCGCTTGCTGCCATACCGTGTGGCACAAGCACTTATTTTGAAAGCCACTAAGCTGTGACCCGAGACCTCCAGCTTGGCCCGTTGAGTGCGTCAACGCAACATGCCATCCATTGGTTTGAACAACTACAGCCCAGCGATTTGGCGCATATTGACGCGCTGTACAGCGCTGACACTTTTTTCAAAGACCCCTTCAACGAGGTGCACCACGTGGCCGGCGTGCAAGCCGTTTTCGAACACATGTTCAAGCGGCTACACCAACCTAGGTTTGTTGTCACCAATGCCTTCGACAGCCATGCTGACGCGACCAACGGTGGCGGCGCTTGCTGTTTGATGTGGACATTTCACTTCAGTGTGAAGGCAGACAAAGCGGCCAAGCCGTGGGTCATACAGGGCGCATCACACCTGCGCTTCAATGCAGACGGCCTGATCACCTACCACCGCGACTACTGGGATGCTGCCGAGGAGCTGTACGAACGAGTGCCTGTGCTGGGATCGCTGATGCGCTGGCTCAAGCGCCAAGCCATGCGATAAGGTGCCGGCGCTTATAAGCCCGGTACTTGGCTGTCTTTAAAACTGGCGCGCAGCATCAGCTTGGTCAACAGCTTGTCGAGATTCGGGCGGCTGGTTCGCCAGTCCAGTTGTGCAAAGCGAAAGTCTAGGTAACCCAAGGCACAGCCCACCGCAATGTCTGACAAGCTGAAGATGTTGCCACTGCAATAAGGCTTGTCACCCAAGCCTGTGGCCATGGCGTCCAACGCTTGGTCAACTTTGGTCATTTGTCTGTCTATCCAGGCTTGGCTGCGCTGCGCTGCTTCACGACCCGCCCACGTCGCCTCTTGGCGAGCCAGCATGCAAGCGTCTAAGACGCCGTCGCCCAGCGCCTCCCACGTTTTACACTCAGCACGCTCACGTCCACTTGCGGGTATCAGGCGCGCCACAGGTGACAAGGCATCGAGATACTCAACGATGACACGTGAATCAAACACTGCCTCGCCGCCCTCCATCACCAAACAGGGCACTTTCCCTAACGGGTTGGCGTGCCCAATAAGGGTGTTGGCGTGCCACACATCTTCTTCTATAAATTGGTAGTCTAGTTTTTTCTCAGTCAACACCACACGCACTTTGCGCACGTAAGGACTCGTGAGTGACCCAATAATTTTCATAGCTGTTTACAAAAAAGAGAAATGCGAATTAATCATTTTAGCGATTAAAAAATGCACCCACGTACAATCACAGCATTTACAACACGGCCCACACCGGCCTGAATTTTGGCCTTGTCCACACCCTTATGAGTACTACTTTTGTTGACGCATCCATCTCCGCCCTGTCACCTTTAGACGGTCGCTACCACGCCAAACTTGCGCCTCTTCGCCCCTTGCTCAGCGAGCACGGGTATATGCACAGGCGTGTTCAGGTTGAAGTCACGTGGTTTATTGCGCTGACCCAGGCCAACCTGGCACAGTGCCCCGCTTTGTCGCCAGCGGCAACGGCGCACATGCTGGGCTTGGTGAGCCAATTCAGCGAGTCCGACACCCACGCTATCAAGTTGATAGAGCGCGAAACGAACCACGATGTCAAGGCCGTTGAGTACTGGATTAAACGCTCGTTTGCCAACGACAACGTCGGTACCGATTTGCAAGAAGAGTTGGCCCGTGCAGCTGAGTTTGTGCACTTTGCATGCACCAGTGAGGACATCAACAACACCAGCCACGCCTTGCAAATTAAAGCTGCACGCGAGCACGTGATGCTGCCACTTATTGCGGACATTACCCACAAACTCCAGCGCATGGCGACCGCTTATGCACACGTACCCATGCTCAGCCGCACACACGGCCAAACGGCCAGCCCCACCACCGTTGGCAAAGAGATTGCTAACGTCGCCGTGCGCTTGCAGCGGGCCACACTGCGCATTGAGCAAGTGGCCATCATGGCCAAAATGAACGGCGCTGTTGGCAACTACAACGCCCACCTGAGCGCGTGGCCAGATGTGGACTGGGAGGCTTTCGCCAAGCGCGTGGTGGAAGCACCTGAGCCCGCTGGACTGGGCCTCACTTTTCAAGACTACAGCATCCAAATTGAGCCGCATGACTACATGGCCGAGTTGTTTGACGCCATGGCGCGCACCAACACCATCCTCATTGACTGGTCGCGCGACGTGTGGGGCTACGTCAGCTTGGGCTACTTCAAGCAACGCCTAAAAGATGGTGAAATTGGCTCGTCCACCATGCCGCACAAAGTCAACCCCATCGACTTTGAAAATGCGGAGGGCAACCTCGGCCTGGCCAACGCACTGCTGCGCCACATGAGTGAAAAACTGCCTATTTCACGCTGGCAGCGTGACCTCACTGACAGCACGGTGCTGCGCAATGTCGGCGTGGCATTTGGCTATACCGCGCTGGCTTATCAGTCACTGCTAGCAGGTTTGAACAAACTAGAACTCAACGAAGAAGCCTTGGCCCATGACTTAGACAATGCCTGGGAAGTGCTGGCAGAACCTATTCAAACCGTGATGCGCCGCTATGCGATTGAAGGTGCATACGAACAACTTAAAGAAGTCACACGTGGCAAAACAGTCACGCGTGAAGCGCTCCATGCACTCATCAACAACTTGGCGATTCCTGCACCCGACAAAGCGCGTTTGCTGGCCATGACGCCGGCTACTTATGTGGGCAAAGCGGCTGAATTGGCGCTGCGCGCTGGCCAAACAAGCCAGCCAACTTGACGCCAGCCAACGGCTAGGGCTGGCTTCGTTCTAGCGCCCGTTCGCTGTAGCGGTTAAAACGCCAAGCGTTGTTTTCTACAGTGATACGGCGCCATACAGAGCGTTTTTCGCCCGGCGTCATCTCTGGCCAAAATTGAACCTCGTCAAAGGTGCGCCCGCAGCCCTTGCACATGTCATCGCCTTGGCTGGTTGAGCAAATAGCAATGCAGGGCGTGTCTGGCAAACTGTCCACCCACTTGAGCCATGCCTCTAAAGCAGGCTTGGGCATGCTGTCTTCATCGGCTTCTGTCTCACCGTAATACACCAACAAGGCATATATCTCAGCCAAGTGCCTCAGCGGTGCACACAAGGTAACGCCATCTGGCGAGGGTGACACCCGACGCCAGTAGTTGATTGCAGACTCGATATCGGTGATGTGAATGGCAGCCATAAAACGAACAACGCCGCATGCACATACGGCTTCGCGTTCATGATAGCGCCAAGCCCTCGAAGCCATATTTATAAGGCCATACAACAATGTGGTGGCTTAGGCTTTAGGGCTTGTCATCAAGTTGTTGCTGGCGCAAGGCGTTGGCCACTTGCGACAAACGGGTCGACACGATGGCCGACTCTTGCTCATCGCTGTTGCCTACAGCAGCTTGGCGGTTGGCCATGGCTTGTGCCGCCATAAACCTGTCTTTGGCCGCTTCAAATTGACCGGAATGCGCCGCACTCTCTGCCTGCGCGCGCAACGCTCTAAGCGGCTGACCCAAGGCCTGTGCCACATGTGCGGCCACTTGCCAGGCGTACGCATCAGCAGGATGGTCTACCAGCCACAGCCGCAAGGCTTGGTCAGCCATGTGCTGGGTGTCGCGCGACACAGCATATGCCACCGTGGCTTTTGAGTTGAGTGTGGCATCACCACTTGCATTTGTATTTGCACGTACCGTCCCCGCCACGCTGGCTGCACTGAGCAAATCGCTGCGGTACCCACGCTTATTGGCCAGTGCGGTCTGTGCCATAGCTTGTAAGGACGCTTGGACCACCTGGTCTATGGGCTTGCCGTTGAGGTCCTGCGGCTTGGTCGGCATATCCACCCACATCTGCAAAGCACTGTTGGTAATGACCCGCTGCAGAGTCGTATCGCCAGGCTGGTTTTTCTTGTTGTCCATACTGGTCTGAACGCTGAGCGCCAAGGCACTGATGCCACGCCAAGCTTGATCATGTTGCTGCAGCTGTTTGGCAGCCAATGCACCTTGGTAGCGCGCCACCCACGACTGCCGCTCAGCGTCGGCGCCCGATGTTGGCGCTGTGTGCGCCACATCAACCCATGCCTGCCACGTATCTTGGCGGGTTTGCGCCAGGACTCGCGCACGCGCGCGCATGAAACTCTGAACCGATGGCGCCAGCCAGTCGGCACGCAGCAAGCCCGCAGCAGGCGGGGGCAGGTCGCGCAACCTGACTTGCATATCGGCTACGCGCTCAGACGTCAGCGGGTGGCTTCGCAAATAGGGGAACGCGCCGTCGTCGTTGAGCCGGTTGACGTGTTGCAGCTGCTCAAACATTCTTGCAAAACCAGCGGCATCAAAACCCGCCAAGTTCTGCACCTGCAACCCTTGTCTATCGGCCTCTCTTTCCATGTCGCGAGAAAAGTTAAGGTTGCGCTGCGCGGCCACTGCTTGACCACCCAACAAGGTGGCATTTGCCAACTCGGAGTTTTGAGTCACGGCCAAGGTGCCCAGCACCATGGCGGCCATTAACCAAGGTGCGTTTTGTTCGCGCATGTTCATGATGCGCGCGATATGACGCTGTGTGACATGGCTCAACTCGTGCGCCAATACCGAGGCCAGCGCGTGCGCGTCATTTGCCATGGCAATCAAGCCCATGTTGACGCCCATATAGCCACCAGGCAAGGCAAAGGCGTTGACACTGGCGTCATTGATCAGAAGAACCTGCCAAGCCAACTGCTGCGCCATCTCTGGACTCACTTCGCCTTTGTCTACAGCGGCCGTGTACAAGCTGTGCCAAATGTTGTCGACATACTGCGCCAACAGCACGTCGCTGGCCACATTGCCGCCTGCGTACAAGTCGCGCACAATGCGCGCACCCAAACGCCGCTCATCGCTGAGGCTTAAATTGCCCGTTTCGCCCAGCGATGGCAGTGCCACCTGCGGCGAGCCGGCGTTCACACCCTCGCTGGCGCTCAACCCACTTTGTGCGTGCACGGGCAGCACGAAGAGGGGCCCTATAAAAGCCGCACAGATCAGCAGCACGCGCAGTTGGATAAGAATTCGCATAGTCTTATGATGCTTAATCATGTTGTTGGTTGCATGCAACCACTCCACTATCAATTTATGACAACCTAGAAGCCCTCTGTGAGCACATCACCCCTAACCCATTTCGACGCCCAAGGCCATGCACACATGGTCGATGTTGGCGACAAAGCCTCCACCAAACGCACGGCAGTTGCCACAGGCTTCATCAGCATGCTAAGCGCAACCAAAGACCTTATCGCAAAAGGTAACGCAAAAAAAGGCGATGTGCTGGGCGTAGCCCGTATTGCCGCCATTCAAGGCGCCAAACGCACAGCAGACCTTATTCCGCTGTGCCACCCGTTGGCATTAAGCCACGTAAGTGTCGGCTTTGACCTACAAGACGACGGTATACGTTGTACGGCTACCGTTGAAACAACTGGCCCCACCGGCGTTGAAATGGAAGCGCTCACCGCCGTTCAAATTGGCCTTCTGACCATTTACGACATGTGCAAAGCAGCCGACCGCGGCATGACCATGACGGACGTCAAGGTGTTGGAAAAACACGGTGGCAAATCAGGCAGCTTTGTTGCCTGAGCGGTTTACGTTGCAGCTTGCTCAACGCCGGTGTTGTCAGCCGTA
>Ga0105051_10002962_pt1 | contig 21127 bp, 30 predicted proteins | sample FRY02_FD_78383 | JGI IMG/M metagenome (GOLD analysis project Ga0105051, IMG submission 78383) | Freshwater microbial communities from Lake Fryxell liftoff mats and glacier meltwater in Antarctica - FRY-02 (megahit assembly) | ecosystem: Environmental > Aquatic > Freshwater > Ice > Glacier... | reverse complement strand
TGCGAAAGATAAAGATTATGCTGTTGAAATCGCTAAGAAGCATAAACACGTTTTGTGCAGGTTAGTTATACTTAGAGATTTTAGAGATCGTGCCGCTGACGTCGGCAAAAGAGAAGATATATGAAAAAGTATAAAATAATTTACGCTGACCCGCCTTGGGATAGTAATTCACAATTTGGTCGGGATAAAAATAAGGGGAACGAACAACATTATCCGCTGATGATGCTGGCGGACATAAAAAACCTGCCGATTAAAGAATTGGCTGACAATAATTGCGTATTGTTTTTGTGGGTAGTTGATGCACAGTTGTTTGAAGCGAAAGAAGTTATAGAAGCATGGGGTTTCACATACAAAACCGTTGCTTTTACTTGGGCGAAACTAACAGTAACGGGAAAAGACCACTTTGGGGTTGGAATGTGGACTCGCAAAAATCCCGAAATGTGCCTACTTGCTACCAAGGGGAAACCGAAAAGGGCTAGTGCTAGTGTGAGACAATTGCAACATCATCTAAAAAGAGAACACTCAAGAAAGCCAGACGAAATAAGGAATGAGATAGTGAACCTTTGTGGAGATTTGCCTAGATTAGAAATGTTTAGCAGACAAAAAACAGAAGGCTGGGATGTTTGGGGAAAAGAGGTCGAATCAGATATAATATTAGAGAAATCCAAAGCCTAAGCAATCGGCAAAAAAAGGAGAATAAATGACACTACTAATAACACCGGTGACAATGATTTTATGGTTAATAGGCGGGCAGACAGCTAAGTGGGTTAGGAGATACTGTGTGCCTACATTTACTATACTTGCAGGATTAGTGCGGTACTTACGTGATCCTAAGAGGAATGAACATGCGTCTAAGGTTTTAGTGCTTATACCGCTGATTGGTATACTCTCTATGGGGTATGGGATTAATTCCAAGCTGCGAAAAATGTTTAAAAAGGATTGGCTTGTGCGTTTAATTTATGCTATAATAATTGCTGTTCCGTTATGGATTTATGCCATGATTATGCCGACGGTGCCGATAATTAAACCATTAATAATAATGATTGCTTTGTGCAGTGCGTTTCAGATACGTGCAGGTAAACTATTTACTGTAGGTAAATTCGATATACTGATTGAGGATTTAGTGCGTTCATTCGTACTGGGGATGGGGTTTACATGGATAATAGTATAATTTTATTAGGAGGATAGAGATGACTTATAGAGAGATGATAACCAACCGCTGTACTAAATATGCTAAGAATCCTAAGGTTATATTCATGGGATATAATACAGTTAAGGGCAGCCGGATGTACGGGACATTGAATGGTGTACCGGAGAGTCAGTGTATTGAGATGCCTGTAGCTGAGAATTTAATGGTGGGGATGGCTATAGGAATGGCGTTGAATGGATACTTACCTGTGGTGTGCTTTGAGAGGCATGACTTTCTATTGCTGGGATTAGACGCACTGATTAATCATATGGATAAGTTACCGGAGTTGAGCGGCGGACAGTATAAATTACCTATATTAGTGCGGGCTATTGTAGGAGGGACTAAGCCGATAGAGCCGGGTGTACAGCATAAGCAGGATTATAAGGAGGAGTTGTGGTATATGCTGAAGAATACTCCTATGTATATTGGTTTATACGGTAAGGGGTATAATATATCGTATAAAAGTATAGGCAGAACTAAGTCCGGTGCTGTTGTTGTATGTGAGTATAAGGATATGTATGATGGTGAGATATAGCTTAGTATAATTCCCCAGTCCAAGGTAGAGGTGTCTAATAATAAGGCAAAGGTACCCCATGAATTCCTCAGTACTCTAACCTTGCTGGGAAATTTATATTTGTGGATTCACGTTTATAAATTATAGCCAACCGAACCCCCGAAACACTACGGGTGCCTGGAAGACCGCTAGCAGGTTGGCATAGCCCATGTAAGTACCTAGGCTAAACTTACTAGGGGGTTAATGAAGAAAGGGCGTGGTTATGAGTGAATTGGCTGAGAGACTTGAGGATCTTTACGATACTATAGTTGAGGAGCTTGGGAAGGAGGATATATCTACAGAGGAACGGTATTATCTAGATGAGCAATTACTAAGAGTGCACTTAGGTTTAACTAAATACGATTCGTGGCCTACGGTAATTCGTAATGTGGCCGCGTACATCAGAAAAAAGGAGTTGAAATATGGCAAGAACGAACAAGGCATCTTCCCGGAAGAAGATTGTAGAGAAGATAGATGTACTACCGGCGCAGATATCAGAATCACAGGAACAGACGGACAGATTGCCTACGCCCATGTCAGAGGCTCCAGTGAAGGAGGGTCTGCTCATCCCCCGTTTGCATGAAACAGAAACTTCAAAGCAAGCTGAGACGCTTTTACGCAGTATCCCGCAGGACAAACTTAACATGACAACAGTAAAGTACTTAATCTATCTGCTTTACAAGAGTAATATGTTAGCTCGTAATAATCTACGCGAAATGCTTAAGATTATTGTTGAGGATAATACGATTAACTTTGCAGAGTACTTAGTTACAGAGTCTAAAAGATGACGGGGGGTGAGGAGGTTATTGATCCGCTCGAAGAGATACTAAGATTATTGCGGGAACGCAGATATCCCAGCAGGCGTAAGAGTGATACTAGGGATAAAACTAAGAAAGCGAGGGAGAAGGATGACAAAAGTAAATGAGTATGATTATACGATGATGAGTACATTCTTGACTTGCAGGAGGAAGTATAAGTTTGCTCATATTGAAGGGATTGTTCCTAAGGTTACAGCGACTCCGTTGACATTCGGAGGGGCTATACATAAGGCTCTGGATGAGTGGTACAAGAGTAAGAATCCCGATAAAGCTATTGAGATATTTAAAGGGGAGTATACGGAGAATAAAGAGCTTGATTCTAAGCGTACTCATGCTATGGGTGAGTGGATGATTAATAATTATCATGCTAGGTATGTTAATCAACCGTGTACTACTATAGCGACGGAGCAGGCATTTACACTTCCTCTGGAAAATGGTAATAATCTAATCGGCAGGCTGGATAAGATTATAGAGTGGGATGATGTTCTGTGGGTCATGGACCATAAGACTACAAGTCAGCTGGGTGCTAGTTACTTCAAGATGCACACACCTAATTTACAATTCGATGGTTATGTATGGGCAGCCAGGCAGCTTGGTTATAACGTACAAGGATTAATTGTAGACGCACTGCTGGTAGCTAAAGGATTACTAGAGAGCTCAGCAAGGTCAAGATTAACCCCCTGTGCACGAGACTTTGCTGTCAGGTCTGATGCAGCTGTTGAGGAGTATGTCAGAGAGGTTAATGGTATACAACGGGGCATGGACTTAGCTTTAGAGGAGGATAACTATTACGCTAACTATGATGCGTGTACATATTACGGGGAGTGCGCATACAGGAAGATATGTATGGAAGACCCGGGTATCAGGCAGCGGGTTAAGGAGATGGATTACGAGGAGAATAGATGGGATCCTAGGAATGATTGACGTATACGTGGAGTGCGCTTCGACATATATATTGCACCGACGGCAAGATATATTTTATCACACATGTACACACTAAGTCAAGATATTTATAAACAAAGTAACATGGAGGTAAGGCATGGAGGAGTACAATGAAACCGTTAGATGATTGGATGGAAGTTAAACTGTACGATAAACAAAGGGGGGCTGTAGAAGTTAGATTAGCTTTGCCCGACGGCATTAAACAGGAGGATGTGGATGATGCTGCAGTATTCGAAATACTGACAGTAGGGCCATGGTTAAAAGATCAAACGCGTAATATTTATGAACGTGTAAAAGTAGGAGATTTAGTTGAGTTAACTAATTTCGGAGACTTTTCACAGATTAAATTACCTAATGGTCGTAAGACAATCGTAGGAAGAGCATCTAATGTATGCTTTATATTAGAACCGGATGACTTTAAGGAGGTAGATGCATAATGCAAGAATTAGACTTACACGACGTAAAACCAGACATCAAGAAGATACTGCTGATAGGTCCTGAGGGTAGTGGTAAGACTCACTTTATAGGCACCATGCCTAGACCTGTGTATGTATTCTCAATGGATAAGGGTTATCTGACTCTAGCCGGAGAGCCTGGTATCACAGTTGGATTATGTATGGATGAGGACAGATATAAACCTCATGCTTATGCAGACTTCAAGAAGAAGTTTGATGAGTTAAAGACTGGGCTTATGTATAAATGGCCGGATGGCAGGACTGAAAAGTACAAGACGATAGCGATTGACTCGGTATCATTCTTATCTACTTTCTTATTCGATCATGAGCAGAAGATTAATAATACGATTGATAAACCTGGCGGGTTCCCAGTTTACGCGTCCGTTAAGAGTAAGATGCAGGATGTTGTGAATCAATCTGTATTACTGGCTGCGTACGTAGTCTGCACAGCATTAATAGAATCAACTAAGGATGACATCACAGGAGAGATATTCTTCGTACCTTCAATGGTGGGGTCGATGAAGAACGAAATCGGAGCATGGTTCGACGCAGTATTCTATATGTCCGTTGACAAGAATCCTGTCACTGGAGCTAAGGTGTATAAGATGTTAACTGTAGGGGACCGTAGACAGAAAGCTAAGGTAAGGGTACCCAGCTCACTGGCTAATGTTATAGCTGCTGTTGAGAAACCAGACTTCGCAGAATTACTGGCTAAGATTAATCAAAACAACACGGGCGTACAAGCCCAACAAACAGGAGGTAAGTAATGGCAAGATTAAACGCTAACCCTAATGCAGAGGCTTCAGTAGCCTTTGACGTAGTAGCACCGGGTGAACACACGATGCGTGTGGAATCTGTAGATGAATTTACAGCTTCGACAGGCAATATATGCTGGAAAGTACGTCTAAGTTATGTAGACCCATCAGCATGTTTGAAGGAGAATGGTACACCTGCAGTTAATCCAGGAACACTGCTTGATAGTTCTCTTGTCGTATCACCGGCTGAGAAGCAGGGAAAATTAAGAGGATTCGTAGAGGCATGCGGTCGTCCATGGGCTGACTTGGATTCTGATGAATTAGTAGGCTGTGATATACAGGTTAAAGTTATCAAGGAAGAGTATCCTAAGGATTCCGGTAACTGGTCTAACCGTGTAGGCCGATACTTAATCAGGTAAGAGCGGTGTGTGCGGGGGAGAGCAATCTCCCCTTCACTTCACCTAAATTCACGCTTAAATTCTCAACTAAACACACACCTAAACAAGGAGAATGCGATGACAAAACGATTTAGAAACATAACTCAGTTTACTAATGAAGTGAGTAAGCAGGAAGGTAAGAAGAGGGAGGTTAATATAGCCCAGATACGTGAAGTTATGCGTGTCGCTAATGATCTCTTAGATGGACAGCTGTATAATTTGATTAGGAGAATACAATGATGCAGAGTAAATTAACCGCAGATGAATTAGCAGAAGTATGCGCGCATTTAATACTTATACTAGAGCAGGATTTTACTAAACGCATGACTGTGTCAGGATTAATCTTGGCTAAGTTGGCGTCGGGGAATGTCTCTAACGCAGTACACACTAAGGAGGAGAGGGAAGAAGCTGAGACTGTGCCTTCATCCCCGAGCGGTAAAATCCTAACCTACGCAGGAACAGTATGCTACTGTCATGCTTGTAAACGTGATGTCTATAAAGTTATCTCTGACGTATACTCAACCATGCCGTCAATATCTTTTAGAGCCTGCTTCGAACCGGTAGGGCATAGTATAATCTTCCCTAAAGTAATAGAAATCTTGTCTGACGACTCTGGAAATATAGCTACGGATTGTCCTCTATGTAAAGGTGTAAAGTCTCTATGGATTGTAGGGCACGGAGAGCCTATTGATCTTAACCAAGTTATCAGCGAAGGGAAGTTTGATGCTTAGTGTTAATGAAGTGCCGGCCGTAGGTTCGCTGAGTGCTAAGATTATGATTATAGGGGATGCTCCTGGGGATAACGAAGTCAAGACGGGTATAGCATTCTCAGGTATGGGCGGAAGATTACTGGATGGAGTACTGGATGAAGTTGGATTAACCCGGGAAGAAATTTATATTACTTATGTTATGAAGGTTCGTCCGGCTGGCAATAACTTTAAAAATTTCTACGACAAGAAGAAATTAAGTGCTGAGCTTGTAGTGGGGAGAGCTAGGCTGCAGGAAGAGATAGCTAGAGTAGGCCCTAACGTCATCGTACCTATGGGTCCTGAGGCTATGCTCACACTAGGGTTAACCGGTTCGATACTAGACTGCAGAGGGAGTGTACTCAATACACCTATGGGTAAAGTAATCCCTAGTCTGCACCCGGCATTCGTATATAGTAAATGGGAGTACCGATCTGCAATGATCTCTGACTTTAAGAGAATCATAGAAGAGTCAGCTGCCCCTGAGTACTCACCGGATAAACGTAATCTGGTTGTTGTTCGTCAACTAAAGGAGGCCTTACATGAAATCGAAAAGTTTAAAAAAGCTGAAATTGTCACCTTCGACATCGAAGTCGAAACAGAGCAGATTACCTGTATCTCCTTTGCATCTGAATCCAGACGGGCAGTATGTTTTCCCTTTTGGTTCGGAGCATCAGGATCACTCTGGATGGAGCAAGATGAAATTGAATTATGGAGTGCCATACGAGGATTACTGGAATCCGAAAAAGTTAAGAAAGTTGCCCACAACGGAGCCTATGACCTCACAGTGCTCAGACGTACCATGGGAATCAACGTACGGAATTACTGGTTCGATACCATGCTGGGATTCCATACACTATACGCAGAATTCCCGAAAGCCTTGGCATTTCTGGTCAGCATTTACACACAGCACCCCTACTATAAACACCAACTTAGAACAGACTCAATGGACGAGTACTTTGAATACAATGCCACTGATGCATGCCTTACGTACGAGTGCATGGATGGTATTCTTAGTGAGCTGCGTGATGCTGGTCTTGACAATTTCTACCGAGAGTATGTTCACCGACTCATTATTCCCCTTATGGATATGGAGTTTCGCGGGGTCAGGTTTGATACTGATATGGTTCGATCTATGGTTAGAGTTTATGAAGCTGAGGTTGGAGCCCTCACAAAGACTCTGACTGAACAGGTAGGGCATGAGCTGAATATAGCCTCACATAAACAGATGACGGAGTGGGTGTATAAGGAATTAAAGTTACCGGCAATTAAGAAGAGGAGAAAGGGATCGGGCACAGCTACTCTAACTGCTGATGAAGATGCTCTAGTGAAGCTGTACTCGACACATGGAATTGAAGCATTAAAGACTGTACTGGCTATACGGGAGCGTAATAAGATTCTATCAACGTATTTAAGGGTTAAGCTGGACAAGGATAAGCGTATCCGATGCCATTACAAAATCAGCGGAACAGAAACTGGGAGATTATCCAGCTGTGCAACAGATAATGGTACAGGGACTAATTTACAGAATATACCTGCGGGAGATGTCAAGAGATTATTCTTAGCGGATGAAGGCAAGGTATTAATTAACGCTGACCTTTCGCAGGCTGAGGCTAGAGTTGTTGCTTACTTATCGCAGGATCCTAATTTTATACGTGTATTTGAGCAAGGCGGTGATATACACAAGAAGAACGCGGCGAATATATTTAAAGTTAAGGAGAGTGAGGTGAGTGATGAACAGAGACAGCTGGCTAAGAGAGTAGTACATGCTTCTAATTACGGCATGGGCCCGGGGACATTCTCTAAGACTGCAGATATATCTATGGTGCAGGCTAAGGTACTGCTCAATCAATACTTCGCTACGTATCCTGGTATACATACCTGGCAGATGGGTATACGCGCGCAGTTGATGAGTAGACGATTCCTAATTACCCCTCTAGGGCGTAAGCGTGTATTCTTTAATCGCTGGGGGGAGACCGTGTTTAAAGAGGGATTAGCGTTTATACCGCAGTCTACTGTAGCTGACTTGGTTAATCAGGCATTGATAGATTTACATAATGATGGAGTAGAATTACTGCTTCAAGTACATGACTCTATCGTGGTGCAGTGTATGGAGAGTGATTTGGATAGTACCGCGGCTAAATTAGTTAAACATCTAACACGCCCTATTAAGATTCATAAGTGTACACTAACAATACCAGTTGATGTAAAAGTCGGGCACAACTGGGAGGACATGAAAACATACCGACAAAAAGGAGAGTAATATGGTTTGGCGCATTAAAAAAGATAAGAGGAGTTCTGAAGAAAAAGGCTGGGCAGTGCACGCAGTATTATCTATACACGGCCCTAAAGAAGGTCCTGTTGTGTTCGAAGCACATCTACCTAACACAACTAAGGAAAATGCTCTGAGAGTGCAGGAAGAGGGTTTACAGGCACTTCGGGCAATTAACGAAAGTTAATGATGAAGACTGGTAATGCACACTAGTCTTTTACTGCTTCTGGGTAGGGGGGTCATCGTAGTATTACTTACGATGGCTCTCTTATTCTTAATCGCATGGAGGTATGAATGAATACTGTATGTGTAGATGGATACATAGTCTGGATTGCTTCCGAAAATAAGTGGCACTGGCTAAGAAGGAATAAGAAGAATGATTACGTACAGTTTTTAGAGTTCTATCACTGCGACTGGGTGGCGGATACACGCCTGCGTAAAGATAGAGTTAACTGGGTGACGGCTGATTTTAGAATGCTCAGGCAGACAAAAGAAAACCCGGATACTGGTATTTAAAACAGGCTTTAGACATGGTGATGTCTGATTATAGTTCCTGTACTAGTATCCGGGTAATCTTATACGTATCTAATTACTTAGCCTCAATCTTAGCCTGCAGCACATCTCTAAAATACTCCGGGGAGAAGCAGATGTCTCCATTATCCTGTATGTAGATGTCTGTGTCAAGGACGGGATGAATAATTAATTTACGTCCTGTGCAGCTTGTCAATGACAGCATTAATCCCACTAACACTGCGTTTTTTAAGAGCGTCTGCAGCTTGAATAGAGAGCTCTTCAAGATCTTTTCTCTTCGCATCATTCTTCTCCTTCTTCCGGGATAGTAAAAATGTTATCAGTTTGAATACACTGCCGAGATCTTTAAGGATTTGCAGTAGTAGTACTATCACTAGAGCTCCTGTTTAATGCAATGTATTTACCGAGGAAGCGTACAACATTCTTTAATACATCATCATCCTTAAGGGTTGGTGTTAGTTTGACTACAATAGAAGCCAGACCGATTACTTGTAGAATAATCTTAACAAAGGCTTCCCAGTTAGCTGTGAAGTAAACCATAATTCCTGCTATATCCATTACATCCTCCTAGCGTTTTATCCATCCAGACTTCGATAAAATAGTCAAGATGGGGTTAATGTTACGACCTACATCACTACGATACTGCAGGTCTTTGATTTCAAGTTGGCTGATGGTCCGGTATGCACGTCTGGTAGATTCTTCTACACTGCTTCCTCGTGCTGTAACCAGACCGATCAGCCCCGTCTCTCCTGTAGTTTTCCACAGGTTATCCTCTTTAAGAGCATCACAGAGCCACATGTGTTTCAGATTAGATGGGCGAAGACCTTTTAAGTCTACAGGGCTGTGCGGGTTTGTGTAAGGGTATGGGGGGACCGATAGGACGACTCCAGATGCCCATTGTTCGAGTGGACGGATAGGTTTAGACGTCTCATCAAAGAGGCGTAGTAATATATTAGAGACAGGGAGATTTACATTCTCTAGTAGAGCATACGTTAAAGGGTGTGAGAAGTTGGTCGATAATCCGCTGACTCCGTGCTCTTCTCCATTGACTACTGAATGGATATGGATACAGCCTCGGTGATTAACACGTCTTAGTGTCTTCTCCAGCGGTTTAAGGAAGGTGTTATATATCTTCTCTGTAGGTTGATGAAAGTTAGATACAGTACCCATGCAGCCTATATCAGGACCGGCTCCACCAGACATCAGGCGGCGATAGACTAAGGATACGTATGATGATACAAACTTAGCTCCGTTGAACCAGCCGGTGATGTATAAATTTACTCCGCTTAAAGATTTAGGTGCTTCCCAGCCTACTAATTTAATAATTTCGTTCTGGTAGCTGGCATCATCTTCAACCATCTGTGCCCAGCGGGATGCCCCTAGGACACGTACACCCTCTTCCCGCGCATGATCGGCATGCTGACCGAAGGCTGGGTTATCATAGATGTAGATGTCTGCTACGCCTGGGATAGTTTCTACGTTTACTTCTAGGATTCCTTGCCCGATAGTTGAGGGCTTGGCATGAAAGACGGATACTGAATGTCCTTCACTGGATAGATGGGTGGCCATACCCAGACCATTACCTTGTTTAGTGATTAAATTTAATCGCATTGTACAGTCTCCTTGAACTTGTATTATTCTTCTTTCTTATTCCCTCGACGGCCGGTCATACGATGTAAGACAGCTGTGTCGAGTGTAGGGCTGATTAATCCACGGTCTATAAACTCTTTTATTGCTTTAGCACGGGGCCCTCGTAAAAATTCTCCTGTTTTGAATAATGAACGCGTTATTTCAGCAGAGCGTCTTGGGGTGCCTAGCGTGAATGATGTTATAGCTCCTCCGATGAGTATACTTGCACGGGCTGCTTGGTTTTCACTATTACCTACAGCAGCTGTTGCGGCAGCTGTCGCTATACCGCCTACTGTAAGAGCTTTGAATGATGGAGTGCTGGATATAAACTCTTTAGCTGCTGATAGTCTTTTAGACTCGAGTACATAATTTGCAGTCTTTTTATTTGTTAAGAAGTGCAGACGGCTGTTGATAATACGTATGTCTTCCCGTGTTTGTAATGATTGATCGTCGAAGTAATTCATAAAATTATGCGGGCTGCTTATCTCGTTAGTCCGCCCTACGCGTATCTTAGCTCCAAGAGAACGCTCCATACGGTCACTGGTGTCGATCCATGCAGCCCATTGACGGTTAGCTCTTTTTAAGCCGGGGATACTTGACTCTAATTCTTCTCCTAGAATATTAACAGCTTCACGTATAGCAGGAGCTCGGCCCTCTTTACGCATACTGCGCTGCAGTGTAAGGAGGCGTTTAGCGTTTACATTGACTGGAATACGTTCGAGAGGATCTGAGAATAATTCACCGAGCGGATTTTCTCTATTCTTACGTGTTACAAAATTAATAGCTTCATCTACCATATTCTTCTGGTCAGCCGTCAAGATGTCATTAGCCTTTAACTCGTCGAGACGTTGAGCTATACGAGCAGTCCTTGTTGTGTCGATCATGATGGGGTTTACTGAGATACGTTCAATAATGTCATCGTGCGCTTTGTTAGCTGTACGGTATATATGTGTTTCTACATCTTTAGCTAAATTGGTAACTGTATTCTTAGCTGTGACATGCGGGACGAGAGGAGCTTTACTGCCTTTAGCTACCTTAATGTATCTGTCCTGAAAGAAGTTGAAACGATCCTCCATAGCGAAAGCAACGACTTCTGGTTTTTTGCCCTGTAAATTACTGAGGGCGAAACGCACAGCACTATCGCCGGCTTTACCTCCCATCTTTTCAGCAACATCCATAATACGGCCGCGTATACCGCGTATAACAGCTGTTCCTTGTTTCACGCCGGGGAGGAAGGCTTCGAGAGCTAAGCCGAATCCAACAGCTTTCTTAGGCCCTATGCCCAGAGCAGTAAGCACATCCATAGGCTCACCTAACATCTCACCCGAAAGCCCCTGTCCGATAGATTGTATTAATTTCTTAGGGTCCCGTTCACCTAAGGCTAGCTCGGTTAGAGGGTTGGAAATTACAGCTGACTCACGCTGTGTCGCAGTACCGAGAGCTTGTAAGCCTAACTTAGCTTTTTGTCCCATAGACCCAGCCATAGCCTTAAGAGAGCTTTGATCCTGCTGCTGTTTTATGTTATCAAAAGGCTCATTAAAGGTTTTCATCAGCTCTGGGAATACGTCTGTACGGTCGGAGCGCATAAGATCTATTGCTCCGCGGCGTGCACCGATAATATCTCCGCGGGTAGGTTTAGCCTTTTGGTCATTCAGAGATAAATTCTCACGAGCTTCGAATTCTGCTAAGGCTTCTGATGATTTGGATTTATTAGCCTTCTCACTAGCTTCAAACGCTTTTAATATTGCCTTTACATCAGCCATTACCGACCTCCTCCCATAACTGCGCTACGGATATTGGTACGTACATTTGACCCGAAGGAAGCCTTGTTATACTTGCTGATAGCATTAAGATCCGGAGCCTTGATGAATTCGTTGACATCTATTTTCGAATGCCGTTCTTCTAAAGCGGCCTCAATGTCTTGGTCAGATTCTCCGCGGTCTTTCATAAATTTAACAAGTTTCATATCTATAGCAATAACTTTCTCATTAAATGTAGCTACAGCTCCTCCGAATCTGGATAGTTGATTTTCGGGAGTAACTGTCGGACTAAGTAAGTCAGGGGTCGATAGAGCAATACGCATAAATTTATCGAGTAAGCGATTCGTTGCTTCCGGATAGAGTATGCTTGTGAGAGCTATTTTAGCAGCTTTAGCGTCAACTTCTGATGGGCGTCCACGGTTAAAGAATGAAGCAAGCTGCAGTGCTGTTAAATCAGATACTCGCTTAAACGCCTGTACTTCGGGAATCTTACCCGTCTCAGCTATCATACTGGTTAAGCCTCCTTGTATGTAAGCCGCAGCGGCGGAATCCCCAAGGCCTATGTCTATTCTATTAGCTACTGCATCATCGAGCATTGATGAGAAGCCTTCATAGGAAGCACGAATAGGCGCAGCTAACGCTTCGAATTTACCTTGTTCACGTCCTAGTGTTTCCTGTTTAGCTACTGCAGCTTTACCTGACGGAGATTCCCGGATAGGCAGACCTTGTGAATTAAGACTGGTTGTAACAAAATCATTACTGCCGACACCTCCTCCGCCGCCCATGCCGTTATCCATAGCATTAAGACGATCAGCTTGAGCATTTTTAAGGTTGGCTGATGCAGCCGCGCTCTGTGTTTCTGCGCTAGGATTAAGCTGTTTATAAAAGTCCTCTGCAGACTTACCAGCCTCTCCCAGTCCGCCGAATACATTTTCAGCTCCCCATACATTAGCTGCTATCTTAAGTACCGGTCCTGCCGGCTGTCCTTTAGCTATCTGGTCAGATACGTATTGTGCAGCTGCTGCTTTACGGGTTAATACTTCTTTCTCTGCTGCGTTTTTAGAGTTCTTAGCCTTGAGTTGTAATTCAGAGATAGCCATTTTAGCAGCTTGCTTTTTATAAATAGAATCCTGTATATTCTGATTCGTTTGTATTGCTCCCTGTAGAGTAGGGTCGACTTGACGCTGTAAGACTTGAGCTCCTGGCATGATTAACCTCCAATAATAGATGATATATTACTTGTCCGCTGTACTGCCTGCTACACTGCCTGCTGCACTGCCTGCTGCTTTAGTTGCTTGTCCTGCAGGAGTAAAATTAGCAGCTAGACTTGTAGCACTATCTAATGTAGTAAGTACAGTATTAATTTTATCAAGCCCCGATGGCTGCCTATCAAACACTTTAGTCTGTAAACCTAAGAAACCAAGCATAGTATTAAGGCTAGCCGCAAACTGCTCCTGTCCTTTATAGAAATTAGTTAACTCTTTGTCTAATCCAGCCTGCTGTATCTCACGGGGTATAGCAAAGACGCCGGCTGCTGTCCTGACTTGATTCTGTGCGGCACCGATGGCTTGCAGAGCACGATCACGATGTGCTTCACGGGCTTGAAAACGTGTCTTTAATAATTGATCGTTGACATTACCGGCTTCACGTGCTGTTACATTACCGATAGCTGTAGAAAAACTAGGCAGAGATTCTTGTATAGAAGGTAATACATTTTCCTTAAAGTCTCTAAATGTCGGGTCTACCACTTCAGAGCGGAAGCGCTCATCAAACTTCTTGTCATCTAAATTGATGAGTGATGAAAGAGAGTCCTGACTAAGTGCGTCCAGTCGGCTGAAATTATTAATATTAGACTGCTCATTAGCACCTAGAGGAGCTGTTAACGGCCCTTGAAACGTGCTCCCTTGTGCTCCTTGTTCTACAGTATCAGCAAATTGACCTCCCAGAAGTTTCTGTAATCTCTGCTGCTCCGGGTTTAGTGTACTGACATCTTTTAATTTACCGCTGAATAATCCCATCCTATCCTCCTAGCTGGTAACGGTAATAACAACTCCACTCGTTACTATTATAGACCCTCCGGAAGATATTACAAATGTTCCGGAAGTTCCGAGATTGAGTGCCGTCGCTATATGATAACTGTTTGAGAATGCTTGTTCTGATATAACCTTGATTGACCTCTTAAAGTCTTTAAGGTATTCGTATAACTCTAAATTTACCTGCTTTATATTGATAGGCGGTTCCGGTATAGAAACCTCGCCTGGATTAGGTAATGTAATGCCCATTAAGTATCACTCCCCGGCAGGAACTCGACTTTGTAGTAACTGATAGCTAAAGGATCATTCGCGCCTGTACTGGTTACTTTGAATCTTATCATAGGTGATACTGCCTCCATATCTAATGTGTGCGTTGTTCCGCTGTTAACTAGAGTAATCGGACTCTCATCGAAAGCGGTGAAGTTAAGGCCGTGGTTAGTTGAGTAGAGTACGGCGGCTGATCCGCTGCCGGTTGCTTCAATCTGCAGGCGCTGCCAGCGTTGTTCAGTTGTGACGAACTCAGCTACACTCCCATCCTCAGGATCTTTAGCGCGGGTACCTGTATGATCTGGTGTTTCGAAGACGTAGTTTTGATTAACATCCGCGCCTGATTCTGATATGGTGTATCGGGTGATGTCATGTTTAACTACTCGTCCTGACTGGTCTCCGTAGAGGCGTACTGAGGCTTCGAGACTGATTTGCGCGTCTCCAAATTTCCATGTCTGCTGTCCGATAGAGCCTTGTAATTCTCCTATAGTTAAACCAGTTTTACGTGAGAAACGTCCGCCAGCTGTATAGTTACGTTTTAAGCGTGCCCAGGATTGGTCTTGTGTACGGTACACCCAGGTTGTGTCGGGTAATTCACTGGTGCCTGTCGGGATATGGAATAATACTTCATTCTCACGGTCGTCGAACTCTACATAAGAATTAGCTATAGCGGAGTCATTAATTTCTGAAAACATTAATCTCTTAATTGAATTACCGATAGGGCGCAGGTCATCTCCGCCGTAGTATGCGTATACGTTAGTATGTCCGAGTAAGAAGTTAGCGTCTCCGTGGCTGACTACACCTCTGCGTGATGGAGTGCCTATGCCGGGAACTGTTTTAGAGAAACGGAATATCTCGTCGCCGCCTACCCAGAACTGAACGTGGATGGAGCGTTCAGCATAAACAGCAGCGCCGGCACCTAGGAGTGCGGCTGTCTGGATAGCTCCCTCAGCGTCTTGTAAATCAATAGCTCCGGCTGTACCTGAGTCGAAATCTGTTGTACCTGCTGAGTAGACTAGGGCGCCTTTCTTAGTCCAACGGACACGTTTATAGTGCTCTGCACCATTCTCGACGGTGTGGTAAAGGCATAGATGGTCACGTAAGCTGGCGAGTGCCCATGCTTTGTAGGTAGTTGGGCTGATAGCAGAAGCCATATTTGTGCCGGTAACACTGACGGAGGTTTTAATCTGCATGGGGTCTATTCCATTAGTGTATATAAAAGCGTCATTGTGTATAACACTAGACCAGAAGTCAGCGTATGTGCCGGTGAAGATTTGTCCGTCGGAGACGAACGTGTCTCCTGCTGCGGTATAGCGGTATACGTTAGCGTGCGTTAATACTTGGAGTACGCTTGCTGTTGGATATTTAGCATCTTGGATCATATTAATAGGAGCACCTAGAGCGGAACCTACACCGGTGGCGTACATACTCGTCCCGTACTCTTTCTGGTGATAGCCGTAATAAATACGGAAATCCTGCCCGGTAGAGACGGCGCGGGGCGGTAATTCGTTTGTCGGGAAGTCGGCACGTATACCTAGTGCCGGAGCGAATATTTCAAATGCTTGATGACGTTTAGCCATAATATCTCCTATAATTTCGCGTAGTGTACTTCTTCGATTGAACCGTCAGGTGCCCGTGTTACTCCTGTTACATAGTATCCGGCGGTGACTACGAATGTTTCTCCGTTAGCCACTGTTTTAGAGGCTGAAGAAGCGACGCCTAGTAAACCGCCTGTTAATGTGACAGTGGCGCCGAGTGTGATATTATTACCTATTACTGCTATAGCTCCTGATATTGTTCCTCCGGCGGATAGGCGTAGTACAGGTTCCCATGTAGGGTTACCTGTATTTGTGTTAGTGATTAAGCCTAGTCCCGGGGCTGATGCTGCAAGTATTTTTATTGTTCCGCCTGTTGTTCCTATAATCATATCTCCTTGAGTGCCTGTTGATGAGAAGACACCGCCTTGGAAATTAATTCCTTTACCTGATTCCATGAGGACGTAGTCGTTGCCGGCTGAGTCGCTGATGAATACAGATTTAGACCCTGATGATACCCAGATGACAGCGAGCTGTGTGGATACACCGCCATAGGTTAGAACGGGTTGAGCTGTCTGGCCGGATAATGTGATGAATGTGTGGAAGCCTGCGTTATTTGTACCTGTCTGTGCAGATCCCCAGCCGTGCTCTAATGCCATACGGGAGCGTACAGCGAGTTTCATGTCACGCATGTAGTCATCTATTTCTGCTGCTAAATCTGAATTTGTCGGTATGGCTTCATTCCATACGATGCCGTCAAATGCCATTATTATCTCCTTTTACGCATCTGGGATTTTCATGCCCCAGAAGTATGTTATTCCTGATCCTTCGATGTAGCTTACACCGCCTGAACCAGTTATATATAGTAATTCCATTAAGTAAGCATCGCCTGAGGTAGCTACGACGAGGACACTGCCGTTGGCTCCTGGTGAGTTGAGTGTGAGCGCAGAGCCGAGCTTGTATGGACCGCCAGCTCCTGATATTTGCAAGACACCTGATACATTCGGTCCGCCTGTAATAGACATTGCTCCACCTAAAAGATAATGGCCGGATGCTGAGACTACAAGGCTATACGAAGATGTGTTGAATACAGAGGCTGAGTCGAATACTTCTGTACGTAGGACGACGGTTCTTGCGCCTGTTGTTGGGGCAGCAGCTGTAGCAAACACTCTAAAATACACAGCCGTCTGGACTAAGCTGGGTGCTGCCCATGAGAGTGCGGGGCCGGAGGTTACTGTTAACACCTGTGCTGTTGAGCCTATGGTTGCAGGGAGTGCGTATGTGCCGATGGAGATAGATGCAGCTGTAATAGCGCCTCCGGTTACATTTATGGCGCTTGCGTTTACAGTTCCTGTTACAGCCAAGTTACCTGCGAATGTCCCTGTTGAGGCTTGGAATGTGGTTAAGCCGGTAATTGCTCCTGAGGTAGATATAATCCTAGCTACGGTAGCGAACCCGCCTGTAAAGGTATTAAGAGAGGTATTAAAGGCTACTGTGGTTAGGTTGCTGAGAGCGTTGTTAGCGCCTGTTGCCGGAGCGTTAGCCTGCCATACTGCATTACCTGTTTGTACGAGTAATACTTCTCCGGATGCCCCTATGACTGCTGGGAGTGAGTAGGTGCCGATAGCCAGGGCATTAAGTGTCGCCGTGCCTCCGGCTGCTAATAACACGCTGAAGTTTCCTGTGGAGGCAGTGACGACACCTCCTGACATTGTACCGGATAGTGTTGGGGTCTGTAGTATAGGATTCTGTATAGATAGATTGGCTTTAAGCTGTCCTGTGCCTGTGTGTGCTACAGCTAGGATTGAGTCTATAGTTGATAACGGGCCGGAGACGTGCGCGGCGACGTCTACATTAACTGTACCTGTAGCAAGGATGAGATTGAAATTAGGTGATGTACTAGGCATTATATCTCCTTAACATGATGTCGTTGCCCATGTCGTTGTACTGTGTGATGCTGCTGTGTATTCGATAAGTCCTGCCATAAAATTCCAAGTAGCGTTAGTAGCTGAAATTGTATTCCAAGTACTTGCTGCCCAATAATTCCAAGTGTGCAGGCCATCGCAGTTAACGGTAGACCAATTAACCAAGCCGCAGCTGATTTCTGTCCAGCTGAATTCACGAGGCTCATTGTTATTAAAGAGTAATAGCAGACTCATGTACTATCTCGCACGGTAGATTACGGCGAATGATCCGCCGGATGATGTTCCATTTAGAGCGCCTACTGTGCCGATGACTTGTTCTCCGCCTAGGACTGCATTAGCTCCGGAGAGTACTAGGAAGCTGGCTGTACCTATCTTGAGTGTAACTGTTGTAGCAGCTGTCCCGACCCATACTCCTGCGAAGTCTAGATTAGTGCCGATAGCAATACCTGCACCGGTTGTCCATGCTGAGAGTGTTAGTGCGTTGTTTTGTTTCATTGTGCGCTCCTTGTTAATTATTTAAGCTTGTCTAACTTAATTTTATAGACGTCTTGGAATATATAAACTTTTCTTGTTAAATCTTCGTAACTGTTCTGCATGGTGACCATGACACTCTGTAAATTATCAATTCTTTTATCGACGTAGTCTTGTCTGCCGCTTGCTTGTGAGGAGGTGTAGCTGTTTCCTAAAGAGCTCTCTAATTTATTCTTTAGATCTGCTAACTCTTTACCCATGTAATCCATACGGGTTGTCTGGGAAGCCATCCAGCCTATAGCACCGCCGGCCTGCAGGAGAAGAAATATTATAATTGTTACGACACCTCCGAACAGTCTTGCTGATCCGTCTGTGCGCTCTGTGCGGCTGTCTCTACGATCTTCTCCGTTATAAGATTCTTTTACAGACATCTTTACTCCTTGTTACGGGTTGGGTAGTGTGTAATTGCAGGACATGTTTCTTGGTGCCGTTCATTGAGTACGCTCTTTACTCTTCTTTAAAATCCGGATTGTTAATATTAGTTGAAATAAAATTGATCTGCTACGAATGTTCCGTTTATCTAAATATTACTGAACCAACACAGGCCCCCACCGCATCAGGATTAGCTTGATCCAAACCAATATTATAGAATATGTTAATGCTAGAATCGAATGTCCCAGGGTCAAGACCCGCATCAATCATTGCGCTTCCTGCGTTTAGGCCCCAATCAGTTGCGGTAATTCCTGCGTTTTCTAAAACGTCGTTGTCCCCACCCCAAGCACCATTAAGAATGTTTGCTGTTGTGTTATTGCTAAAACTATTAAAATCTTCATAGTGGAAAAAGTCAGTATCACCAAAACTGATACCGTAAGTACCATTATCTTCTATAATATTATTATATATATGATGTATAAGTATGTCATTCCTACCCGATGGATTAGTTTTTATACCATTTGTTGTATTATTCCAAGCTATTGAATTAACGATATAGTTAAAATAATGGTTAGCTGTATCAAGACCAGAAGAACCATTTGTAGAAAATATTGAGTTTATAACATTAGGAACGCCCCCGGATATACTATAGACCCCCGCATCAGTGTTATTATGGATATAAGAATAAAAAAACATACTAGTTCTATCATTTTGAATTACGAACCCATCACTACCATTATTATCAAGCTCACATCCTATAAAATACGCTGTCGCTTCATTAAAAACCCCATCACTCCCATTATTATGTGATCTGACATTAAAAAAGACTAGTTTATTACTACTTGAGCTTGTTATTTTAATTCCTTTGTTGGTTCCCCCTGTAAATACAAGATTAAAAAATGCTACACCATTTGCTCCACTCGTCCATAACACATCTGCTAAAGTGCTTTCTCCATCAAATATTGGTCTGCTTCCGTCGTGAGGCTGATCCCCTCTAGTTGTATTATATCCTTCAAATACAATGGGCGTACCATTCCCCCCATCACTACTTGTATTAAGTGACCATGCTGTTCCTGTGTAAGTGCCCGCCTTGATATAGATAATATTACCCGCATTATAATTAAGATAAGAGTCTGCTTTATCTGGATGAGCCAATGCCCCGCCCAATGATCCTGTTCCGCTACTTACACCACCGACGCCATCATCAGGTGCACGATCTAAGGTGACGGTGTTGGTGTCTGTATAAACCGTTACTTTATAAAATCCTGGGGTGTCATTTGTGCCGCTTTTAATCTGAATACAATTTCCAACCATAGCCGCAGTGAAACCGCCTGTCGCTGAAGTTAAACTCGTTATACCTATTCCAGAAGTGGCTAGATCGGTTAAGGTTAATTGTGCCGTATCTTGTACTGAATAATCTGTTGTTGCCGCCGTAGAATCGTAACAACCACCATTATCATTACTTCCGGCTGTCCTAACTTCCCAAACCATCGTTGCAATAGCAGGGTTAGCATAAGCTAAATTAGGGTTGCTCAACACCAAGAATGGTACGATCAACTTCAACAAAAACACCATCTTTTTCAACTTCGTAAACTTCATAGTTAATTCCCTCTTTGATAATAATGCTTCTTCTGTTTTGAGTAAAGTTTGAATTTATTAATGTCCATGTTGGATTCAATTCAACATTTGTTAAATTGCAATCTATGAACGTAAGGTTGTCACCTGTTATCGAATTAGTATGGGCAACCTTCTGACTGAAATTCATTCCCTTTATCGTCGTCCCATCAGGGATTATTACCTTATGTAGAGAATAATTTTGAACTTTATAAGCCTCTTCCCCGTCAAACCTATGCCCTTTCTCAAAGTTAAACTTGACCGTACCCCTGTCATACCTGTCTACATAGTCGTTCTTATAAGGCAACATCCCAACGAATATCTTTCTTCCTAATTCATCCTGAACCGTGACTCTTTCTGCATCTGTCAAAACTTTATCTTTTGGTATATCAACTGCTCTCTGAGCGAAAGCAAATGTTGGGATAGAAATTAATAATAAAATTAAAAGTATTTTTTTCATTTTCCTCCTAGAAACAAGCCGTTGTATTATCGTTCATCTTTAAGTCATTAGTACCGTCGCAAAAACAAGGATAATTAGAAGTATCATTGTAGAATATGCCAGCTTCTGAAGAAGCAGAGCAAGGATCACTTGTTTTCTTTGGTAGAATAACCGTACTTATACCAACAACCTCAAAAGGGCCTTGAGGTATAGCCGTCCCAATCCCCACATTGCCCGCAGAAGTAACAATAAAAAGATCACCATCACCTGCAGCACCATTTGAGATCATAAACGGGGTAGTCCCATTAACCGCTATCTCCAAAC
>Ga0105051_10002955_pt1 | contig 21157 bp, 18 predicted proteins | sample FRY02_FD_78383 | JGI IMG/M metagenome (GOLD analysis project Ga0105051, IMG submission 78383) | Freshwater microbial communities from Lake Fryxell liftoff mats and glacier meltwater in Antarctica - FRY-02 (megahit assembly) | ecosystem: Environmental > Aquatic > Freshwater > Ice > Glacier... | reverse complement strand
GCGGCGGTGAACCAGACAACGGCGGCTCCGAAAGCACTTACCCGCACTGGGTTTTCGCGGACAGCTTGAAACGCTTGCGCAAAAAACAGTGTGATGAATTTTGCAAGCAGGCACAGTCCGATCAGGCCGGTCTCGGTGAGGGTTGAGATGTAAGTAGAGTGAATCATGGTGACGGTTTTCATGTCCAAGTCTGCGTGTTCGAATTTAAATTTAATCTTTACAAGCCCGCCCCAAAATAATTTGCACCGCATCTCCAACGCTGATTGGTTCATTTGTTGGTGTTTCCAAGCTTCGAGCATTCCATTGCAGCCAGATCTGGTTGAGTCCATTTGCAATTGCTTGGGTATCTGTGCTGGCTACCACCATGCCGCCATATTGTTTCACAAGTTGCTCAAACTGTGGATTGAGATGTGTGAGCGCGAAAATCGGTCTACGAGCCCATAGGTATTCGTAAAATTTTGAGGGGATGTATTCGCTGCATTGGGCACCTTCGCCATGTAATAATAAAAGTGCATCGCATTCAAACATTTTGCGAATTACTTGGTCGCGTCCTGATTCGCCGGTAGAAGGATCACGCTCAAGGCGACCATGACAGACAATCATCTGCCACACATCAAGTTGATCAGCAGTTTGTCTGGCATGGGTATCAACTTCGCAGCCATACACATGCAAGCGCACCTTTGATTTTGCTTGTGGATTCATCTGCGTCCAACGATGTAGACCCAAAAGAAAATCATGAAGCGAGCGCGTGCTGCTAAGGCTTCCAAAATGTGCAATGTTAAGAAACGCAGTGTATTGATGGTGAGATTGAATCGTTGGTGCAATGGCACCAGGCAACACGCAGAATCCCTTTGTGCCAAGTTGCGGATTGCGTTTTCGCGCCGAGGCAACTGCCGCTTCTGTAAACCACCACGCAGCGTGTGCATCGGTGCAAACTTTTTTCTCAAGCCAACATTGCAAGCGTTGCTCCCGATTTTGATGTCGATCATTCAAATTGAATTGTTCATCACGAGCAGGCACGATCGGATCATGAATTTCCGCAACCCACGCAACACCTGTAAGTCGATGTGCAATCCAGCCTGCAAGATGTGAAGAAACTGGGCCACCCGTGGAATAAATACGGTCGAAAGGTTGTGCACGATGCAAACGCCATGCCTTTAGCCCCGCAACGGGTGCCCATGACCACAGGCTTGATAATCCAGTGAGGATTCGTTCCAATAAAATAAATGGTGTTAATAAAATAGAGGCTGTAATGGTTTGCAACTTATAACGCTTGCCTCGACCGTACCGCTTGGCGACAAGATGGCGGTAGTCGTAGCGAATTCCAGAGGGCCCAAGTGAACCTACTTGATGATGCGGCAAATGCAGATCACGATCTCCGATTTTAGAACTGATCACCGTTACATCAATACCTGCATGAAGAAGGTAGGGAATTTTATCGGTGATTGTGTGGCTTGCCGCTTTGCCATCACAGTTAAAAAACTGCGACAGGATCAACCATCGTTGTTTATTAGAAGCTTCGTGTTTCATGCACCCCTAGAAATATTAAGTGTGTATGCAGCCTTGCATACATAGCGAAGTGTGTTGTGTGAAATCAGAAATTCAATTTTAATGGAATGCATGCATCAATCCGTGGAAGCCTTTGTGGGCAAAGACATGGAGGCGAGTGCAATCATAATCACGCCAATCACAAGGAAGTAAGTTCGTATGTGATACGTATCCACCGACGCTGCCACAAACCAGATCACAGCTCCGCCGAAAGCCCCGATTCGTATGGGATCTGATTGCACCCGCCGGAATGCGCGAAAAAAGAAAATTGCAGTCCAAGATAAAAAGAGAGCAAGCCCAACGATTCCATTCTCAAGCAAGATCATCAGATATGTAGAGTGGGGAGCGTCGTAGCTGTGGATATCGATGGCGTCGACAAAAGGTGCGTCGATAGGGGCGGTAGTAATTTTGTAGCCGCCATTTCCACAACCGATGATTTGGTTTTGCTTCCATGCAGTCAAGGTCATTCCCCACATGGCCATGCGTTCTTCAGCCACTCCTTCGCCGGTCAAGCTTTGCTTTGTTTGATCAGCAAGCCGTTCAAATTTTGAAGTGAGCGTATCCCCAAAAATGAGATAGACCCCAGTAATAATGATGCAACTTAATACCAAGCGAATCAGCATGCGCTTGATCCAACCACGCACCGCCATGACAAGCACAATGTTGGCGATAAGTATTTCGACGGCAAGTCCATAGATTGATACGCGTTGGTTTGCCCAAATCACTCCGATCGCTGCAAAGATTGAAAAGGGAATGCAAAGCAGCATCGAAGTCCAGCCAGCAGCGACTGCTAAAAAAATCCAGCAACTGAATGTGATCGCGTCCCAAATACCCGTACTACTTTCATGCAGAAAGCCGGTCTTGAGAGTTTTTCCGTTGTAGGTTGCGCCGCATGCCCCCGCAAATTGAATGGCTTGTAAAATAATTCCTGCAAGTAATACGCCAGCGAGTAGCCAACGCCAATGCCGAGAAAGTGGCCACAGGCACGGTAGAAATAAGAAAAACTTAAGTACAGTCCAGTGATGAAATCCCATTGCTCGGTCTGGCGACCAAGCGATAGAAATGCCAGTCCAAATGATCCACAAAAGTAGTAATTTTACCCATGTTTCTGCGAACATTTGTTTCCATGATGGAATCAGTGCAGGAGCACGCAATGCAGTTGCTACGACGAGGAGAATCAGGCCGATACTGTGTGGCGCTTCAGCAATCACTTGACAGACAATCGCCACGATCGCCACCACCAGATGCGCGGGTTCACCAATCAGATCACCACGAAGCCTTTTCACAGGAATATAAAAGGGAGTGAGATCTAAGCCTGCTCTCGCAAAGAGTCGGGTGATCCACGGAGAGTGGCTAGTTTGCATGTTGGATTGCAATGAGTTGGTCAATGCGTTTGGATCATTGGTGTAGATGTGGACAAATTAGTGATGTATTTATGATGGCTGGCAAACTTGAAGTGAATCCATCAAAATACCTATCTCAAGGTGCAAAGTGTAATCAACACGCATTTATTCTGAACGGTGGTTAGATGATTGATAAGTGAGCCGACATCGGCTTGTGGTTGAATCGCTGAAGTATTTTTAAGTTGCGTGCTAAGAGAAACAATACGGAAGGCTGGTGTAAGAAATTTTATGAATGAGAGCGGGTGCATCTTTGGTCAAACGCAAGAAAGTCTGCTAAATTCATTGAGATACTATTGCGTAGGCAAGAGTTACCTTTGCCGTATGGACTGTTGTATTCATCATTAAACCACGCTACTGCATCTGGTATTTACTTTCGCCCCGCTTTAGACCGCACTCAAAACATGCCCAAAACCATTCTCCTCACTGGCGGCGCAGGATTCATCGGCAGCCACATTTGCGTTGAATTAGCGCGCGCTGGGTTTACGCCGCTGCTGCTCGATAATTTTTCAAATAGCAAGCATGATGTTGTGCCACGCTTGGCTCGCATCGTTGGTGCGCCGGTTGAATGCGTGCAGGGCGATATTCGCGATGGCGCGTTGTTGAAGAAAATTTTTGCTGCGCAGCCAGTGCATGCGGTGATTCATCTTGCAGGTTTAAAAGCTGTTGGCGAGTCGGTTGCGAATCCGCTGATGTACTACGACAACAATGTTGTTGGCACGCTGCGATTGCTTGAAGCGATGCGTGAAGCGGATGTGCGCTCGCTGGTGTTTAGCAGTTCGTGCACCGTGTATGGCGAGCCACAGAAGTTGCCGATTGATGAATCGCATCCGTTGCGCACCGCGAGTCCCTATGGGCAAACCAAACTTGTGATTGAAGAGATGATGCGCGACCTACACCGCGCTGATCCGCGGTGGCACATTGCGCTGTTGCGATATTTTAATCCTGTCGGTGCGCACGAGAGTGCGCTGATCGGCGAGGATCCCAACGATATTCCCAACAATTTGATGCCGTTTGTGCTGAAAGTGGCTTCAGGTCAGTATAAAGAATTAAGTGTCTGGGGAAGCGACTACGCCACCGCCGATGGCACAGGTGTTCGCGATTACATTCATGTTGTTGATCTTGCCGAAGCGCATGTGAAGGCGATGGAGTGTTTGCACACATTTACCTGCGAGGCGGTAAATCTTGGCACCGGCGATGGAAGCAGCGTGCTTGATGTTGTAAAAACTTTCGAGCGCGTGAATGGCGTGAAGATTCCATATGTGTTGAAGGCGCGTCGCAGTGGCGATGTACCAGCTGCCTATGCCGACGCGTCATTCGCGCTGAAGCGCATTGGTTGGAAAGCCGAGCGCGGTCTTGATGCGATGTGCAGAGATGCGTGGAAGTGGAAAACAGAATCGAAGTGAGAAGTGGGGAAGGTGGCTGTGAAGTGTGGTTGAAAAATCTAGGCTATTTTAAAGTTAGACTTTGAAATAGCCTAGAATTACAAATCGGGGATGGAGGTGACTGATTTGTAAAATTCACTGTTTTTCTTCTGAAATATCAATAAAACCCATCGGCGCACACGCGTGGTGCAAATCCTGCTTTGCTCACGCCGCGACGGTAGACATGCCCAACGCCTTTGCCATGGTGCTGCCCAAATCCGCTGGGCTTTCGGCCACCATCACGCCGCATTCACGCAGCTTGCAGCTTATGGCTTGCAGCTTTGCGTATGCAACCAGCAATGTGCGTTGCGTAGATTGCCGCATCAAGCCCGAGTTTTTTTAAGTATTTTTATTTGGGCGCCGACTTTAAAAATACGGTCTGCGAATAATTTAAGATCACTCCATGAAACACCTTCTGCGCTATCACCGATCCACGGCGCATTGCCTCCATAGACCACCGCACGCCGCAGCGTAGATTGAGCTGGCTGTGCCGCTGCAAAACGATTCAGCCCACGCAACCATTCGCTATGAAAAGTCATTCCACTTTTCATTTCGATGGCCACCATCATGTCGCCGCGAGCAATCACAAGATCTACCTCAGCACCATTTTGATCGCGCCAATGAAAAAGTTGACCGCGCTCGCCAGTGCTTGCCTGTAATTTCATGATTTCGGAAACGGTCCATGATTCAAACAAAGCGCCGCGCAGTGGGTGCGTTTGTAATTGATCCGCGCTACGAATGCCAAGCAGATGACACGCCAAACCAGTGTCAATAAAATGAAGTTTTTGAGCTTTTACGATTCTTTTGCGGACATTTCCATGCCACGCAGGAAGAAGTTTTACGATGAATGTGGCTTCAAGAACTGACAGCCATGCTTTGGCAGTTGGCTGGGAAATACCTGCATCACCCGCAAGCGCGGAGGCATTGATCAGCTGAGAAGTTCGTCCCGCACATAAACCAAGAAAGCGCTGAAATGTGCTGAGATCACCCAAGCGCAGCACATTGCGTACATCGCGTTCCACATAGGTCGCCAAATATGCACTGATCCAAAGTGTTGGATCAATCTTTCTTGCAAATATTGCGGGATAGCCTCCCGCAAAAATCGCTGTGTTGAGTGATTTTTTTGCAGCACTTTTTTTCCCTGGAAATAAAGCGATTTCAGCGTGAGTCATTGGCAGAAGTTCCAGCATCGCTACACGACCTGCCAAGGACTGACTTACCTTTTCACTCAGTAGAAAACTCTCTGATCCTGTGAGTATCCACCGCCCAGGGACCGGATTGTCGTCGATGATTTCCAATAGATATGAAAGAAGTTCTGGAACTCGCTGTACCTCGTCAAGAATGGCACCAGTACCTGCTTTGAAAGATGCTAAGAAACCACGAGGATCGTTGCGCGCTGCTGCGGCTATATCTGGCGATTCAAGCACTACGATTTGGTGTTTAGGAAACGCCATCCGAACCAACGATGACTTACCGCTTTGGCGCGGACCAACAATAGCGATTGCAGGAAAACTTTTTGCGCACTGCATCAGATGCGAGTGCATGTGTCGGGGAACGAATGCTGGGGATGCCATTGATAAAAAACAGTCTATCAAAAATCTAGGCTATTTTAAAGTTAGACTTTGAAATAGCCTAGATTTTAAAATGGGGGATGGAGCAACGGATTTGTTAAATACGCAATTTTCTGCTGAAATATCAACAAAAACTCATCGGCGCATAAGCGTGGTGCAAATTTTGCTTTGCTCACGCCGCGACGGTAGCCATGCCCAACGCCTTTGCCATGGTGCTTCCCAAATCCGCTGGGCTTTCGGCCACCATTACGCCGCATGCACGCAATGCGTCCATCTTCGCTTGCGCGGTGTCGAGTGCGCCACCGATGATTGCGCCGGCGTGGCCCATGCGTTTGCCTTTTGGCGCGGTGCGGCCGGCGATAAATGCAGCGACCGGTTTTTTCATGTGCTTCTGAATCCACAGGCCCGCGTCACTTTCATCTTGACCACCAATTTCACCGATCATGATTACGCCTTCGGTTTCTTGATCCGCGTTGAACATGCTCAGCGCGTCGATAAAGTTCAGGCCCTTGATCGGATCGCCGCCGATGCCAACGCAAGTGCTTTGACCAATTCCAAGAATGCTTGTTTGCCAGACTGCTTCGTAGGTAAGCGTGCCGCTGCGACTGATGATTCCAACTGCGCGGCCGGTGCTTGCGTCACTTCGATGCGTGTGGATGTAGCCAGGCATGATTCCAATTTTGCATCCACCGATAAATCCTTTTCCATCAGGCAGGCGCTTGCCTGGCGTAATCACGCCGGGACAATTGGGGCCGATCAGCGTGACATGTGGAAAGTGATTATCCAGTTGCCCGCGCGTTCGCACCATGTCTTGCACAGGAATGCCTTCGGTGATGCAACAAATAATGCCAATACCCGCGTCGGCTGCCTCCAAAATTGAATCGGCTGCAAATGGTGGCGGAACAAAAATCATCGTCGCGGTTGCGTGGGTCGCGCGCACTGCTTCATGCACCGTGTTGAAAATCGGCAAGCCGTTCGCATCTTTCGTTCCACCTTTGCCTGGGGTCACACCGCCGACCATGTTCGTGCCGTACTCAAGACAACCTTTGGTGTGATAGGCGCCAGCAGAACCAGTGATGCCTTGGCAAATCACGCGCGTGGATCCGTCGATAAGAATGCTCATAGAACTGCGAAGATAGCGAAATTTACCTGCGATACCATCGAGCGCATGGCTGCAAAAAAGAGTGCGAGTGATGACAAGCCCACGGGGCTTACCTATGCGCAAGCTGGCGTGGATATGGATGCCGGCGATCGCGTTGTTGATTTAATCAAGCCCGCACTTCGACGCACGCACGGGCAGCGCGTGATGGGTGCGTATGGTGGATTCGGTGCGATGTTTCGCTTGGATTTTAAGGAGCGAATTTTTCGGCGCAACTATAAGGATCCGGTGTTAGTTGCTTGCACAGATGGAGTTGGTACCAAAGTTGTGCTTGCGATTCAGATGGGTCGGCTTGACACAATCGGCATCGATTGCGTTGCGATGAATGTGAATGATCTGATTGTGCAGGGTGCGGAGCCGCTTTTCTTTCTTGATTACTTGGGTCTGAGCAGCATCAAGCCTGAGCAAACTGCGCAGATTATTCAGGGTGTCGCGAAGGGTTGTGAGATTGCCGGTTGCGCGCTCATCGGCGGCGAATGCGCTGAGATGCCGGATATTTACAAGCAGGGCGATTTTGATATCGCCGGATTCGCCGTGGGTGTAGTTGAAGCCAAGCGCGCAGTTGATCCAGCGCGCGTGAAGAAGGGCGATGTGATTGTGGGGCTCCCATCAAGTGGTGTGCATTCGAATGGATATGCGTTGGTGCGGCGCATCGTGAAAGATGCGAAGTTAGATCTTGCCAAGAACTACGAAGAGGCGGGTGCGGCGACGCTTGGCGATTTGTTACTTGAGCCGACGCGCATTTACACCAGGGCGATTTTAAAAGTGCTGGGCGCGTACAAGCGCAAGCGCGCGGTGCGTGCGATGGCGCACATCACAGGCAGTGGATTGCCCGGAAATTTGCCCCGTGCATTCGGTGAACATTTGGATGCGGTAGTTGATTGCTCGTCGTGGCAAGTGCCGCCGCTTTTTCGCTTTCTGCAAAAACATGGCGGCGTAGCGGAGGATGAGATGTGGAATGTCTTCAACATGGGCGTCGGGTTTTGCTTAATCGTGCGACCGGGTTTTGTTGAAGGCGTGATGACCAAGCTTAAAAAAGCAGGGGAAAAGCCCTTCGTAATGGGCAAGATTGCCAAGGGAACTGGCATGGTGCGCGGGTTGGTTTGATCGCAATTGAGAAGTTGCTGATGGTGCGAGTGACGCGGATCACGCTGATGATGTAGATGTTGCACATCACGCGAATCACACGCATCACTCACTTAGTCAGAGGGCGAATTTCGCCGCCGCTTCTTATCGCTCTCTCGGCGTTTAGAATCCAAGCGTCGTTCGCGACTACCGCGCGTGGCCTTGGTTGCGCGACGGATTTTTGGTGTGACTTCGGCTTGCTTCACCGATGCAACAAGTTGCCCCACGCATGCCTCGCGATTTTGCAACTGACTGCGATGCTCTCCACACGCAAACGCCACCACGCCGCCCGCGAGACGATGCTGCATCAGCACCAGCCATCGCGCATGCGCCGCGGCATTCAAACCATGCACACTTGAAGGCTGCACCTGCAACATCGCGCGCGTCGCCACTTTATTTACATTTTGTCCGCCAGGTCCTCGACTGGTTGTGAACTGCCACTTCAGATCGCTCGGGTGAATCCACGCGCGTCGTCCCATCGCGATTGCGTTCGGCGAACGCATCGGTTGCATGCTGTGCATGCAGTGCATGTTGTGCGGGTTCACAGGTTCCACTGTCGCCACGATACGCTGCCTGCATATATGGATCCAACCGCCATCGCCCTTGTACTTGGATTGCAGCAGGCACAAACAAACAACGCACCCGCCGCGCCTGCAACGCCAACCTTCCAATCGCTTTTCGATCGCTGCGCAAATCAGCCACTTTTTCGCTTTGAAGGTGAACCTGTGCGCATAGATTTAACTGCCGGCGCGTGGCTTGCTCGACTTCGCGGTAACGCATCGTTTGGTCCAATCAGTACAACGCAGCAAGATGTCAATAGTTTTTACGGCCTGCAAGATCTTGAAGGTGCGTTTCAAGGTGACCTATCGTTGAATTGGAAAAACTGGAGGCTGCGATTTACAGGCTCTGAGTTCAGCACCAATGCAACGCAAGCCGCGCCGACCGCCGGCGCATTTGGCAACACCGTATTTGTCGCTGGTAATTCTTTAAATTCAACCTTCAACTTTTATTCATGGGGACTTGATGCACAGAGTTGGGTGTGGCGTCCGCTGAGTAAGCAAGCCTTTCCATGGGAAGCCGCAGTGCCCACGGAAAATCTCGGTGGCGATCTGCAAATTGTCGCCATCGTCGGCGGTCGCGGTTTCGGCGTGAATCAACAGGTAGAAAATCAAACGCTTGGAAGCAGTAGTACCTACAGCAACACATTCGGCACGGTGATCTTTGGAGGTGGCGTAGATGTGATGGTGGATCTACGCGACCGCATTGGATTTATAGATCACATTCAATTTAGTGCGACTGGTACATGGGGTCCGGCATGGCCAGGAAGTAGTTGCACCGAGACCGAAATTCGAACGCAGTTCACCGCGTGGATCACCGGAAATGTCGGTGTTTTGCTGGGTTATCGCTATACCTATCTCAATCTTTCGCAGGGTGGCTACACCTTCAGCGGTGATGTCGCCGGCCTCATAGTGGGCGCATCAGTTCGCTTCTAAGTATTTCGATGAGTCTGCACGCACCCAAGAAAACCGTCACCAAGCGCGGCGCGAAATTTTTGCGCGCCAAGTTGCGCAATCTTGTTCTTACACAAACAGTCGATCGAATTTTAAAGGGCAAGTTGCGTCAGCGTCACTTGCAACAGCCGATCGAGTTGCGTGAAATCGAATTGCCAGTTCCACATTGGCCTCGCGCCTTTGAAGGTCTGCGCGTTGGACATCTCAGCGATGTGCACCTTGGCCACCTCATGCCGATGGATCGCGCGCTGCAACTGGTCGAGCGTTTGGGGGCTGCGAAACCAGATCTTTTTGCATGCACCGGTGATGTAGTGGATTTGGAATGGTCGGGCTGCGAGCCGTTGCTTGAAGCGATGGGTGCCATGCGCGCACCACTCGGTCGCTATTTGGTTCTTGGAAATCACGATCATCTTGATGATCCCAATGCGCTGACCGCCGCTGCACACAACAGCGGATTATTTGTGCTTTCTGGCGGCGTGCGTGCGCGTCAACGCATGGGTCACGAATTTCGTGTCGCGGGTATTGATTGGAGCAGCGCGCCTCGCGAACTTTCGCGCAAGGTTCGTGAAGTCGCACAAAAAAAACCACACCTGCTGCTCGCGCACAATCCCAAGGCTTTTCCTGCAGCCGCGCGCCTTGGCATTCCACTCACGCTTGCAGGCCACACGCATGGTGGTCAAGTCGCGTTGCGCAATCGACCGCGCGCAAATCTTTCCATATTGCATCGACATTCAAGCGGCATCTACCCACGCGGTGAAAGCAGATTATTTGTAAATGTCGGAGCAGGTGCGTGGTTTCCGCTGCGCCGCAATGTGCCACCAGAAATCGTAGTGCTCACGATTCGCCGCGCGTGATTTGTGTGCCACCAGAAATCGTAGTGCTCACGATTCGCCGCGCGTGCGGGGATTTTTTTTCAACTTCTCACGCATAGTGCTTGCCAAATCGATTGGCGATGAAGGCATCAAAGCCAACATCCTCGTTGCGAACTAATCCGCTTTGCGCCAACTTTTCTTCACGCAGCAAATCAAGCACGGCGGTAATACCCGCGGCGGTGGTGATCTGAATCGCCGTCCACGGCAAGCCGTCGATTTCCTTATGCAACACAACCTTGGCATAGGTGCGCTCTAAGAAGCGCCCATCTTTTTCACCGGTGCAACTGACAAAGATTGCCACCTGATCTTGATCGGTGGCAGGCAACGAACGCTCGAACACCTTGCTGAGGTCTTCGCGATGATTGATAAATCCAAGATCATGAAAGAGCAACTTTAAAATGTCGCGGTGCCCTGGAAAACGCATGGTTTTATAGTTCAAATTGCGAACTTTGCCCTTGAGCGTTTCACCTAAAGTTCCTAATCCGCCAGAGGTATTGAAGGCTTCAAGTTGCAAGCCATCGATGTGCATCTGCTCAAGTTGTTCAAGAGGCGGCACGGTAATAAACGCTCCGTTTTCAATCGCCTCGCAGGGCTGGCAATATTCGTTGATCAAACCAGCGGTGCTCCAAGTAAGGTTGTACTTCAGCGCATTGTTTGGAAATCGCGGCAACGCACCAACGCGCAATCGCAAATCATGGATGTGATCAAAGCCCTTGGCAAGATGCCACGCCGCGATGGTGATGAAACCTGGCGCCAAACCACATTGCGGTATGAAGGCGGTCTTGGCGCCCTTGGAAAGCGCGAGCACTTTCTTGGTAACCGCCACATCTTCGGTCAGATCCAAATAATGCGCGCCGGCGTTTTTCGCGCGCTCGGCGATCAGCAGGTTGCATTCAAATGGAGCGCAACTCAGCACCGCCCACTTGTCCATGAGCAGACGATTGATCGCTACCGCGTCGTCGAACTTGGCCTCCTCGCAGTGCACGCCAGGCACATTGCGCCGCACCCACTCAAGTCCACCGACATGTGCGTCGGCGCTCGTCACGGCGTAGTCGCCGCTTCGCTGCAAAAGATGTGCGCACATACGACCAATCTTGCCGGCTCCGAGAATGACGACCTTCTTCATGATGAATAATTCCGTGGATGAGGGGTTGGAGAAATTAAGAGCGGGGAGTCTAGTCAGGAAGCCGTTCAAGTTCAGCGGCCACAGCATCCATCAATGTTTTTACTGTATTTGCGCCGAAATCAAAGCGTAAACCAGCGGCGGCAAAAAGTTCTGGAAGCGGACGACTGCCACCAAGCGTCAGCGCACGCTTGTAGGCCGCCAACGCTTCTTTCTGATTGCTTCGACTCGCTAACCACAATTGCAAAGCACCTAATTGCGCGATGCCGTACTCGATGTAATAAAAAGGCATTCCAAAAAGATGTAACTGACGCTGCCACATATTGGCGCGCACCGATTCGATACCGCTCCAATCCAATGTGGCGCCGAAGCGATTGTCCAGATCAATCCACGCCGCAGTTCGTTGCTCGCGCGTGTGCGTGGGATGCAGATACACCCAGTGTTGGTATGCATCGATCTGCGCAATCCACGGCAGCATGCTGATCACACCTTCCAGCAACTCGCGTCGCGCGCGATCGGCGTCGGCGGTGTTAAAAAACTCGGCGAGATATGGAAGCGTGAGCAGCTCTTGACTCATGCTGGCAACCTCGGCGAATTCCATCGGACTTCCTCGATAGGCCAAGATCGGATCTTCTTTTGACAACAGACTGTGAAAGGCGTGGCCCGCTTCATGCACCATGGTGGTGAGATCGCGTTGCATGCCAGCGCTGTTCATAAAAATAAATGGCGTGCGCGAAAGTTGCCGTTGATATTGATAACCACCTGGCGCCTTGCCCTTGCGACTTTCAAGATCCAAGCAGCCGCCGCCGCGCATGCTGTCAAACATTTGCGCAAGTTCGCTGTCCATCGTGGCGTACATCTTGCTGGTGCGTTCCACCATTTGGTCAGCATTTTCAAAGGGTCGCAGCGGAGTGCGGCCCTTCACATCCACCTTTAAATCCCAGGGTCGCAGCGCATTCAGGCCAAGCGCCTGCGCACGCCGCTGATGCATGCGACGAACCACCGGCACACAAGTTGTCTCGACCGCATTGTGAAACACCTCGCAATCAGCAGGTGAATAATCAAAGCGCTGAAAGCGATCATGTTGAAAGTCGCGAAAATTTTTATAGCCGGCGTTGGTCGCCATGGTGGCGCGCACGGTGATCATCTGATCATAAATATCGTTGATCACATCCACATCCTTGAGGCGACGATCAGCGACCACGCGCCAACTCTCCTCGCGGCGAGGACGGGCGCTCTCCTCGAGGAAGCGCGCCATCTGTGGAAGCGTGCGCTCGCTGCCGTCAAACTGCACCATCATGCCGCCGTTGATCTCGCTATAGCGCTGATCCAGTTTGCTAATTTCAGTTTGCAGCGGCACATTCTCGTCGCGGAATAATTTCACTTCGCGTTCAAGTGAACGCAACAGCGTGCCGTAGCGTTGCGGATCAAGCAGCTTCACATGCGGGCTTTGCCCAATCTTGCGGTCAAGTTCAAAGCCAACGCGCTTGAGATGTGGATCCACCTGCTCAACGAAGGCTAGAAAGCGATTTTTAATTTCGGTGTCATCGGTGTGGCAAGTCATCGCGATGTACAGATTGGCTTCGGCCTCACCAGCGGCGGCGTCAAGTTCGCTGCGATCCAGGATCAAATTTTCCAAGCAATTTGCGCACTTCAGCCTGCGTTCGAGCAAGGCGGCGTACAGCGGCTGCAATTGCGACCACTGCGTGGCATCAAGCGTGGCGGGAATAAAACGAAAGACGCTGGGTGTTGGTGAATGTGCAATCGACATTTATAAATCTCCTAGGTTTGAAAGAGTAGCCGTCTACCCGCGATGCACGCTACCGTTGCAGTATGCGACCCATCGTGCATGCGCTGGCACCGGCGAAGGTGAATCTGGCTCTTTCGGTTGGTCCCCCAAACGCAAGTGGCATGCATCCCATCAGTAGTTGGATGGTGACAGTTGATTTGCATGATGAAATGACGGTACAGGCGCTCGACGCCAACGCTCGTTCGCTCTACGCCATCGTGTGGCACGCAGATGCAAAGCGACAAAGTAAGATCGATTGGTCGATCACCAAAGATCTTGCGGTGCGTGCGCATCAATTGCTTGAAGCACATGTGGGTCGCCAACTTCCGTTAAAAATGCATCTGCAAAAGCGAATTCCTGTTGGCGGAGGTTTGGGCGGTGGCAGTAGCAACGCCGCCGCGATGCTGCGCGCAGTGAATGAACTTTTTGAATTAAACCTTTGCGTGGAAGAACTCGTCGCTCTCGCGGTCAAGCTTGGAAGCGATGTTCCATTTCTTGTGCGCGGTGGAAGTGCAATCGTGGAGGGAATCGGCGAGCGCTTGCATGCGGCGCCGATGCCCGCCGATTTACACGCGGTGTTGGTGTTGCCTGATGCAGTGTGCGCGACAAACCGGGTGTACCAAGCCTTCGATGCGCTGCGACCCGATGCAGCGTTGCGCTCGGCGCAGGTGCATGCGTTGGCGCAGTCACTCTCGACGCTACAGTTTCATCAGCCCTTCAACGATCTCACCGAGGCGGCCTTTGCAGTGGCGCCGCGATTGCGTGGAGAATGCGAGGAGATTTCCGAATTGATCCAGCGCGAAGTGCATGTAAGCGGATCGGGCAGCACCCTCTATTTTCTCTGCGCAAGTGCAGTGGAAAGTGATCTGCTCGCCGATGCGGTAGCGCGCCACATGCATATTCCCTGCGTGCCTGTGCAGGCGGTGACCACAACCGCCGCCGTGAGGTTGGCGCACAAGAACGCCTAGACTTCCAGCGTGTTGTGGCAACCCGAACTTTCTGAGCATTATCACAATCTCTCCGAGCAGCAACTCGGTGAGCAGATTTCCGCCCGTCGCGCGATGCTGGGCAGCAAGTTGCTCATTCTTGGTCATCACTATCAACGCGATGAGGTGATTCGTCACGCTGATTTGATCGGCGACTCATTGAAACTAAGTCGCATGGCAGCCGCCGAGGCGCCCAAGCGCGGCGCGCGATTTATTATTTTTTGCGGCGTGCATTTCATGGCCGAGACCGCCGACATTCTTACACCCAACGATGTGCAGGTGATTCTTCCTGATCTTTCTGCGGGTTGCAGTATGGCGGACATGGCCGATTACGACGACGCCCTGACTGCGTGGGAACTGATCGCCGCGGCGCATGGCACCGACGCGGTGCGTGTGATTCCAATTACCTATGTCAATTCAAGTGCGGCGGTGAAAGCGTTTGTTGGTGAGCGCGGTGGCGCGTGTTGCACCAGTGGCAATGCGCGCGAAGTTTTTGAGTGGGCTGCGCAAGGCGGCAATGAACCCTTGCGCGAGCATGAGCGGGTGCAAGTATTGTTTATGCCCGATCAATATTTAGGCCGAAACACCGCGCGAATGCGTGGTTTGCGCAGCGAGTTGGATGCCGAGCGTGGTCGCGGCCGCGCCGACATGGCGTTGTGGAATCCCAAGAAACCTTTGGGCGGTTTAACTCGCGAGATGATTCGCGAAGTCTCCGTGCTGTTGTGGGCCGGTCATTGCAGCGTGCACAAATTATTTCGTGCCGAGCATGTTGCGCAGGCTCGCCATCGAGATCCAAACACCACCGTGATCGTGCATCCGGAGTGTTGCCAAGAAGTGGTCGAGCTTGCCGATGAAGTTGGCAGCACCGAGTTCATCATCGAGCGCGTACAGCAAGCGCCGACTGGCAGCAGTTGGACCATCGGTACCGAGGTGCATCTGGTCGACCGCGTGTGTCGAGCGGCCGCGGCCCGCGGAGTGAGCGCACGAATTTTAAGTGACTGCCAGTGTCTCTGCACCACGATGGTTCGTATTGATCAGCGTCATCTGTTGTGGGTGCTGGACAATCTTGCCGAAGGTCGCGTTGTGAATCGCATTCAAGTGCACGCTGAGGCGGCGGCCTTGGCGCGGCGGGGGCTTGAACGCATGCTGGCGCTTCGACCACCCGCGCCAGCTACCGCTATCTTGGATTGATGGACGAATTGCCTAAGAAAAAGTCGGGTCGAATCTTCAAGCTGGTGTTGATCGCAGTGGGGTCGCTGGTTGTTGTTGTGCTGGCATTGGTCGCACTCGCGCCCACACTGATCTCGGCGGGATTCGGCAAGTCGATTATCGAAAATCAAATCGCCAGCGCAGTGCGTGGTTCGGCCAGCGTGCAATCGCTCTCACTCAGTTGGTTTGGAAGTCAAAGCGTGCAGGGGCTTTCGATTCAAGATTCCAAAAAACAAAGAGACATTCGATTGGATGTCGGAGTGGGCAACGGTTTATACGACTTGCTCACCGGCAGGGTGGGCGAATTGCGTTTGCAACTTTCTGGTTCTGTACAGGCGCAGATGGAAAGCGACGGCAGTACCAGTTTGAACAATCTCGCGCCACCAGCTTCGCCAACTTCGCCAGCGACACTCGCGCCACAGCCAGCGACGCAGAAGAGTGGCGCGATTGATCTTCCATTTCCAATTCGTCTTTCAATCGCCACATTCGATGCCACACTGCTTGATGCGAAGGGCACAGTTTTCGCGGTGCGTGGTTTGAAAGGTTCGGCCAGCGCAGGGCGCGGGCAGCCGCTGGTGGTGGATCTTTCGGCGACCACGCAAGTTCATGATCGCGCGGGAAATCTCGCTATAAAAGGCTCGCTTGATCACTTTCTTTCACAGCAAGGCGATGTGGATCTCACCGCAGTGACTGGCGAAATGCAGGCGCAAGTTTCAGGTTGGTTGCTCGCTGCATTGGGCTTGAACGCCGAGGTGCAATCAGCGGCGTTGCAAGTTCGCGCGCCCGCTGGACAACCCATCGACATCACCGTAAACGCGAAGATGTTGATTGATGCAGGCGCCACACAGATGCAAGCACAAATGCAGGCGGCGCGACCAGCGGCAGGTCGAGCGTTAGCGGCGTGGGCGACTGATCCACGCACCTGGGTTGGCAACGCAAGTGTGGAGGGTTTGCCGACACAAAGTTTGCAAAGTTTCGTCGCGACTACGCCATTGTTACTTGCTCGCGATCTTGGTCTGACGATCTCATGCTCGTTGCAAACCGGGCAGGGTTCGGAATTCAATCTGAATGTTGATTCGCAGCAGGTGAAACTTTCGGCCCTTGCGACCATCGACATCGCTACCGGCGCGATGCAAGGCAAAGGCATCACGCTGCAAGCCACACTTGATCCAGCGTTACTGGCGGCGCTGGGCACCACGGTGGATGCGCCAGTGCAGATTTCAGCCAACATTGCCTCGCTGCGAACGCCAGCAATTATTGCGGGTGCCAGCTTTGACACTGCGGCGATCGCGTGTGATGGATCGATCACGGTGCAGCCTTTTAATGTGCTGGGTTTGGCAGCCGAGCCAGTGGCGGTAGGCGCGTTCTCGCTGAACGCCAAGGCCGCGCCAATTGGCAATCAAATTGATTGCTCGTTGCGCGGTGCGTTGCAGCAAGCACCGATCGAAGTGATCGCAAGCATCAAAAATCTTGGAGCGAAACTTTCCAAAGAGCAGGCGCAGTTGCAAGCCACCTTCGCGGCGGGACCACTTGATGCGGGTGTGATTCCTGGGCTGCCACCCGCGGCGCGTGAGTGGATCGCCCGTGTGAAGCCCGGCATGAGCACGCTTCGCGCGAGCGTGGGCGGTGGTTGGCAGCAAGGCGCGGCGCAAGCGCAAGTGGACATGGGACCGGGATCGATTGCGTTGAAAAGTTCGTGGGACGCGAACACCCTCAGCGTTCAACAAGTGCAGAGTGCGCTGACGCTGCAACCGGCGTTGATCGCCTTTCTAACCAATGATCAACTGCGAGTGACCGCGCCAATCGTTGCCAACCTGCGTGCTGGTCCGCTGCAATGTGAACGAAAAGCCATTGAAAATGGCTCGTTTGTGCTGCCTGTGATTCCATGCCAACTGCAGGTGCCGACGATTTCAATCAGCGCGGCGCCAGGCTTGGTGGGCAACACCGGTGTGCAGGCCAGTGTGCAGGATGTGCAACTGCGCGGCATGGTTGCGCCGAGTGGACCGATGTTGTTTGATGGTTCGATCGCCATCGCAAGTTTGAACGCAGACGATGTTGAAAGCGCGGGCGCGGTGCAATTGCAAACGCTCTCCGTGCAGGCGAAGGTGCCGCTTGATTTTACGAGCGCAGCCACGCTGCAGGTGACGGTTGCAAGTGTCAGCGCTCGAAATGTTCCAAGTGTCGGCGCGGTTCAATTGCAAACACTCGCTGTGCAAGCCAACGCGCCGCTCACTCTCGCAGGTGATGCGACTGTGCAAGCCACGATCGCAAGCATCGATTGCCCGAAGGTGCCAGGATTTTCATCCGCGATCGGCGCGCGCGGGGTGAAAGCATCGTTGCAAGGACCGCTGACATTCGGCGCCGGCACCAACGCCTCGTTCAGTGCCACACTGCACGACGCAACCGCAGCAATTGCCTCGGTGCAAGCAACATATGCACCCGAGGACAAGGGTTGGAAGTCCAGTGTGCAGTCGAGCGATGTAGATATGCGACGCGTGTTGTCATTGGTGGGGCAAGCCGCCGATCTTCCAGAATGGATTGGAAATGGGGCAAATCGCTCACTTTCCGCAGTGATCGCCGGCGGTCCTGGTGGCATTTCCTTCGGTGTGAATGCGGCGCTTGATCCCATTTCGATGCAAGTGCAGGGTTCGCGCGCAACAAGTGGTTCGATCACGATTTCCAAAGGTGTGTTGAAGGCGAAGTTGCCAGCATCGGTGGTGCTGGCGTTGGTGAACGACGCCAACAAAGCTGTGCAGGCGGTCAGTTGCGATCCATTGCAAATCTCCGCAACACTGAATGCCTGCACGCTGATTGCTGACGCGTCGGGTGCGTTAGATCCATGTGCAGTGGGCAGCGATGTAAATCTGACTGCGCGCCTTGAGCCATGGAAAATACAACCCAAGGGCGCGCCGATATTGGCATTCGGTGCGAACGATCTTGCGATCACCATGAAAGCCGGCATTGGTGCAAGCGCCACGCTCGCGGGATCGCTCGCAGCCGAGGGCATGCCCGCGTCGCCGCTGAAAGTTTCATTGCAGACCGCGCATGTGATTGATCAACAACGGCATCTCGCATTTGGCACAGGCAGTGTCTCCGCTGCGATCACGGTGACTGGATTTCCAACCGCGATGGCGGATCGACTCGCAGGTATGAATGGGTATCTGTTGGACATGCTTGGCCCAGTGTTCACAGTGAATATTACTGGGAAATCAGGCAAAAACGCAGAGGATTTCTTCAAGGGCACTTTTACCAGCCCCATGTTGACGGTGCACATACCGCGCGTGCGATTGTCCGACGGCGTGGTCAGTGTGGCCCCCGATGCGCCCATCACCGCTTCGCTGCGACCCGACGATAATTTTCGCAGGCGCATTCTGCGTCCAGTGAATCCGTTGCTCGCGGATATCCGCACACTAAACGATCGTCCTATCGAAGCCACGGTCTCCGCAGCGCGCATCACGATCCCTATGGATATGAAAGAACTCGACGCCAGCTTCAGCGTGAATGTTGGCGAAGTCGAGATGGAAAAATCATCACAGTTCATCGGACTTCTTGACATTGCCTCACAAAGTCAAAGCAAGACTATTCCGGGCTTGGTTTCACCGCTGAATGGTTCGATCGCGCAGGGCATACTGACCTACCGAGATTTTAAGGTACAGGTTGGAAAGCTTGGACCCAATGCTTGGCAGCAAACATTATTCAGCGACGCGCGCATCAATCTGGTCGCCGTGCCTGCGGTCGCCGATCCAATCACGATTCGATATCCACTGAGCAGTATCGCGAATTTTCTCGGCGGCATCGCGCCGATGCGCAGTGTGCTTTCCACTATCAACAAGGCGCTGGGCTCCGCGAATGGCTCGATTCAACAGGCGGTGCAGGTCAAGGTGCAGTTCACCGGTCCGCTCGATGGTTCGCCGCTCAAAATCGCGGTGAGTCCCGAGGTGGACTTGCCAAAGGGCATGGGCGGCAACATTCAAAATAACATCGGCAAAGCGCTCGGGGATCTTTTTGGCACAAAGAAATAAAGTTGTCGGCGCACCGCAGCGTTCACACGAAAAAATAAAGTACCCGGCCGCCGCGCATCACATCGGCTTGTCAATAATCGTTTCGTCATACACCTGCAGCAACTTTGCTTTGTCGAAGATCAACTCGCTGCGCGACAAGCCAGTCACCTCGTAGTGCGGAGTAAGTTCAATCGCATCGCAAGGGCACGCTTCTTCGCACATGCCGCAATAAATGCAGCGCAACTCATCGATGTCGAATTGCTTCGGGTATTTCTCGCGGTCTTCCCACGGACTCGCATCGGCGACGATGTGAATGCAATTCGCTGGACAGGCGGTGGCACACATGAAACACGCCACGCAGCGCACGCGGCCATCTTCATCCTTGTTCAGTCGATGCACGCCGCGAAAATACGGGCGATATTGTCCACCCTCTTCCACCGGCCGATCATCGCGCTTCTGCTCTGGATACTGCACCACCCAGATATTTTTCTTGTTGCTGCCGTTGCGTCCGAAATTTTCAAACGCATGACGCATCGTGGTGCCAAGGCCCTTGAAGATTTCAGGAATGAACAGTCGCTCCACTCGGGTGAGGGGCTTCAGCGAAACATCCACGATTTCATCATCTCGAATAGTCATGTGAGCGGCAGATACTAGCGGGCTCGGATACTTTGCAGCGATGGTAAGCAAAGGTCCTCCGCATCAAGGCTCAAGCGAACGCCAACAAATTCGCATCGGAATTCGCATGATGGGTATCGGCTTTGAGACCGTCAGCCAAGTTGTCGCAGGTTTATTGATCGGTTGGCTCTTTGATCATTTGCGCGGCCACGGCGACATTGGCATTCTGGTGGGTGGCGCCACGGGTTCATTGGTCGGTATTTTTAGTCTGGTTCGAAATGCATGGAAATTGAACGCAAGCATGGACGCGGCTTCGCGTCGAACACCACGCAAACCGCCTGCGGACACGCAACTTTGAAAGCACGCATACAGTTGAACACGACCACCATTGCAACGCAAAAATTGCCAGATGAGAAGCCGATTCAACTGCGCGCGAGACTTTTTTTTGTTGTGTGGTTTTTCACACTGCTTATTTCATTCGCCTGCTGTTTTGTGCCTGCATTGTTTGACCTATGGAAATTTGAAGTCTCTATTTCAGCGGCATTTGGGACAATACTTATCGCCATCATCATGTTGGCAGGCTTGTTCGCACTTGCCCCGTGGGCCACGCGAACGCCCTCTTCATGGGGCACGCGATGGCTGGCCTCCACGGTTCTTCGCTTCATATGCACGCCATTTTTAGCCTTATTGCTATACTCCCGCCCCCCTTCGGCGGAGGCGTTTTTGCTCTCCGTTGCGGCAACCTATTTGTTCATGCTTGCGGCTGAAACCGCGGTGTTGGCAAAGTCGGTGCTCGCGACGGTCGCTTCCTCCACCGCCCTAGG
>Ga0105051_10002931_pt1 | contig 21257 bp, 16 predicted proteins | sample FRY02_FD_78383 | JGI IMG/M metagenome (GOLD analysis project Ga0105051, IMG submission 78383) | Freshwater microbial communities from Lake Fryxell liftoff mats and glacier meltwater in Antarctica - FRY-02 (megahit assembly) | ecosystem: Environmental > Aquatic > Freshwater > Ice > Glacier... | reverse complement strand
GGCCATGCGCAGGCGGAGCCGTCTATTCGCCCGCAATCACAGACTTCATCGCAATGGTAGAAAACACCAGCTACATGTTCGTAACCGGGCCAAATGTTGTAAAAACCGTTACCAACGAAGAAGTTAGCAGCGAACAATTGGGCGGAGCGTCCGTGCATTCTAGCAAATCGGGCGTAGCACATTTTGCTTATGCCAACGAAATTGAATGCCTAAACGGATTGAAAACCATGCTCAGCTACATGCCTCAAAATTGTGAAGAAAAAGCGGCTCCCCTAAAATATGAAATTCAAAACGAAACCCGCGATATTTTAAAGAATATTATTCCACCAAACGCTAACCAACCCTACGATATGCGAGAGGTTATTGAAGGCATAGTGGACGAAAATAGCTTTTATGAAGTGCACAAAAACTTTGCCGAAAACATTATAGTCGGTTTTTCTCGCCTTGCAGGAAAAAGTGTGGGCATTGTGGCCAACAATCCTGCCGCTTTAGCTGGTGTTTTAGATGTAAATTCATCTACCAAAGGCGCACGATTTGTGCGTTTTTGCGATGCTTTTAATATTCCTTTGTTGGTGTTGGAGGATGTTCCCGGTTTTTTGCCTGGTACTGATCAAGAATGGAACGCCATTATCACCAACGGGGCCAAACTTTTGTATGCATTTAGCGAAGCCACCGTGCCCAGAATCACCGTCATTACTCGCAAAGCGTATGGTGGGGCTTATGATGTAATGAACAGCAAACACATTGGCGCAGACATGAATTATGCTTGGCCAAGTGCCGAAATTGCTGTGATGGGAGCCAAAGGCGCAGCTGAAATCATATTTAAAAAAGAAATTTTGACTGCCCAAAACCCCGAAATAGCATGGAAAGAAAAAGAAGCTGAGTATGCAACTATTTTTGCAAACCCATACAGAGCGGCCGAAAGAGGATTTATTGATGAAGTTATTTTTCCTGAAAATACAAGAACAAAGCTGATTTCAGCCTTCAAAATGTTGGAAAACAAGGTAAAGAATTTGCCTAAAAAGAAACACGGAAACATTCCATTATAATCAAAAAATCAATGAAATTAATCTCCATAGTAGTGCCGTGCTATAACGAAGAGGCGGTTTTTGCAGAAACAGTTAGCAGATTGACCCAAACAATGTCTGCCGTTTTGACTAAAGGTTATGAATATGAAATTATATTTGTGAACGATGGCAGCACAGACAACACCTTGCAGCTGATAAAAAACGCTTTGGCACAAGATGCAAGAATAAAATGCCTTAGTTTCTCCAGAAACTTTGGCCACCAAATAGCCATCACCGCAGGATTAGACAATTGCAAAGGCGATGCAGCCGTTGTTATAGATGCAGATTTGCAAGATCCGCCTTCGGTTATTCTGCAAATGATAGAAAAATGGGAACAGGGTTTCGATGTTGTTTTTGGAAAAAGAAGAGAACGCCAAGGAGAAAGTGGCTTTAAATTGATAACTGCTAAATATTTTTATAAATTCATAAACAAGCTAAGCGATGTGGATATACCAAAAGACACAGGCGATTTTAGATTAATGGACAGGGCAGCGCTCAATCAGTTTTTGCTCATGCGAGAATCCTATCGCTTTGTGAGAGGCATGGTGGCATGGATTGGATTCAACCAATGTTCGGTAGGATACGATAGAGAGATCCGCTTTGCTGGAGAAACCAAGTATCCTTTAAAAAAAATGCTCAGCCTTGCCAGCGATGCCATCCTTTCTTTTTCAAACACACCTCTCAAAATTGCAACTTTTATAGGATTTTTAACTTCTGTAACCGCCTTTTTAGGCATTATTTATGCTTTGTATGTTAGATTGTTTACAAAAGAGTGGGTAGAAGGTTGGACCTTTTTAATGATTGCCGTTCTATTAATAGGCGGAATTATATTGCTGGTTTTAGGCATCATTGGAGGCTATGTTGGCCGCATTTATGGCGAAATAAAACAACGCCCACTCTATATAATAAAAGACAAGTTGGGTTTCGACCAATAATTATTTTCGTAAAAGTGTAAAATTCTCATAAAAACTATTATTTTTGTTTTGTGAAATTTGACGGCCAACTAAATAATAAACTGCCAAACATCGGGCAATCGATATTTACAACAATGTCGATGTTAGCAAAAGAAAACCATGCTATTAATTTAGCGCAAGGGTTTCCTGATTTTGATTGCCACCCCGACCTAAAAAAAATGTTTCAAGATGCCATTCAGCAAGGACATAATCAATATGCGCCCATGCCAGGGCTGATGTCTTTGAGAGAAAAAATTGCAGAAAAAACTGAACAACTTTATTCAGCAATCTATCATCCCGAAACGGAAATTACAATAGTGCCAGGCGCAACCTTAGGTATTTATGCGGCCATTAATGCTTTAATTAAAGACAATGACGAAGTTTTGGTAATAGAACCAGCTTATGATTGCTACATTCCCGCCATAGAACTAGCAGGAGGGAAGGCCATAGTTTACGAAATGCTTTATCCCGAATTTAAGATAGACTGGCATCAGCTTAGGAAATTTATTTCCGTTCGCACAAAAATGATAATTATCAATTCGCCCAACAATCCGAGCGGAGCCATTCTCACAGCCGAAGACTTGCAGAAACTAGAAAAAATGATTGCCGGAACAGATATATTGGTATTAAGCGATGAAGTTTATGAACACATAATATTTGATGGATTTGAACACCAATCGGTTGCACGCTTTCCGGCTTTGTCAAATAGGAGTATTATTGTTTCGTCCTTTGGAAAAACATTTCATACAACAGGCTGGAAAACAGGCTATTTGCTAGCGCCAGAGAACATAACAAGTTTAATAAGAAAAGCCTACCAATTCATGGCATTTGCAAGCAACACACCCGTGCAGTTTGCCTACAGCCAAATTCTAGATAGAAAAGATTTATATTTAGAATTGGGTTCTTTTTATCAAGAAAAAAGAGATTTCATGCGGAAAGGGTTAAAATCAACGAACTTTAAGCTATTAGATTGTTACGGAAGCTACTTCCAATTAGTTAATTACGATAAAATAAGCGATTTAGGGGATTTAGAGTTTTCTAAGCTATTAACAATAGAGAATAAAATAGCAACCATTCCTGTTTCGGCCTTCTATAAAAAGAAAAACGACAACCATATATTAAGACTATGTTTTGCAAAAAATATTGAAACCATAGAGAAATCTTTAGAAATATTATGCAAGATTTAAAAATTAATACCATACAAACCCATTTGCATTGGGAGGATATTGATAAAAACATCGCACATTTTGATACCTTAATTAGGGCTAATTCTGCCTGCGACCTAATTGTTCTGCCAGAGATGTTCACAACTGGATTTACGATGAACCCAAGCCAATTCAGCAAACAAGACTTAGAAAAAGGTTTTGCTTTTATTGAGCAATTATCCAATGAATTAAACATAGCCATTTGCGGAAGTTTGGTTAAAGCCAATGCGCATAATACCCAGTACACCAATACGATGGTGTTTCAAGCACCAAAAAAAGAACCAGTATATTATAACAAAAGACACCTTTTTTCTCCTGGCGATGAAACCAAACATTACGAAAAGGGCGCAGAGCGCATCATTATCGAATACAAAAATTGGCGAATATGCCCGCTAATCTGTTATGATTTAAGGTTTCCTGTATTTTCCAGAAACAGAAAAGATTATGACCTATTAATTTATGTAGCCAATTGGCCCGAAGTAAGAAACTATGCATGGGAGACTCTTTTAAAAGCAAGAGCCATTGAAAATCAGGCTTATGTAATAGCTTGCAACAGAGTTGGTTTAGATGGAAAATGCGTAAACCATATCGGAAATTCAGGTATTGTCAATCCAATGGGAGAGTTTGATGCAATTTATGGAAGTGAATCAGTCCATACATCATTAATCTCTTTCTCAACATTAGAAAAATTCAGAAAATCATTTCCTGTATTAGACGATGCAGATGAATTTACATTGTTGATATAATTTTAGTTAAATTTTGCTTTTCATGGACAAAACTAAGGATATTAAGTCTTATAGTATTATTTTTGCCTTTTAATAGTAATAGTAATGGTTAAATCAATTATTTATTAAAAACAACAAATTTTACGCTTCTAATAATTAATGCTCAAATTCAAACTTTCAAAAAAAGTTGTTGCCATAGCAGTATGCCTTTGTGCTATATATTCAATATATGCTCAAAATATTGGAGGGATTGTTGCAAATAAAACAAATCAAAAAAATCTTAACAAAGCCTTGGTCTATATTTTAAATAAAAAGGATTCAAGCGTTATAAAAACAGCCATTACAGATGAAAATGGACGATTTATAATTAAAGATATTTCAGTAGGTAACTATTTAATAAGCTCCAAGTTTATAGGATACATTGATTATTATGCCCCTTTGGCGGTGGTTTTAGAATTCAATCGCATAAAAATAGAAATGGAAGAAGCCGCAATAGAAATGATGAGTGTTGGCAAAACCGCTCAAAAAAATGCTGTTTCACAAAAAAGCGACACCTTAGAGTTTAATTCAAGCAGCTACAAAGTTAATCCAGATGCCACAGTTGAGGATTTGGTTAAAAAAATGCCTGGCATTACAACGGAAGGCGGTGTATTAAAAACACAAGGTGAAGAGATTAAAAAAGTAACAATTGATGGCCAAGATTTTTTTGGTGATGATGCCAATGCAGCCCTCAAAAACCTACCGGCAGAGCTTGTTTCAAAGGTACAGGTTTTTGATAGAATGACAGATCAAGCACAATTTTCAGGCATCGATGACGGCAACTCTCAAAAATCATTAAATATTATTACTAAAAACGGCAAAAATAATGGTCAATTTGGTAAAGTTTATGGCGGCATTGGTACAAAAGATAGATTTGCAGCTGGCGGAAATATCAATATTTTTTCTAAAAACAATAGATTATCTATTATAGGATTGAGCAATAACATCAATCAACAAAATTTTTCATCAGATGATATTACAGGTCTTTTGGGAACAAGCCCCGGTGGGCAAAGGCCTAGCGGAAGAACACAAGGAGGCAGTGGCGGGGCGAGAAATTTTGGAGGAGGAGGAAGTGCTTCAAATTTTTTATCCGGCAATCAAAGTGGTGTAAATACAACACATTCTTTTGGTTTGAATTATAATTTATTAAATCAGAAAAAACTTAAAATTGGTGTCAGCTATTTTTTCAATTATGGTGGCAATAAAAATACTACATTGCTTGACCGCACTTACTTTTTATCCAATGAATTGAATCAATTTTATAGCCAAGAAGACACCACAGACAATAAAAATTTAAACCATAGAATCAACTCAAGATTAGAATATCAATTAGATTCCTTTAATTCATTTATAATAACACCAAGTATTCGATTTCAAAATTCTAGCCTAAGTTCAATTTTTAATGGTAACAACAAAAATGATACTTTAAGACCCATTAATAATACTAAGTCTTCTAATCTAACAAAAAGCAATGCTTATAATTTAAACAATAGCATACTATGGCGAAAAAAGTTCAAAAATAAAACATCAAGTTTGTCTGCAAATGTAACAACTGGTATTAATTCATCGCTAAGAAGCAATGAACTAAATACAAATAATGAATTTTATATTCCATTTAATAGAAACAACAGTTTTCTACAAGAATTTAACAACCCAAGCAGTACCGTAAACTTATCTTCAAACATCTCCTTTTCTCAAATACTCAATAAATCCATGAGCATTGAGGTAAATTATGCGCCTTCATTTATCTTAAATAAAAACGACAAAAAAACAATGACATTTGACAATGGCACACAATCTTTTTCTATTTTGGATACTTTATTGAGTAGTAAATTCAAAAACACCAATATTAGCAATAAGTTTGGACTTAATTATACCATTCAAAATACCAAAACAAGTTTGAGGTTTGGTGCAGATTATAAAATAACGAGCCTGAAAGGGCAATCAGAATTTCCAAATTCAAATTTAGTTCAAAAATCCTTTAAAAATATATTGCCAAATTTTATGTTTACACATAAGTTTGATGCCAATAAAAATTTCAGATTATACTACAGAAGCAACACCAATTTGCCGAGTATTACCAACCTGCAAAATGTGATAGACAATTCTAATCCATTGCTTTTAAGTGTTGGGAATCCAAACTTAACCCAAGATTTCAATAATTTTATATTTATGAGATATATTTCTACAAATATTAAAAAAGGCAGAAGCTTTTTTGCTATGATGAATTACAGCGCAACTCAAAATTACATTGGGAACAGCACTTTAATAGCAGAACGAGACACCATAATCAATAATAATATTAAGCTATCAAAAGGCGTTCAGCTTTCATTACCAGAAAATCTAAGTGGTTACCAAAGTTACAGAACATATACAAATTATGGCGCAACAATAAAAAGTATAAAATCAAATATTAATGGCAATTTAGGCTACAATTACACCCAAACACCTGCAATGATAAATGGGGTCAAAAACCTAAGTAAAAATAATGCTGTCAACGCAGGCGCCAACTTGTCGAGCAATATTAGCGAAAAATTAGACTTTAATATGGGTTATAGTTTTAATTATAACTTAATAGAAAACACATTGCAAAAAAAATTAAACAATATATTTATTATTCAAAACTTTAATGTAAAAGTTAATTATATGCCAAAAAACTACTTAGTTATAAATTCAGAATTAAACAGAAGTGCCTATTCAGGCCTTGGCGCAAGTTTCAATCAAAAAATATGGCTTTGGAATGCAGGAATTGGATACAAATTTACAAAAAGCAAGCGCGCAGAAATTAAAATTTCTATATTTGATATATTGAATCAAAACAATGCTATCAGCAGAACTATTAATGAAAACTACATAGAAGACAATTTTACAAAAGTGCTAAACCGTTTTTATATGCTAACATTTACATACAATGTTAGAAACTTCAAAAACAATAGTATAAAATAAAAAACATATAAATTTTTGGAAATTGAAATAAAATATTAAATTTGCCTTTCAAAAATATATAATCATGGAAGTAATAGGAAAATTAAAAGTTATTGACGAAATTAAAGTAGTAGGAGCGAGCGGTTTCAAAAAAAGAGATGTAGTCGTAGAGACGGCAGAAACCTATCCTCAATTTATTTCAGTGAGTTTTACGCAAGATAAATGCGATTTAGTAAATTCGTTTAAATTAGGCGAAGAAGTGAAAATCTCAATCAATTTGAGAGGCAGAGAATGGGTGAACCCACAAGGCGAAACAAAATATTTTAACGATATTTCAGGTTGGAGAATCGAAAAAGTAGGGAATACCCAAACTCCTAGTAACCAAAGCCCTAATGTAAACACAAGCAATGTTGCGCCTCCATCCTTTGAAAATGATGCATTTGCTACAGATTCAGCTGTTAATGCAAATGATTCTGAAGATTTGCCTTTTTAATTAATCAATGATTAAGGATAAAAAAAGCAATCAGTTTTTATACAGTTATTTAAACGCCATTTCACCAACCGGATTTGAGACCAATGGTCAAAAAATTTGGTTGGAATATATGAAATCGTATTCAGATGAGTATATGACAGACGCTTATGGCTCTGTGGCTGCGATCATAAATCCTGGTAAAAAATTCAAGGTCGTTATTGAGGCACATGCAGACGAAATATCTTGGTTTGTTAAGTATATTGCAGATGATGGCTACATTTATGTTACCCGAAATGGAGGTTCCGATCATGTGATTGCGCCTTCAATGCGTGTAAATATTGTTACAGAAAAAGGCATTGTTAAAGGTGTTTTTGGCTGGCCTGCCATTCATGTTAGATCTAGCGGAAAGGAAATTTATCCTACTGCTGATAATATTTTTATTGATATTGGTTGTTCAACAAAAAAAGAAGTAGAGGCTTTAGGTGTTCATGTTGGCTGTGTGGCTATTTTTCAAGATGAACTGACAGAACTAAATAAAAAATATTTAACCGGTCGAGCGTTAGACAATAGAATTGGCGGTTATATGATTGCTCAAGTAGCAAAAAAAATAAAGGACAATAAAATAAAGCTGCCTTTTAGTTTATATGTTGTAAATGCGGTGCAAGAAGAAATAGGTTTGAGAGGTGCAGAAATGATTTCACGAAACATTAAACCCAATGTAGCGGTTATTACAGATGTTACCCACGATACATCATCGCCATTATACGATAAAAAAATTCAAGGCGACCAAAAATGTGGACTTGGCCCAGTATTAACTTATGGCCCTGCCGTTCAAAATAATTTATTGAAAATGTTGATTGACCTTGCAGAAAAAAACAAAATTCCTTTTCAAAGAGCTGCTGTAAGTAGATGTACAGGAACGGATACTGATAGCTTTGCTTATAGCGGAGAGGGTGTTCCATCTGCATTGATATCATTGCCATTAAAATACATGCATACAACAGTCGAAACCATTAATATTAATGATATGGAGCAAGTGATTGAATTAATGTATCAATTTGTTATCAATTTAAAATCTGGACACGATTTTAGATATATTAAATAATTCATAAGCAATTTAATTGGCTTTTTAGATTGAAATGTCTTAGGATTCATTTTTTTTAAATAAAAAAAAGAATAAAAAAGAAAAATGAACAAAGTCGTTTCAAAAATATCTATCATATTTTTACTATTGATAAGCAGATTACCGATGGTAATTCATTATTGGTTTTCAAATTTTCTATATATTCTGTTATTTAAAATTGTCAAATACAGAAAAAAAGTTGTTTTAAAAAATATTGAGATAGTTTATCCAAGTCATTCCAAGTCCCAAAAAACAGAATTAGCTAGAAACTATTATCTTTATTTAAGTCAATTGATAGTTGAAGTCGTTAAAGGGTTTACAATCTCTAAAAAAGAATTACAAAAAAGAATATCCGTTGACAATTTGAATATATATGATGAACTTTTTAATAAGAATCAAAGTGCTATTGTTGCATTGGGCCATAACGGCAATTGGGAATGGATATGCAGGCATGCTTCTATGGTAAGTAAACATAAACTATATGTTGCCTACAAGCCGCTTAGCAACCCATTTTTTGACAAACTAATGGCGAAAACTAGAACAGCTTTTGGCATGCAACAAATAGCCATGAATAATGTCGGTAGATTTATAATTGAACATAAAAATGAAGCATTTTTACTCATTTTAATCAGCGATCAAAAGCCTAGTAATCCCAAAAATGGCATTTGGGTAGATTTTTTTAAAACGAAAACGAGTTTTTTGCCCGGTTTAGAAAAGCTATCCCTAAAATATAATCTTCCAATCTATTTTCATGAAGTAAAAAGAGTAAAAAGAGGCTATTACCGCTGCAAAATTCATCATTTATTGAATCCTTTGGATTATCAAAAGGAGGGAAGTATTACCCAAAAATATGCCCGACATTTAGAAAAAATGATAGTGGAACAGCCCGAAACATGGCTTTGGAGCCATAATCGGTTTAAGCATAAATTTGATATTTAATAGTTTAATCATAAATATACAAAAATACTTGTTTTTTAATTTGCAATATGTATATTTGCAATGAAATGGCAATGAGTAAAAAAGACTTGTTTGAAAAACAAGAGGCGGAATTAAGTATGTTTTGCAAAGCATTGGGACACCCTGCAAGAGTAAAAATAGTTAAGTTATTATTGATAAAAAATAATCAAACCTGTAATGAATTGGTGCAAAATATTCCTTTGAGTCAATCAACGGTTTCCCAGCATTTAGGAGAATTGCGTCAAGCAAAAATCATTTCTGGCAAAAGTGTAAGCACTAGTGTTATTTATTCAGTTGACAAAATAGCTTTATCAAAAGCCCAAAAAATGTTAAGTGATTTTTTTAACGCAAATATTTTAAGCGCAAAACAAGCGACCTTGTTTTAGCATTCTAATTAGCTAAAACAAGCTATAAAAGTTGTATAAACGCACCAATTTTTACAGTTCTATATAAAACGAATTAATTCCCGACATCTTATTTCTTTAAATTAAGAGGATTAAATGGCTTACTTAAATTTATTTGAAAGTCGTCATTAGGTTTTTAAGCCTATAAATCCTTAATCTCTGTCATCAGAGTATTCATCTTTTTTATTTTATTCTCAAAATCATCAGATATTTGAGAAATTTCTTTAATCAATTTTTCTTTAACCTTATCGAGGCGAGCTTCATTGTCGTTTCGTTTCATTTCGCCTTTTCCTAAAATTAGCCATTCAGGATTGATTTCTGGAAAATTCTGAAGCACAGTAACTACTAAATCTAAGCTTGCTTTGTTTCTTCCTGAAGAAAGATGGGAGAGGGTGGAATTTGAAATTCCGAGCTTTATGGCAAAATCTTGTTTGCTTAATCCAGAAGTGTTTAATATATCTAATATCCTGATTTCAACCATTTTATAACAATTGTTTAATATGTATTTGCGTAATGTTTTATGCTTTACAAATGTAAAACATTTGATTTACATTTGTAAAATATATTATTTACAATTGTAAAGTATGGTTTTTACAATTGTAAATTATTTCGTAAAGTGCTAAAATACAGTAATTTACATTAATATAATATGCTTATTTGTATATTCTAGTGCTCAAAGTATGATTAAACACTCAATTATATGACCATAGTAACATCGTTTGATTGCCTTGTATTTTAAAAAACTAGATTAATTGACCTAACTTTTTACATAAAGAATGTATTTAACATATTATCATAAATAATTGATATACAATTAAATATAATTTATGTTTAGTTGTAAATACCAGGCGCATTTTATCGTATTTTGCGATAATTTAGGCATAAAAAAAGCCTGACAAAAATGTCAGGCTTTAAGTTAAATATAATATTTTCTTAAATTGTGGATTGTAACCACATTGTATCACTAATTCTTTTTTCGGCTAATTTGATGGCAGCCAACTGTGTGTTGATGTCATGTTCAGTCGCTGTTTTATAAATATCAAGCACTGTATTATAAATGTTTTCCGTTTGAGAGAAAGCTATTTCTCTAACATATCCGTTATGTTCACTGTAAACATTGATTAAACCACCAGCATTGATTAAAAAATCAGGAGCATAAAAAATACCTTTGGCTTTAATCATATCACCATGAATATTATCATCCTCCAATTGATTATTTGCAGCACCCGCTATAATTTGACATTTTAATTTATTGATATTATCTGTATTTAAAATTGCACCTAAAGCGCATGGAGCAAAGATATCAACATCTAATCCAAAAATTTCATCTGTTTTAACAATAGTAGCGCTATATTTTTCAGAAGCTACTTTCAAACCAGATTCAAAGATATCAGCAGCAAAAATGACAGCACCATCTTTTTGCAGCATTTCTATTAAATGCAGACCAACTTTTCCTGTTCCTTGAACAGCTATTTTTTTACCAGATAAATTATCAGAGCCATAAGCTTTTTTAGCACTTGCTTTAATCCCCATGTACACACCATAAGCCGTTACAGGACTTGGGTCGCCACCGCCACCCATAATTTCTGGCAAACCAACAACATAATCTGTCTCCATTTTAATATATTCCATGTCTTTGGTTGTTGTACCAACATCCTCTGCTGTAATATACTTTCCGTTTAAATTCTCAACAAATCTTCCAAATTTACGCATCAAATGCTCTGATTTGTGTTTTTTAGGGTCGCCAATAATTACTGCCTTAGCACCTCCTAAATTTAATCCGCTTATAGCGGCTTTATAGGTCATTCCTCTTGATAATCTTAGAGCATCATTGATTGCTTCTGCCTCTGTGGCGTAATTCCACATTCTGGTTCCGCCAAGTCCAGGACCTAAAACGGTGTTGTGAATGGCAATAATGGCTTTAAGACCAGTATTATTATCTTGACAAATTAAAATTTGCTCGTGATCATAACGGGCAACTTTCGCAAACACATCAAACTGTGTTTCGTTCATAGTGGCATTGGATTGGCTCATTTTCTTAAATAAATTTATTTTTATGTTTGTTGCGCAAATTTAATAAAAATATACTTTTTTTTAATATTTATTTTTAACATTATAATCAATTTATTATCAAAAGAATACAAACGGTATTTTCTCGATAAATGATACATAAACTTTATTTTAATCTTAAAACGGATTAAGAAAATAACGCTAATTATTTTTTAATTACCAATATACGATTTGTTGAGATTCTAAATATAATTTCCATTTGTATAATATTTCTTTGTTATTTAGACTTTTGTCCTATAATATATATTATGTTAAGTAAATAGTTTCAAAAGAAAGGATTTAAAACTAAGTTATTAAATCCTTTCTCTTATTTAAGAAATTTTTACTTCAGCTTCTTCTGCTCTTCTTTATAAATTTTGTCATATTTAGCACGATTTTCGTCATCGTTTATTTTTGCATAAACAGTTCTAATAACTTTTACAAGATTTAGAGCTTCTTGGTCTTTCAAAACATTCATTTCATAAATCTCTACAAATTTTTTGGCAACAACATCTTTGTATAAATAAGTTGAAAGTTTGTCATATTTTAAATATTCTCCACCTGCAACTTTCGATTTCATTCTATAAACAAAATCAGCTGAATCTAGCATCAAAACTGCTTCGTTATAAATCGCATCAAAATAACCTGGATCTAATTCCAATGCTTTTTTATAATCGCTTAGTGCAGATTTGTAATAATATTTAGCCGCAACAATCTTTCCTGAGTTTTTAAATTCTTTTTCGCCTATTTCTTTGTCTTCGTTTTTTAATTGATGAATAGCTACTCCCCTAGAAAAATAATACTCTTTATTGTCTGGCTGGGCAGCAATTGCTTCTGTAAATTTCGCCAACAAAACGCCAATATTTTTTCGTTCAATTTCAATATTTATTTGTTGATTTAAGAACTCCCCACTTTTTGTTGGTATTTTATTTTTTCCTTTTTCCAATACTTCTATCGCTTTTTCGTAGTTTTTTTCTTTCAGATACAGTTCACTTGCTCTTATAAATATTTGAAAATTGTTATAATTTGGTTCATCCATCAATTTTTGCAAATAAACCATTTCTTCTTTTTCGAGTTTATTATTTATGGCAGAGTTCCAAATTATATAATTGGCTTTTGCTATTGTGATATTGTTTTCTTGAGCCTTTTTTAGTTCATCGTTTTTAATCAATGAAGTGACATAATTCATGTACTTTTTGGTATTTTCAAATTGTGTTGTATCCATAGAATATACAATTCCCCTATTAAAACAGTCCACTATTGTAGAGATAATGTATGCGTTGGTATAATCTTTTAAACTAAATTTCTTTTGATCTACTTCAGAAAATTCATAGTATTTTAGAAATGCTTGTGCAGATATCTCAGCAGCGTCATTATTCAAATTCATTTTTTTTACTTCTTCATCTTGCGATGCCGAAATTACAGAATAAACAACAGCTCTCCAACCCCACATTCCTACACTATTTTTTGTAGATTCGTGTTCATAAGCTAAATCGATATTATATTTAGCATCAAGAACATCAGGATTGCCCTCACTTGTGGCAAAATTTAGTTCAACATTTTTAATTTTTCCGCTTTGGGCAAATATTTGAGTTGGAAACAATACCAAACTAAATACCAAACTAAATACCAAACTAAATACGAGATTTTTAATTTTCAATTCTTTTTTTAACATACATTATATTATTCAATTCCTGTGCCAATTTCATCATTGTTGTTATTTTCTGGATTGTCATTTTCTGTTTTTGGTTCAGCATTGTTGATTTCTCCATTATTTTCTAACAATTCTGTATCAATAATTTCCTCTTCTTCTTCTTCCACCGGAACAATTGCAACTGAAGCTATCGAGTCATTATTTTTTATATTGATTAATTTAACGCCTTGTGTTGCTCTGCCCATTGTTCTTAGTGCGTCCACTCTCATTCTTATTGTTAAACCAGATTTATTAATAATCATCAATCCATCTTCGTCTGTTACATTAGAAATTGAAATTAATTCTCCAGTTTTTTCGGTGATATTCAAGGTTTTAACACCTTTTCCTCCCCTACCAGTTACTCTATATTCGTCCTCGCCTGTTTCTGGGTCAACCAAAAATGAGCGTTTTCCGTAACCTTTGTCTGCAACTACTAAAACGGTCGTTTCTTTCAGTTTTTCTTTGTCAATAGCCAACATTCCTATCACTTCATCTTTGTCTGATTCAAGTGTTACGCCTTTCACACCACTAGCATTCCTGCCCATTGGTCTTACCAAACTTTCATTGAAACGAATGGCTTTACCTGATTTTTTAGCCATAATAATTTCACAATTACCATTGGTTAATTTTGCAGAAAGCAATTCGTCACCTTCTCTTATAGTGATCGCATTGATACCATTTGCTCTTGGTCTAGAATAAGCTTCTAATGTTGTTTTTTTAATAATTCCTTTTTTGGTGCATAAAATAATGTTATGCGAATTCAAATAATCAGCATCTTTAAGGTTCTCAATATTTAAGTATGCTTTGATGGTATCATCTTTTGGAATGGCAATCAAATTTTGAATGGCTCTACCTTTTGTATTCTTCCCTCCTTCTGGCAATTCATAAACTTTCATCCAGAAACATCTGCCTTGTTCAGTAAAGAACAACATGTAGTTGTGCGTATTGGCTACAAATAAGTGTTCTACGAAATCTTCGTCTCTATGCGAAACGCCTCTATTGCCTCTTCCACCCCTATTTTGCTCTTTATATTCTGTTAAACTTGTTCTTTTGATATATCCCATGTGCGAAATTGTAAGCACTACTTTTTCGTTTGGAATTAAATCCTCAATATCAATTTCTCCAGCACTGTGTTCAATAAGTGTTCTTCTATCATCACCATATTTTTCTTTCATTTCCGCCAACTCGTCTTTTATGATTTGATAACGCAAAGCCTCGTCAGTCAATATTGATTCTAAATATGCGATTAATTTCATTAATTCATCAAATTCTTCTTTTATCTTTTGACGCTCTAGACCAGTTAAACGCTGCAATCTTAAATCTAATATTGCTTTTGATTGCAAATCGGACAACCCAAATTGAGTCATTAAACCTTCTTTTGCTTCGTCAGGATTTTTTGAACTTCTTATTAAAGAAATAACTGCATCTAAATTATCTAAAGCTATTAATAATCCTTCTAAAATATGGGCTCTTTTTTTAGCTTCTGCTAAATCATACTTAGTTCTTCTAACAACAATTTCGTGTCTATGTTCCACAAAATGCACAATCATATCTTTTAGATTAAGCATTATAGGGCGGCCTTTCACCAATGCAATGTTATTTACAGAGAATGATGACTGCAAAGGTGTATATTTATACAACTGATTTAGAATTACATTAGCAATTGCATCTCTTCTCAATTCAAAAACCAAACGCATGCCTTGTCTTCCGCTCTCATCTCTAACACTAACAATACCATCAATTATTTTTTCTTGAACCAAATCAACCGCTCTTGTAATAATTTGGTTTGGCATTACTTGATAAGGCACTTCAGTAACAATAATCATTTCTTTGCCATTGCCCATTGCTTCTATTTCAGTTTTGCCACGCATCATAATTCTTCCTCTTCCGGTTTCGAAAGCAGAACGAATACCGTCTGTGCCATGAATAATTGCGCCTGTTGGAAAATCTGGGCCTTTGATGTGGTTCATCAATTCAGAAATTTCAATATCTCTGTTATCAATATAAGCAACAATAGCATCAATCGCCTCTTTTAAATTGTGTGGCGCCATGTTTGTGGCCATACCAACAGCAATTCCAGATGCTCCATTTACTAATAAATTTGGGATTTTTGCAGGAAGAACAGATGGCTCTTTTAATGAATCATCAAAATTTGGTCTAAAATCAACTGTATCTTTCTCTAAATCATTCAACATTTCTTCAGCAATTTTTTTCAATCTTGCTTCCGTATAACGCATTGCTGCCGCAGAATCGCCATCAATTGAACCAAAGTTACCTTGTCCGTCAACCATGGTGTATCTTAAACTCCACTCTTGGGCCATACGAACCATGGTATCATAAACAGATGAATCACCATGTGGGTGATACTTTCCTAAAACTTCTCCAACTATACGCGCAGATTTTTTATATGGTCGGTTGGGCGCAAGGCCTAATTCTGTCATTCCAAACAAAACCCTTCTATGCACAGGCTTAAGGCCATCTCTAACATCTGGAAGGGCTCTGCTAACAATTACGGACATAGAATAATCTATGTAAGCCGTTTTCATTTCATCTTCAATATTGATTGGAATAATCCTTTCAACAAAATTTTCATCTGGGTTTTGATCCATATATTTTATCTTTTAAAAACATTGCAATTTAGTACATTTTATTCAATAAATTGCAACATACAATCCACAATATACCAACAAAAAAGCCCTGAAAATTCAGGGCTTTTTAATATTTTTTAAAGTAGAAATTTATTTATCTTTTTTAAATAAATCGACTACAATTGGCGCAGCAATACATATTGATGAATAAGTACCAATTCCGATGCCTATCAATAATGCTAATGAAAATCCTTTTAAGCCTTCGCCACCAATTAAAAACAAGGACAATATAACCAATAAGGTTGTACCTGAGGTCATTATTGTTCTGCTTAATGTTTTGTTGATTGACAAATTAATTAATTTAGCAATATTAGTCTCGCTTTTAAACTCTGTTAAATATTCTCTTATTCTGTCGAAAACAATCACCGAGTCGTTAATGGAGTATCCAATCACAGTTAAAATAGCAGCTATAAAAGCTTGGTCTATTTCTAAAGCAAATGGAACTATGCCATCTAATAAAGCGAATATTGAAAACACCATCAATACATCATGAAACAATGCAATTGTTGCACCAATACCAAAACTTATTTTTTTGAATCTTATAATGATGTAAATAAAGATAACAACTAATGAGCCTATAACAACCCACATAGATTTTGTTCTAATATTTGAGGCAATTGTTGGCCCAACTTCTGAACTACTTAAAATTTGATCCGCTTTTACACTAAATGAAGACAAAGCACTAATAACATCTGATTCAATATCATCTGCTCCTACTTTTGAGTCATTAATTTTATAAGTTGTTACAATGCGATATCGTCCTTCCGAACCAATGGTTTTTACCTCATTGCTACTTCCAACTAATCCTTTGTCCAATGCCGATTTTATTTTATCGACATTGATGCCTGGTGTCATTTGAATTTGATAACCATATCCGCCTTTGAAATCTATACCTGTGCTTAATCCACCTTTAGATATTAAAACACTCATGCCAATTACGATTATAATAGTTGAAAAAATATAGAATTTTTTTCTGTTACCAATAAAATTATAATTTGCATTTACTAAAATGTTTTCTGTAACTTTATTCGAAAATTTAACGGCTTTTCCTTTTGCTAATCTATTTTCAATAATAATTCTTGAAATTAACACTGAAGTAAATAATGATGTTAAAATACCAATAATTAAAGTAATAGCAAATCCATAAACAGGGCCTGCTCCAACAAATAACATAATTATACCTGCCAATAATGTTGTTGTATTTCCATCAATGATAGAAGACAAGGCTGCTTTAAAACCATTTGTTACGGCATTTCGTAAAGTTGCTCCCGCTCTTAATTCTTCTCTTATTCTTTCATAAATCAATACATTGGAATCCACTGCCATTCCTATTGTCAAAACAATACCGGCTATACCTGGCAATGTTAATGCAGCACCGCCCGATGCCAACAATCCTAAAATAAAGAAAATATTTGTTAAAACAGCCAATACTGCAACGAATCCAGAATTGTTGTAATACAAAATCATTATTAGTATTACTGCAATCAATCCAATAATTAATGAATTAAATCCTTTTGCTATTGACTCTTTTCCTAGCGTTGGTCCAACAACATCTTCGGCAACAATTTGCGCTGGTGCTGGTAGCTTACCCGCCTTCAATACATTTGCTAAATCTTGTGCATCTTCAACTGAAAATGAACCACTAATAGAAGATTGTCCGCCCCCAATGGCTTCGTTTACTTTTGGCGCAGAAAAAACTTTGTTGTCTAATACAATGGCAATAAAATTATTGATATTATTTCCTGTTAATGTTTTCCAATCTTTTGCTGCTTTGGTTGTCATACTCATAGAAACCTCTGCTTTTCCTGTTGTTGGATTATTTGTAGGAAATGCATCTGCAATAATATTATCTTCATCGCTGCCCATAGGTGCTTCGCCTTTTGAATTTCCTTTTAAAGCATAAAGTTCATAAATCTCATCCTCTGCTTTGTAATTTTCACTCGGTTGAGCACTCCATGCAAACTTAATATTAGAAGGCAAACTTTTTAAAATGACTTCATCTTCTAACATTTTGTTAATTTTATTGATAACCCTTTTATTAGCTACTGCAAATACTGGACCTTCTGCAATAGATTTTTGATTTTGTAAAGGGACTAAGCCTGCCTCAGCAAATGGAAATTTAGAAGAATCTCTTTTATTAAACTCTTCAACAATCATTTTCTTCATGCTGTCTCTAACTGCAAGATTTGAAATAGTATCAGTGCTTTTTATTCTTGCTGAATCTTCTAAACTAAGACCTTTATTGCCTTCCATTTTTCTTGCATAAGCAAAATTCATTGGCTCATAAATATTTTTATAAGCATAAAATTGGTTTTCGTTTGTATTGCTCATTACCTCCCAAAACTCTAATTTAGCACTTTGCTCTAGCAAAGTTCTAATTCTCTTTGGATTATCTACACCAGGCAATTCAACAGAAATTCTTCCGCCTTCCACTTCTTGAATATTTGGCTGACCAATGCTTCCTGCATTCAATCGGGCTTCAATAACCTGACGGGTGTTGTCCGATTTGCTTTTTATCTCTGCTTGCAAATATTTTATAACATCATCATCACTTGAACTTGATGTTATTAATTTTGTTTCTTTATTAGCAAATATAGAAGACAATGTTTTTGATGGAGCGGTTTCTTTTAATTTTTTAGCAAAAATCTCAACAAAATCACCTCCGCTTTTTTGATAATCAACTCTTGCGCTTTCGATTGCTACTTTAATTGCTTTATCTTTTTTATTGGTTTTTCCGGCAAGCGTTTCAATAATGTCGCCTTTAGATACTTCTAATATAACATTCATTCCACCTTGCAAATCCAAACCAAGTTTCAACTCAGATTCTTTTGATTTAAAATAGCTCTTTTTGATGAAACCTATGTTATATACTTTGTTGTTTCCTAGTGAGTCAATGTAATTTCGATACTTTTCGCCACTGAAAACTCCATTTACGGTTGCAAAACTTCTCGCCTTGCCTTCAAACTTTTTTGTTACATAGGTAAATGACAACTGATAAAGACAAGTTAATGCCAATATTGCTGCAATAAAAATGATGGATCCTTTATTTTTCATATTCTAATCTATTCTTGAGTTATTTTTTAAAGTGTGCGAAAATAATACTTTAAATGTTGTTTACAAAAATCTTTTGAATAAAATGATAAATAAATGAAAATGATGTTTTAATTAATTAAAAGCAATTCATATTCTCTGCTATTTTCATCCAAATGATTGATGTTTAAAACCAAATACGATTTTTCATAAAAGGACTCCCCTATTTTTGGCCATTCAATAATATTGATATGTTTTGATTCAAAATATTCGATAAATCCTATTTCATTGAGTTCATTTGGATTTTTTATCCTATATAAATCAAAATGATTGATGGTGTGTTTGTCTGTTAAATAGGTGTTTACTATGTTAAAAGTTGGGCTAGAAACTGCAACTGTAACGCCCATTTTTTTTAATAACGCTTTTGAAAAGGTCGTTTTTCCTGCACCCAAATCGCCATTTAATAACAAAAGCGGGTAAATTTGAATATTGTTAAATACAAGTTCCACAACTTGATGAACATCTGAAACATTCAACAAGCCTTTGAATAAAGGCTTTATTTCCAATTTAAGGAGTATTTTTTTTGTATTTTTGAGCTTCTGGCAACCACGCTTGCAGGTCTTTTACACGCTGTGCATCGCTTGGATGCGAACTCAATAATTGTGGTGGTTTTTCGCCTCCTAATTGAGACATTCTCTGCCAAAATGGAATGGCTTCTGCAGGATCGTATCCAGCTAAAGCCATAAATACCAAGCCTATTTTGTCTGCTTCGGTTTCATGTTTTCTTGAGTGTTTTAGTAAGGTTAAGTTTCCACCTATACCAAAAGCTAAACTAAAAATATCTTGGGTTGCTTGTGGGCTTCCAGAAATTGCAGTGCCTAAAATAACTCCCAATCCTTGTGCTTGCATTTGTTGGCTCATACGTTCATTACCGTGTTTGGCAACAGCGTGCGCAATTTCGTGACCCATAACAACAGCCAATCCCGTTTCGTCTTTGGTTATAGGCAACAATCCTGTATAAACCACGACTTTTCCACCTGGCATGCACCATGCATTTGCAGCATTATCATTAACTGTGTTAAATTCCCATTTGAAAGTAGAAATCAAATCATTGTATTTCCCTTTTTGATAGGTTTTGAAAAAAACAACAATAGCTGTTGAAATATTAGCGCCTACTTTTTTTACCAATTCGCTTTCTTTAGTATTGTTGACGATTTTATTTTCGTTTAAAAATTTTCGGTATTCTGTATCGCTCATTTGCATAAGCTCCGATTCGTTCACTAAATTACTTTGTTTACGGCCTGTAATTGGCACTCTGTTGCAAGAGCTAACCGCAACAAAAACGGCAAATAATATTATTAATTTATTCATTCTATATTTCTAATAATGCAAATACTGTGCCTAAACCAATTCTATCTGTGCAGAAAGTCCGCTGTCGCAGAGGGCAGTGCACTTGGGTTCTAAATCTGAGTAATTACCGCTTTTTACAGAACACTTTCCTTTTGTGTGCACTATCCAAGCGCACTGTTCGGCTTGAACCTCATCGTGTTTGCAATATTTCATTAAACATTCTATCACATGGTCGAAGGTATTGTGTTCGTCATTATAAAGAATCAACTGAAATGAATGGTCAATTAAAGCTTCTTTTAAAACCTCTTCTACTATATTTTCTTCTGTATGCAACATGGCTAGAATTATTTGTCGTTAGATTTTCTGTGTTTTTTCAGCAAATTGGCTTTGTTCTCGTTGCCAGCAACCAAACGCACAATATTTTTTTGATGGGTTAACACAACCATAATTGCTGCAGCTATCCCAAATGCAATAAATAAAGGTTCTTGATTTTTATAAACTACAACTGCTATTATTGGAAAAGCCAAAGCTGAAATAATACTGCTTAATGAAACATATCGCGTTGAAAACAAAAGGATTAAAAACATAAGCATACAAACAACCGCAGATAAATAATG
>Ga0105051_10002930_pt1 | contig 21260 bp, 16 predicted proteins | sample FRY02_FD_78383 | JGI IMG/M metagenome (GOLD analysis project Ga0105051, IMG submission 78383) | Freshwater microbial communities from Lake Fryxell liftoff mats and glacier meltwater in Antarctica - FRY-02 (megahit assembly) | ecosystem: Environmental > Aquatic > Freshwater > Ice > Glacier... | reverse complement strand
TTAGTTTAGATTTTCCAAAAATATCCATACTGATTCTTCAAGAAGCAGTGAAAGTTGATCGCTTCAATCAATTGCTATTACAAGGCTTTACGCACGCTTTCACCTTTGCAAGCCTGGTGCTATTGCTCGTAGCGATTGGAGGAAGGTGGTTCAATCGCTCTGTCGACAAGTAGAATTGTTCATGACTAGACGGTGCCGAGTGTGCGTTCCTTTATTAACTTTGGTTTCATCACGACAGTGAATGTATACTGAAGTACACGGCAGCGAGAGCTTCAAGAGAAATCATCAAAATATGTGCCCCAGCCTTGTACCCCAGTCGTAAGTAGAACCGCAGTCAAGCTGGAGCTCAGTCTGCCGATGAAATAACGATAAGAAATTTTCTTTCATCCAGGGAGGATTTATGAGTTTTCATCGATTTTTTTTCTTACGCATTCTTGCTTCCATCGGGTTGTTTTTTGTGAGTTTTCTATCAAACGCACAATCTTACCCAAATCGTCCCGTTACCCTAATCGTTCCTTACAGTCCTAGTGGCTCTACAGATCCTGTTGCACGTCAGTTTGCGTCACAGCTACAAAAACTGCTTGGGGTCGAAGTCAACATTGAAAACAAACCCGGAGGATCAGGGACGATTGGAACCGGCATGGTCGTACGCGCCAAGCCGGATGGTTATACCTTGGGTCTCGCAACAAACAGCATTCTCGCCTATCAGCCTTTGGTTAACGCGAGCTTGGCCTTCAAAACACCAGATCAATACCAACCGATCGTCAAGCTCGGTGAAATGCCAGTTATTCTGGTCGTACGGGCCGATGCCCCCTGGAAAACCTTTTCAGAGTTTGTCGATCACGTAAAGCAAAATCCAGGCAAAGTGCGTGCCTCTGTTTCTGGACTGCGCACCGTACCTGATTTAGTTGCCCAAGAATTTAATAGAAATACTGGTACAAATCTCCGCACGGTTCCCTTTACGGGTGGCAGCGGTGAGGCGCTGATTGCGCTATTGGGTAACCGAGTAGAAGCGACACTTTTTACTGGCGCCGTTGGCATACCTAGCCAAGTGCAAGCTGGCAAAGTCAGAGTACTCGCCACTTTTAAAAAGGGAATATATAGTCCCGTTCCGGAGGCACAGTCGACGATTGATGCTGGCTACAACACAACACTGTCAGCCTCTTTTTACATCATTGGGCCTAAAGGTATGCCGCCTGACGTCATCGATAAATTGAGCAAACTGTCCATGCAGGTTGTACGTAGCCCAGAGTTTGAAAAATATGCGCAAAGTGGCTATGCACTTGATCCAAAAGGTCCCGAGGCCATGAGAGCTGAAATCATTCGAGACACCAAAACCTTTGAAACGCTACTGAAAGATCTTGATCAAAAATGAACTGAGTTCAAACTAGTTGAACAGAGTATTTGATCGAAAGTGTATGTGTTTCACCTGCGCCAAGGACAACTGCATTTCTCAATGCATTGGCGCTTTCCACGCAGACCATTGTTTGCCAACCTGTTGGACCGAGATCATCCATTTTTGAAGCAGTGACTGCCCATGGATTCCAAACAACCGTACTTTGACTATCCTTTTTTTCAACCAAAATGGCCCGCCCTAATTCGCGGTCAACAATGAGGCAATCGTGAAGCGTATTTAAATAGACGCGACCCGTTTCACTCGAGAATGTCACCACTCCAGATTGTGACTTAAGCGCGTTGTGGTCAATGAGGTCGACGTACTCGCAATCACTCAAACCCTGGATGTGAACTTGGCGAATATCGCTCACATAAAAGTAAGCATGTAGCGCTTCCGTCAAGGTCATGGTTTGCTTTTGTCTATTTGTCGTCGCTAACGAAATAGACAACGTCTCGCCGATTGTGATGTGGGTGGTCAGCTCTGCTGATAAACCGTAATGTTCAAAGGCCTCAAGATCGTTCCTCAGCTTCATGCATATTTCAGTTTCACCAATGGTGCTTGTTGAAATTGACGTTAGTACCCAATCAGAGGTTCTTGCAAAGCCATGTGACGGCGCATGGGTCAAAGTAGGATGCGGACCAAACCAAGGCCAACAAATTGGTACGCCCGCGCGTATGGGATGTCCTTTGACAAATGCATCTGACTCTGTCCGCCACAGGACTGGAGAATGTTGAGACTTGGGGTGCCACTCAAGTATCTGCCCCCCATATAAACTAATTGTTGCTGTAGCCTGTGGCTGATCGATATGAATCAGAATGATTCCACTCTCTAAGGCCTCGAAGCGGACATGATCTAAATGACCAAATTGTTCTTGTAATAATTGGAGTTGTTTCATGGGCAATAGGACCAAGGTTCGTATGTCAATAAACCTCAGTATATAAAGTTACCCACGAAACAAGGTGAACAAACAAGATGATATTGGCGTCTTGAACCTGTGCGATCAGCGTATTGTCTTGACCCACACGTGCATGCTGCTCAGTCGTCAGCTGGTCGGCTGAGGTAAATATGGCGAGACAGGCTCTAGTCTCAACAATGCCCCGTCCAACGCATCCGTCAGCAGATAAACCAAACCATCCGATCCCAGGCGCACATCTCGAATCCTGCCGACTTGGCCTTTGAGCAAACGCTCCTCATGGATGACTTTCTCGCCTTTAAGCTCTAATCGAACAAGAGACTGGTCACGCAGCGCACCAATCAGCATATTGTCTTTCCATTGAGCAAAGGCGTTGCCCTGAACAAAAGTCAACCCAGAGGGTGCGATCGAGGGAACCCAGACGTGTAAGGGTTGTTCCATGCCGCTTTTTGACTGGCCTTCGCCGATTTTTGTGCCGAGACCATAATTCACGCCATACGTAATCACAGGCCAACCGTAATTACGACCCGCACGTATGATGTTGATTTCATCACCACCTTGAGGGCCGTGCTCATGCGCCCACAGCTCGCCAGTTTGGGGGTGTAGGGCTGCGCCTTGAATATTGCGATTACCGAGTGTCCACTTTTCTGGCTTTACACCACTTTTCCCAACAAAAGGATTGTCGTTAGGCACCTGCCCATCATCGCGGAGTCGGATGACCGAACCTGCATGATCATCTAGATTTTGCGCGCGCTCTTTATCACCGCGATCGCCGAGTGTGAGGAACACCATGCCCGTTTTGTCAAACACAATCCGACCACCAAAATGTTGTGCCCCACGCGTTTTGGGCTCCATGCTGAAGAGCACCTGCACATTCGTCATCCGGTGTCCTTGAAGCTTTCCGCGTGCTAAGGCGGTCCCCCAACCGCCTGCTCCCGGGGCGTTGTAGGCCCAGTAGATCCAACCATTCTCTGCATAGTTTGGATGCAAGACTACATCAAATAAGCCCCCCTGACCTCGGGCAACGACCTCAGGTAAACCTTCGATGGGCTTGGGATCTAGATTGAAATTTTGATCAAGGATTCGCATGCGCCCTGCTCGCTCAGTCACCAACATGCGACCGTCAGGCAAAAATGCCATGGACCAGGGGTTTTCTAAGCCACGCGTCAGCGACACAACACGGAAAGCTTGTTTTTCCGATTGAATAATGGGAGATGTCGCCTGATTCTGCTTAATAGTCTGTGCGTTTGCGTTTGCAGGGTGGGATGACAAAGACGATAGCAACAACGTCAACATCAAAAGACAAAATGACCTGAACAAAGTGACTGTTTTCATTATCCGCCCGCTAACAATGATTAAAAAATGGGATAAGATTTTCGTGATCTATGTCAATTTAGCTCATACGATGAGCCTACCAAAGGATTACCTTATTGAATGAGCGCAAATTTACAACCTGCAGGGTGGGATCAAGCCGCCCACGAGCGCTGGACGCAAGGCCACCATCAAATTGCAATTGAACTGACGTTGCAAGCGATTAATCGTAGTGGCACATCTAAGCCTTTGCCGCTGATCTTGCAGCTTTCGTATTATGTATTTCTGCTTGGAGACCCCAAAAGCGCGGCTGCATTTTTAAAAGAAGGGAGAAAGCACTATCCAGAAAATATTGAGCTTTTAAAAAACCTCTCTGTGTGTTTAGGTCGCAGTCATCAAACTGAAGAAGCCATCGAAGTCGCTCAACATTTAATAAAAATTACACCTAATGATCCACTTGTTTTTGACATACTTGCCTCTTGTTATTCGAGGATTGGCGACTACAAAAAATCATCCGAATCTGGCTCGACATCGCTACAAATCAAACACACGCAGAGCATTAAAAATACAACGCTATGGACACCGCCAAGTGGTAGCCCTAGACAATGGCTTTCCACTAAGACCGACAAAAATGTGATTGCATTTTCATTATGGGGTCAACAACTAGCCTATCTGCGGGGTGCTCTCGACAACATGCTTGTTGCAGATATTTACGCAGGATGGACGCTAAGATTTTATGTTGATGATAGTGTGCCAAGTGACCTTCTTGAAGCGCTGAGATCTCTCGGCGCCGAGATCTTTGTTGAGGCACCCAATCAACTCAAAAAATGCAGACTAGCATGGCGGTTTAAAGTCGCGAATGATCCCTCCGTCGGTAGATTTTTAATTCGAGATGTCGACTCAGTCTTGTCCCAACGCGAAAAAGAAACTGTTAATGAATGGATTGCCTCGGACAAGTGGTTCCACATCATGCGCGACTGGTGGACACATACAGATTTAATACTCGCAGGCATGTGGGGCGGTGTCGCAGGCATTTTGCCTGATCTGACGAGCATGTTGATGCAATATCGATCGCCAGCAATGGAAACCGACAATATTGATCAATGGTTCTTGAGAGATGAGGTTTGGAGACTGATTTACGATCAAGCTCTCATTCATGATCGCTGTTTTAAGCATCTAGACAGCACACCTTGGCCAGGCAATGCTCCTGAGGGCACTTTTCATGTCGGCCAGGATGAGTTTGCAGCTCGGAAAAATGAGCAAGAACAGAGACTAAGAAGCTGGATAGAGAAGATTAACTGTTTGCGCTGACATTCCTACTCAAATTTACTGACAAGCACTGCATCCTAATGCTAGATTGAAGAAAAATCTCATTTGGATATGCGAATTCCTATCGCTGCCGCTGAGATCAATAAAATGGAGACAAATGAATGTTTGCTGCCCCCCCAGCTGTTACCGCTCGTGTTTTTGCCAAGGTTCCTGTCAAGTTCTGTCAACCAGGTCGACGTTCAATGTTCGCGGATGTGCAATTTCATGGCGCAGAACTTCCCACTTTTTTAGAAGGCCCTTCATTTGATCGCGAGGGTAATCTATGGGTCACAGATGTTCCTTTTGGAAGACTTTTTAAAGTCACGCCAAGCGGGGATATGAGTCTGGAGCTTGAATATGATGGTGAACCAAACGGAATGAAGTTTCATTCTGATGGTCGCGCTTTCATCACAGATCATAAAAACGGAATTATGGTGTTTGACCCTAAGACAGGGAAAATAGAACCACACTTTGATCGCCCACTACTGCAACGTTTCAAAGGCGTAAACGACCTATTCTTTGCCTCAAATGGCGATATTTATTTCACAGATCAAGGCCAAACAGGCTTACATGATCCAACAGGAAGGCTGTACCGTTTACGAACAAATGGACAGCTCGATTGCATCCTAGACAATATTCCTAGTCCAAACGGATTGGTTCTTAGTGCTGACGAAAAAGTTGTTTATCTCTGCGTCACGCGCAACAACGCAATATGGCGTGTATTGCTAATGAAAGATGGCACTGCAAGCAAGGTCGGTATCGCGATCCAAATGTCGGGCGGACTCGGGCCAGACGGCATGGCAATAGACGCTAACGGCAATCTTGCAGTGTGTCATGTTGGGTTTGGTGCCACCTGGCTCTTTAGCGCGATTGGTGAGCCGATGCTACGCATCAATGCACCTGAGGGGCTCCTCGTGACAAACTGTGCCTACGGTGGAAAAGACAATAAACAGTTGTTCATCACTGAGTCCAAGACGGGCACTATTCTTGTAGCTGATATGCCTGTAGCGGGACGACCGCTGTTTTCCCACGCTTGAGCACCACAGACCTGTCCAAACAGAGAGATCACGCATGCATTGTGTTTCATCCAAAATCGACGGCTTGCATTACGAACTTGTGGACCTGACTCAAGGTGCTAGTCGCTCATCACAAACAATAATTTTCCACCACGGTGTTGGCTCTAATAGTGCACTATGGAACCGTTGGATAGCTGTACTTTCAAGCCAATATCGCCTTGTAACATTTGAAATGCGCGGTTTCGGACTCTCTGCACAAGGTGCCCGCAAAGACGGGTGGACGATGGATCAACTCGCGACTGATGTGTTGCAAATTGGTGATGCAGTTGGCGCACAGCAGTTTCATTTTGTCGGCGAGTCAATTGGGGGGACGATCGGACTGGTGCTTGGACTCAATCACCCTCAGCGGCTCAAAACATTAACGGTCAGCAATGCCGCCTATCGAGGTGGTGCGATCAAGAATGTAGAGCAATGGGATAAAGTTTTACGCGAACAAGGCACTCAAGCGTGGTCTCAACAAATGATGGCGGCACGCTTTCATGAGGATGGCATTACTCCCGAACAATGGCAATGGTTTGAAATGCAACAAGCCAATCATCCGATCGAGTCGATTCTCGAAGCACGCAACATACTGGTCGGAGCTGATCTTGGTCCAAGATTGGGTCAACTGAATATGCCCGTATTGCTGCTACATGGTGATTCCAGTCCTTTTGTGCCTGTGCAACAAATGGTGGATCTACACCAAAAATTACCGCATTCAGAACTGAATATTTTCGGTAATGCTAAACACGGCCTTCCCTTTTCGCACGCCACTCAATGTGCAATAACATTAATGGATTTCTTGCAACGTCATCAGAAAAGGGCTGTCTTGTCATGATCAATCTGAGAGTGGGTGCGATTTCGCGAAACTATTTCAACATGCCACTTTGGGTCGCCATTCATCAAAAAATGTTTGAGGATGAGGGACTGAATGTTACCGTTGAGCTGTTCGAGCCAATCGATGCTGTCTGGCAACGCCTTCAAGATGGTCGTCTCGATATTGCCTTAGGCGTGACGGAACATATTATTTTGGATAAGGAACAAGGGGGACATCTTGAAATCATTGGCGGCAATGTCAACCGTCTGCCGTTTTCTCTGATTGCAGGGAAGAACATACGGTCTTTTGAGGACATGCGTGGAAAGACTGTCGGCGTATCCTCTATTCAAGCCGGAAGCTCATCACTTGTGATGAAGATTTTTGAGGCGCACGGCCTTCATTACCCAAGAGATTACAACATCGTCGCTGTTGGCCCGATTCTCGCTCGTTGGGAAAAGCTTCAGAGTGGCGAGATTGATGCCGGACTCCAAGGAACTCCGCTGAATGAAATCGCTAAAGATCTTGGGTATCCTTCTTTGTGCGAACCAAGAGACAGCTTCCCCTGGTTTCAATTTACCTCATTAAATGTCGATGGCCGCTGGGCAAAACAACACGAACAGATCGTTGTTTCCTTTATGAAAGCCTTTATTCGCGCACACCACTGGTTCTATCAGAATAAACAAGGGGCCTGTCAAATCGCAATGGAAGAAACGGGGATCGCTGCTCGCTATGCAGACTTAGCTTGGGATGAATACACACAAGCTGAAATATTTCCACGAGATGGACGCGCGAATCCTGAGTCGATCCAAACTCTTATCGAAATCAGCGCCTTGCTCAGAGCGCTACCTGAACGAAAAGAGACGCGCGCAAACGCTTATATAAACCACACTTATCTAGATCAAGCCCAACAAGAGCTGGGGTTGTAAAGATTAATCGCGCATGGTGGCTGGAAGCCAGGTGACAATTTCAGGCCAAATCGTGAGCAAAATAATCACTATCACCATTAACGCCACATACGGAACAGAGCCAGAAATAACCTCTGAGAATTTAGCACCTCCAGAAATGCCGTGAATGGTAAACAAATTCAAACCGACAGGCGGCGTGATCTGCCCCAACTCAATCAAAATTGTAATGATGACCCCCAGCCAGATCAGATCAAAACCAAATATTTTAATCACAGGAAGCAAAACGGGTAGTGTCATATAAATCATCGAAATACCATCGACGAAACAACCAAGCACGACGTAAAGAACAACAAGAATTAAGAAGAATTCCCATTTGCTTAAGCCGAGACTCACAATCCATTCACTGATTTCCCGACTGAGCCCTGAAAATGTCAGTGCCGTCGATAATATCTGCGCACCGATAATAATCATGGCGACCATGCACGTGGTCTTAACGGTTGACATAATGGAATCGCGGAAAACGTCCCAGCTTAACTTGCGGTAACTTGCAGCCAACAACATCGCACCTGCCGCGCCCACTGCTGAGGCCTCTGTCGGTGTCGTCATTCCTGAATAAATGCCGCCCAACACGATCACTAATAGTGAAACAATCGGCAACACATCCCACAAAGCGCTGAGTACTGACCCTTTCTGTAGCTCGGAAGAAATCTGTTCTGATAAAGGTTTTGCTGGTGCAGCTTGAGGGTTTCGATATACCTTGATAGCGATGTAAGCCATGAAAACTGCCGCCATCAGCAGGCCCGGTAAAATACCTGCTATGAACATTCTGCCAACAGACTCTTCTACCAAGGCTGCATAAAGAACCATGATAATTGACGGCGGGATCAGAATCCCAAGCGTCCCGCCAGCGGCCAATGAACCGTATATTGCACTGTGTTGATACCCTGCTTTCTTGAGCTCTGGGATTGCGACTGTTCCCACACTCGCTGCGGTCGCGACACTCGAACCACTGACTGCCGAAAAAATAGCACAAGAAACGATGTTCGCATGCAAAAGTCCACCAGGAAGGCGGTATGTCAATTTGACAATTCCAGCATAAAAGTTTTTGCTGGTGCCACTTCGCAAAATAACCTCACCCATTAGCAAAAACATGGGAATTGCGATGAGGATATAACTGTTTGAATTATTCCAAACAACTGAACTCAAACCAAGCAAGCCAATCCAACCCTTGGTAAGAGAAATAACAAGTACGCCGACGATGCCTAAGGCAAAAGCTGTCCATTGACCTATCAGGAAAAAAAATGCCAATGCAAAAAACAGTATGGCAATAACGAGTTCGGAACTCATACAATTCCCTTAAGGCAAATTTTTGAAACGAGTCACAACAAAGACAATAAGTTGCAAGACCAAAATTGCACACCCGATTGCGACAGCAATCATAGGAATCCACTCGGGTGTCTGGAGCAGGGACACTGCCCGCGTATCCTGCACAAATGCATAGTGAGTATGGCTCATCATGAAGAATGTCAAAATGGCTGCAAAGATCAAACTTGACAACACAATGATCCATTGCACCGCTAAGAGCCATTTTCCTTTCATTCGATCGTAAAGAATTTCTACGCGAATAAATGCACCTTCTCTCAATGCATATCCAAGCCCAAGAAAAATGATCGCAGCATTCAAGTAGCCAGCAAACTCATCCGCTATCATTGTTGACGTGCCAAATAATCGTGCCACAACTTCGACACAAACTAGAACAAGAATCAAAAACGTTGCGACGCCAGCCAAGTATCCGGCACCCTGCACGATACCGTGTGAAATACGAGACAACATAGGAGCACCTCAGTTGACAGGTCAGACAGATAAGCTGTCTGACCTTGATGGATCAACGCTTGAGAATAGCGCGGATTTCTTTGACCATTTCAACGGCTTTGGGGCCTTGTTGGGTTGCCCATGTATTCCAGACTGGATGCATTTTAATAGTTAGGCTGGCAATTTCTTCGGCTGTAGGACGATAAAGAGAGACACTGTATTTATTTTTTAATATCTCAAGATCGCGAGCCTCATCAGCATTATTTTCTGCTGTCATTTTTGGCCCCCAAACCGCTGCGACTTTGTCTAGACCTTCACGCACCTTTGGTGTCAATTTGCTGTACGCGGCTTTATTCACCAGGATGTAATCAGGTCCACCTGCGTTGATATCAGGTAAGTAGCCCCACTTCACAAATTCGTACCATTTCGCACCAATCACATTAAATCCAGCGGTCAAGAAACCATCGACCACACCCCGCTCAACAGCCAATGGCACTTCGGCTGCGGTAAGCGATACAGCTGAAGCCCCCATGAGCTTTAGCATCTCACTTTGCTTCGCATCCGTTGTTCTAAATTTCTTACCAGCAAAATCTTCGGGCTTTGTCACCGGCGTGCCGCGACCAAAAACGTTCTGAGGTGGCCATTCAAAATGGAAAAGAATTTTCACACCGGCCTTGTCAAACTCTGGCTCAGCAAATTTCTTGATGATGGGCCAGACTTTTTGTAGATCTTCACTATTGCGGACAAGTAGAGGTAAATTAGCAACTGAGGCTAAAGGAACCGCACCTGAAATAAATCCTGAATATCCCTCTCCCAACTGAATCTGACCTGTACCTGTGGCACGAACAACTTCAGAGGCTTTAAAAGGGAACTCACCCGCCGGACGAACAGTAATGACGAGCTGACCTTGAGTCACCTTAGCGACCTCATCTGCAAAAGCTTTTAATCTGAGCGTCACTGGGTGATTCGCACCCGAGAAAGCATACATATCCCATTTGACCTGGGCACTTGCAGGTGCAATTAAAAGCAGTCCAGTTAACAGCGTTGTCCCACCAATAATTCGTTTGATCCAATTCATACCGCCTCCTTTTTGCAAAACACGGGTATACCCGCGCATTGCATGCGATGTCGTTGTTTAAAAAAGATGTTTGTGTCTCTAAGTCGATTTATATTTATTTATCTACTGCTTTAAGTTTTTTAGCCTGATGTTGAAGTCGAGTCAAGAAAGATTAAATCTAATAAGTTTTTAACTGACAACACACTGAATCATGACCCGACATCAAACAAAACAACAATCTACAAAAGAGATCAACCCATGAGAGACTACTTAGCTTGGCGTATGGCATTTGGTGTGACAACACCCTCGACCAACACTGTTGTTCAACCTGAATACGACGATATGCGCCCTCCCGGCGTGACGAACCACCTTGGCCGAATGGTGATTCCAGATCTCTCAATTAAAAATACCGAAGACTTCAATCGCTCTATCGATCTCATTGATGCAGCGCTTGAGGAGGCGGTTGACCAAGTGATGGATTGCAAGCCAAATGCATTTATTCTTGGTATTTCAGCACTTGCAGTATGGGGTGGAAATGCCGAATGGGGAGAGGAACTTAAAGCGAGAATTCGTAAAGTAGCGGGTTGGGACATTCCGGTTGCACTTGCCAATGATGCAATCGTTGCAGCGCTTAAAGCACATGGCGTCAAGAAAAAAATCGCCGTCATGGAGCCCTACTATCCCTCTATCGAACCACGACTTCAAGGCATACTCAGTCCACATGGCTATGAGATTGTTCGCTTTAATCATATGCGTGGAAAAAGCCCTGCCTCATATTCCGTTTTAACTGCGCAGGATATGATTGGCGCGATTAAATCTATCGATGGTGATGATATCGAAGCGATTTTGCAATTTGGTGCAAACTTACCTATGGCAAGACTCGCGGATGAAGCAGAAAGATGGCTCAACAAACCTGTCATCAGTGTCAACGTCGCAACATACTGGCATGCCTTAAGAATGAATGGCATCAACGACAGAATGTTTGGCTTCACTAAATTAATGTCAAATTTTTAACTTAATCAATAGCGTTAGACACCGGCGCAATCGGGCGAGACGCACAGTCGTGTCTCCGCCATGAAATGACTTTTAGCAATATGCTGCTGATGTAGGGCGTGATATAAAGATCTTTAGCGAACCATTATTTCCCTCTAAAGGTCGACGCCCTTATGCAATCCTCCCCTGCCGCTTGGATCGAAACTCAGCAACCCGCAATGCTGGAGTTACTCAAAGATCTGGTCAGTATTGACTCCCACAGTTACTACAAAGAAGGCGTGTCACAGGTTTTTCGACGCCTAGAGACCTTCTTTGAAAGCGTTGGGCTCAAGACGGAATCGCACCTTGTGGATGGCGTAGAAGCCGCGTTATCCGTGACAGTCAATGCGGGTGGTAGCGGTGATCGTCCTGTGCTGCTCATGGGCCATTGCGACACCGTATTTCCCAGAGGTGAGGTGGCAAAACGTCCGTTCCGAATTGAGGGGAACCGTGCCTATGGTCCAGGCGTAGCGGATATGAAAGCCGGAGTAGTGATGAATGCATTTATCATCGCATCCCTCGTACATTCCAAACAAACCTCCCCTGAAGTCACAGCCCTTTTTACCTGTGATGAAGAGATCGGTTCGCCATTGAGCAAAAGTGTCATTGAGATATTTGCTAAAAAGGCGGCTTTTGTTTTTAACTCGGAGCCAGGTCGGCCCTCGGGTAATGTCGTCACCGGTCGCAAAGGTGGGATTTTTCTGGAAATGGATGTTCAGGGAAAAGCCGCTCACTCTGGTGGAAACTTCAGCGAGGGGATTAACGCGATCTCCGAGATTGCGAACAAAATCGTCGAACTTGATAAGCTCACTGATCTCGACCAAGGCATCACTGTCAGCGTTGGCTTAATCTCAGGCGGACAATCGGTCAACACCTCTGCGCCCTCTGCTCACGCCTCTATTGATGTCCGAGTAAAAGACCTCGAACAACGCGAGCAAATCATGGGGCGCATCCGTTGCCTCTGCAATAAAAACTTCATCACAGGTACGCTATCAAGCCTGAGCGTCATCGGCGAGTTCAAACCTTTTGTGCCGTCACCTGATTCTCTAGCGCTATTCAGACTCTATCAAGAGACGCTCGCTGGTCTAGGGCACAAGACAGAGCAGGAATTTAGTGGCGGCTGTGCTGACTCAGGTGTGACGTCAAGCCTGGGTGCCATCACGCTTTGCGCCACGGGCCCCATAGGCGGTAAATTTCATACGCCTGACGAATACACGGAAATCGACTCTTTTGTTCCTAGGGCGAAAGCAGTGTTGTTGACGTTAAGCAAAGTACACGCTGCATTTTGATTTGAATAAGCAGCACAAAATACGCGCAATATCTTTTGCTCATGACGGGAAGCTTGACGACTCAGAGCCAATTCACTATCAGCTTTGGACTGATGTCCTTGAGCGTTATGCTCAGCATGTCTGTTTATGTAGAGATTCTTCCAAACTCAAGCGATGCTGACGACGGACTGGCGAACAATTGATTTATATCAATTGAAAAGGGTGTTTCAAACAACAAATAATATTTTATTAAGCGGTCTTTCGATTTAGCATGGTTGGACGTGTCGGCACTGGTCAGGCGCGCAATTACTAAAGCTCATTAAGGAAAATACATGTTCAAGCACCTTCTGGTTCCCATCGCCGACGTTGACAAACTCGCAGATACGCTCAAAGGCGTTGCCAGCTTAGTGAAGAGTGATGACGCAAAGGTGACGCTGGTATTCGTTTCAGACCCATCGTTACCAAACATGTACTCGGCAAGCCGGTTTGGCCATGTGCTGTCCGAGGACCTCTACAAAAAAACATGCGAAGAATATGCGGAGACATTGTTTGCCCAAGCCAAGCCCGCTTTTACTGACATAACAGTCAATACTCACCATATTTTTAGCCCCACGGTCTACGAGGGCATTATAGAGGCTGCCAAGAAAGCGGGCGTAGATGCCATCCTCATGACCTCGCACAAGCGCACTGGCTTTAAAGGTGCGCTGATAGGCAGCGACACGCAGGCAGTGATCGTGCACGCAACAATTCCCGTTATTGTTTTATAAATCTGGTGCTTCGATATAGAGAACTATTCCCACTCAATCGTCGCAGGCGGTTTACTAGACACGTCGTACACGACACGGTTAATGCCGCGCACTTCGTTGATAATCCGCGAGGAGACTTTGGCAAGTAATGGATACGGCAAGGGTGCCCAATCTGCGGTCATGAAGTCAGAAGTCTGCACGGCACGCAAGGCGACGACATAATCATAAGTGCGGCCGTCACCCATCACTCCGACCGACTTCACAGGCAAGAACACAGCAAAAGCTTGTGAGGTCAGATCGTACCAGGACTGTTGTGTCTCGGGATCGATGGTGTTGCGCAGCTCTTCGATAAAAATTGCGTCCGCGCGTCGCAACAAATTGGCAAACTCAGTATTGACCGCGCCCAAAATACGCACACCCAAGCCAGGACCTGGGAAGGGGTGACGGTACACCATTCCATGGGGCAAACCGAGTGCCAAGCCGAGCTTACGCACCTCGTCTTTGAACAACTCGCGTAAGGGTTCGAGGAGTTTGAGATTTAAGGTATCTGGCAAACCACCTACATTGTGGTGTGACTTGATCGCGACAGCCTTGCCTGTTTTGGCGCCAGCCGACTCAATGACATCGGGGTAAATCGTGCCTTGAGCGAGCCATTTGGCTTGCTTGAGTTTGCCCGCTTCGACTTGAAACACCTCGACAAACTCGCGACCAATAATTTTGCGTTTAGCCTCGGGATCTGAGACACCTGCGAGCTTGCCCATGAATTGCTCGGTCGCATCCACATGGATGATACGCACGCCCATGTTTTGGGCAAAGGTCTCCATGACTTGCTTGCCCTCATCGAGACGCAGCAAACCGTGGTCAACAAAGACGCAGGTCAGACGATCACCAATGGCTTTATGAATCAATGCGGCCGCTACAGAGGAGTCAACTCCACCTGAAAGCCCGAGGATCACCTCGTCATCACCGACCTGCTCTCTGATCCGGGCAACGGCTTCATCCACATAACTCGGCATGGTCCAGTCACCGACACAGCCACAGATATCCAGCACAAAACGATTGAGGAGTGCTTGGCCTTGAACAGTGTGCGTCACCTCTGGGTGAAACTGCACGGCATAGAAGCCGCGCGCTTCGTCCGCCATACCGGCAATCGGACACGAGGCGGTCGAGGCCATCACTTTGAAACCCTCTGGCAAGCGTGTGACTTGGTCACCATGACTCATCCAGACCTTGAGCATGCCATGGCCCTCTGGGGTGGTGAAGTCAACGATGTCTTTGAGGAGCGGGGTGTGCCCGCGCGCGCGTACCTCGGCATAGCCAAACTCACGGTGATCCGCAAAGTTGACCTCGCCGCCAAGCTGCTGCGCCATCGCTTGCATGCCATAACAAATTCCAAGGACTGGCACGCCTATTTCAAACACTTCGTGAGGTACTTTGAGAGCGTCCTGGTCGTACACCGAAGCATGACTGCCCGACAAGATGATGCCCTTGAGTCCTTGTGCCTTTTGATCTTGCAAAAAAGCTGCACTCACATCGCCCGGGTGAAGCTCGCAATACACACCGGCTTCTCGCACGCGCCGCGCAATCAACTGAGTAACTTGTGAACCGTAATCAAGGATGAGAATGCGCTGATGCATGAGATGGATACCTATCTAAATAGACTCACCGGCCAAAGGGCCGGTGAACAAAATGAACAACGGAGCAAAGCCTGGGCAAAATCATCCAAATAAAACGATCTCGCCGGCATAGTCATTACTCTGCGCGGTAGTTAGGCGCTTCTTTGGTGATCTGAACGTCATGGACGTGCGACTCACGCATACCGGCTGCGGTGATCTGCACGAATTGTGGTTTGGTACGCATCTCTTCGATCGAGGCGCAACCACAATATCCCATAGATGCACGAACACCGCCCACCAGTTGGAAAATAATCGCGAGCACACTGCCTTTGTAAGGCACACGACCCTCAATACCTTCGGGGACGAGTTTGTCGGCGTTGTTGGCCGGATCCTGAAAATAGCGATCAGCCGAGCCGTCGGTCATGGCACCCAAACTACCCATACCGCGGTAGGACTTATACGAACGTCCCTGGAACAACACAACCTCACCAGGTGCCTCTTCGGTACCGGCAAACATACCGCCCATCATGACCGTTGATGCGCCCGCGACAATCGCCTTAGCAACATCACCCGAGTAACGGACGCCACCGTCGGCAATCAGAGGGACGCCGGTGCCTTCGAGCGCCTTAGAGACATCCGAAATAGCCGTGATTTGAGGGACACCGACACCGGCGACGACACGCGTGGTACAGATCGAGCCTGGGCCGATACCCACCTTGACAGCATCCGCACCCGCGTTGAGCAAGGCCCGGGCCGCATCAGCGGTTGCGATGTTGCCACCGATAACTTCGACTTTTGGGTAATTTGTTTTGACCCAGCGCACGCGTTCGATCACGCCTGCGGAGTGACCATGCGCGGTATCGACAACAATGACATCCACACCGGCAGCTGCGAGTTTTTCAACACGCTCTTCTGTGCCCTCGCCTACGCCGACTGCAGCACCGACACGCAACTGACCATGGATGTCTTTACTCGCAGCAGGATGCTCAGTATTTTTAACAATATCTTTGACCGTCGCCAGGCCACGCAACTGGAACTCTTTGTTGACGATCAACACGCGCTCAAGACGATGCTTGTGCATCAGCGTCTGAGCTTCGGAGAGCGTGGTGCCCTCAATCATTGTGACCAGTCGTTCTTTGGGAGTCATCACTGTCGAAATTAGCGCATCGAGTCGCTCCTCAAAACGCAAATCGCGGTTTGTGACGATACCGACCACCTTGCCACCCTGCACCACTGGCAAACCAGAAATACCATGCTGACGCTGTAAGGCAATGGCGTCGCGCACTTTCATGTCCGGGGTCACAGTAATGGGGTCAATCACAATGCCGAATTCGTGACGCTTAACCCGTGCAACCTCATGCGCTTGCTGATCAGCAGTCAGATTTTTGTGAATAATGCCGATCCCACCTTCTTGGGCCATCGCAATCGCTAAGCGAGACTCGGTGACGGTATCCATCGCGGCGGATACCAGCGGGATATTGAGCGATATATTTCGGGTGAGGCGTGTGACCAGCGACGTGTCGCGGGGAAGCACCTGCGAGAAGGCAGGAACCAGCAGAACATCGTCGAAGGTGAGCGCAGTTTGGATAAGACGCATGAAAAGCTCCGGGCGCAAAGCGTGATTATACGATGGCAAAACCTCTACATTTGACGAACATCTAATGCTAAAACACACCACTGCAACAAATATTTCACTGGATAAATTCCCCAAATGACCACAAAAGATACCTTGGACCGCTGGCTGGCGGAGGAAAAAGCCTTGCTTGAAAGCATGAAAGACGGTCGATTAACCGGTTTTTTAAAGCCTGAGCATGTTTTAAACATGTCGGGGCTCGACATTATGCAAGCAGTAAGACGTGGGGAGCTACCAACAGGACCCATGGCGATCACCATGAACTACATGTTGATGGAGATCGAGCCAGGTCGTGCTGTGCTGCAAGGCAATCCGACCGAGTCGGTTCTCAATGTCCAGGGAACCGTGCACGGTGGCTGGTTTGCCAGCATCCTTGACGGTGCGGTAGGCAATGCGATTCATTCGATGCTCCCGCCCGGAAAAGGCTATACCACCTTGGACTTGAGCGTAAAAATGACCCGCGCCTTAACCCCGAAGGTGGGTCGGGTACGCGCAATAGGCACCGTCATCCAAGTCGGCAGGAAAGTGGCCACCGCTGAAGGCAAAATCCTGGGACCCGACGGAAAACTTCATGCCTTTGCCACTACAACGTGCATGATCCTAGACTCAGCCTAACGACGCGCGTGCATTCTGAAAGAACCGCATCCAGGGTGTGTAGGCGCCCTTGGTGTCCTTCGGACCCCATGACTCTGGCGACCATGACATCATCACGTTGCGAGTCACACGCTCTGGATGGGGCATCATCACGGTAAAGCGTCCATCTGCAGTCGTCACTGAGGTCAACCCTCCCGGACTGCCGTTTGGGTTAAGCGGGTATGTTTCTGTCGCTTGTCCACGGTGATCAACATAACGTAGGGCGCTGAGCACCTTATCTACATTTCCTTGGCGGGAAAAGTTTGCAAAGCCTTCGCCATGGGCGACTGCGACAGGAATATGGGCTCCCACCATTCCTTTGAAAAACAGCGAGGGCGACTCGAGCACCTCGACCATGGAGAATCGGGCCTCATACTTCTCGGATACGTTGCGAGTAAATCGAGGCCAGTCCTGCGCTCCGGGAATCATGGGTGCCAAGGCAGCCATCATCTGACACCCATTGCAGACACCGAGCGCAAACGTATCTGAGCGCCCAAAATATTGGGAAAACTGATCAGACAATTGCGCATTGAACAAAATACTTCTCGCCCAACCTTCACCTGCCCCCAGCACATCACCATAACTAAAACCGCCAACGGCAACCAAGCCTTGGAACCCTGACAAATCAGCCACGCCAGATTGAAGATCTGTCATGTGAACGTCCCACGCCTCAAAGCCGGAGCGGTCAAACGCCCAAGCCATTTCTACCTGGCTATTGCAGCCCTGCTCACGCAAGATCGCGACGCGGGGTCGCGCACCCTTGTTAATAAATGGAGCCGAGACATTTTCCTGAGGATCAAAATCAACAACAGGGGTCATCCCAGGATCCGTCGCATCCGACCACGCATCAAACTCTGCCTGCGCGCAAGTAGGATTGTCACGTAGAGACGAAATACGGTAGCTCACGTCACTCCAGATTTTGGCGAGTTCGGCGCGTGGTTTACCCCAAATCTTTTTACCGTCACGGAAAATTTCGACTTCATCAGCACCATTTAGAGAACCAATGACGCGAGAGTACGCAGACAGACCAGCCGCGCGAAGCACCTGCATCACTGCATCACGCTCGCCACTTGGCACTTGGAGCACAGCCCCCAGTTCTTCATTAAAGAGCGCTTTTAAAGTGAGCTCATCACGCTGCACCGCGACCTGTTCAGGACGAATTTTGTAATCACCCCAATCAGCGGCATAAGCATCAATCGTCAGCATATCGAGGTTCAAAGAAACCCCAGTATGGCCGGCAAAAGCCATTTCACACACTGACGCCAACAAACCACCGTCCGAGCGGTCGTGATAAGCAAGCAGCACACCTGATTCTGCGAGCGCGCGGATTGTTACAAAGAAGGTGCGTAGAGACTCTGCATCATCTGCATCCGGCGTCTGCTCACCCACTTGGTTGCAGACCTGCGCCAAAATAGAGCCCGCCATGCGTTGCTTACCGCGACCCAAATCAATCAAGATCAACGCAGTAGGACCCATATCCGTTCGCAGTTGGGGGGTCAAGGTCTGACGGACATCTTGCACTGGCGCAAACGCAGTCACGATTAACGACACTGGCGAAATCACCTGCCGCTTTTCGTTTTCCTCGGTCCAGCTCGTTTGCATGGACAAAGAATCCTTACCGACAGGAATTGACAAGCCAACACGTTGGCAAAGTGCGCTGACCGCAGCCACTGTGTCAAAAAGCGCAGCGTCCTGTCCAGGCGCTCCGCAAGCGGCCATCCAATTCGCGGACAATTTGATGTCTTCAATACGCGCCACGTCGGCTGCAGCGAGGTTAGTCAGTGCTTCGGCAACAGCCATTCGTCCCGACGCAGGTGCATCAATCGCAGCAATCGGTGTGCGTTCACCCATCGCCATCGCTTCGCCACGCGTACCGTTGTGATCGGAAAGCGTGACGGCACAATCGGCAACGGCAACCTGCCAAGGGCCGACGAGTTGGTCACGGCTCGATAAACCGCCCACAGTGCGATCACCAATCGTAATTAGAAAACTCTTATTCGCAACCGTGGGATGCTGAAGCACTCGAGTGACCGCATCATCCAGATCAATGACCGTCAGATCTAGCGGCGTTGTGTCAGGCGCCACACGCTTGACATCTCGCGTCATGCGCGGTGGTTTGCCAAGGATAACGTCAATCGGCACATCAACAGGACGTGTGCCCTGTTGGGGCTGTGTTTGATCCAGGCCAGGCAACCCCTCTCCAAGCAAAACGCGCAGTTGACGCTCCTCTGTTGCCACACCAATGACTGCAAACGGACAACGTTCACGCTCAGCAATTAGTTTAAAGCGTGGCAAATCCTCTGGGAGTACAGAGAGCACATAGCGTTCTTGAGATTCGTTACTCCAAATCTCGGCGGGTGACATGCCGGACTCTTCGAGCGGCACACGGCGTAATTCGAATACCGCACCACGACCCGCATCATTCACGAGCTCGGGGAATGCATTGGACAAGCCACCAGCACCTACATCGTGAATCGCGACGATCGGATTGTTTTCGCCCTGTTGCCAACAGCGATCAATGACTTCTTGGCAACGTCGTTCAATTTCTGGATTACCGCGCTGAACGGAATCGAAGTCGAGCGCAGCCGTATTGGTACCAACCGCCATACTTGAGGCTGCACTGCCACCCATGCCGATTCTCAACCCAGGTCCACCCAACTGAATCAGCAAAGACCCTGGTTGTATCTGGTCTTTTTTGGTTGAACCGCCATCGATGCTACCCAAACCGCCGGCGATCATGATGGGTTTGTGGTAACCCCAACGCGTCCGACCAACTGTTTGCTCATAAGACCGGAAATAACCCAATAAATTGGGACGACCGAATTCATTGTTAAACGCTGCAGCCCCAAGAGGACCCTCAATCATGATGGACAGAGGCGTTGCAATGCGGTCTGGCGCGCCATGATGGTCTGCTTCCCAAACGCGGCCGGCATCTTCAAATTTCAGATGAGAGACAGTAAACCCTGCCAAGCCCGCCTTGGGTTTAGAGCCCCGTCCGGTTGCACCTTCGTCTCTGATTTCGCCGCCTGCACCCGTTGAGGCGCCCTCAAAAGGAGCGATCGCAGTGGGATGATTATGCGTTTCGACCTTCATGACCGTGTGCACGGTCTTATTGTGTGTCGCGTAGACCGCTGGAATGCCCTGCGACGGGACAGCCGCCTGAAAGCGCTGGGCCAGCCCCCCTTCCATGATGGCCGCATTATCGGAATACGCTACGACCGTCCCTAGGGGTTGGGCGGCATGGGTCTCACGGATCATGCCAAAAAGAGTTTTACCCTCAGGCTGACCGTCAATCACCCACTGGGCATTGAAAATCTTGTGTCGACAGTGTTCGCTGTTAGCCTGAGCAAACATCATGAGCTCAACATCTGTTGGATCACGCCCCAGATCGGTGAACGCTTGCGTCAGGTAGTCGATCTCATCATCGGACAACGCCAAACCTAGTTTTGAATTCGCCTCCAACAAAGCGGCTTTACCGCGCGAGGTCACCGCCACTGTTTCCATAGGCTTACCTGGTAACGAGCGAAATAACACCTCGGGATTAAAACTCGCACCCACAACGGTTTCCGTCATACGGTCATGCAAACAGCTGGCAGCCGTGGCCAACATTTCTGCATCGAGCGTTTTGGTTTTCAGCCAACCACGCTCAGGAATCAAGGCGTACTCGATGCCTCGCTCAATGCGCCGCACCCCCGTGAGCCCACAGTTATGCGCAATATCAGTCGCTTTGCTCGCCCAAGAAGAAATGGTGCCTAGGC
>Ga0105051_10002929_pt1 | contig 21266 bp, 19 predicted proteins | sample FRY02_FD_78383 | JGI IMG/M metagenome (GOLD analysis project Ga0105051, IMG submission 78383) | Freshwater microbial communities from Lake Fryxell liftoff mats and glacier meltwater in Antarctica - FRY-02 (megahit assembly) | ecosystem: Environmental > Aquatic > Freshwater > Ice > Glacier... | reverse complement strand
TGGTCGATCTATACCGACCGCAAGTCTTTTCCAAAATTTTTCTTTTGCACACGCAACGACAATCCAACCGTCAGCCACCTGAAAATTCTGGAAGGGAACGAGTGATGGGTGCGCTGAGTTGGCCATTCTTTGCGGTGCAAAATCACCATTGAGACTCCAGGTCGCTAGATAGTTCAGCAGTGTCACCGCCGTATCAAAGAGCGAAACATCGGAATCACCGCCTATCCCATCTCGGCGAGCCGCATGTAAACCAGCGAGCAAACTAATGGCAGCGACAAAACCACCCGAGTAGTCCACCATCGAGAGACCGGACTTTGTGGGCGGTCCTGCAGGATCTCCTGTGACACTCATCCAGCCAGCCAACCCTTGTAAAATGTAGTCATATCCTGGCTGAGTCGCTCGCGGTCCGGTCATGCCGAACCCGCTCAAGCTCACACAGACAATTGCCGGATTAACATGTTTGAGATCTTCGTAGCGAATCCGCATTTTTGCCGGGACATCACCGCGCAAATTTGAGTAGACCGCGTCACTTTCTTTTACGAGGTCCTCAAAGACGGCTCTACCTTCCACAGAGGTCATGTCCAAGGTGATCGAGCGTTTATTTCGATTGAAAGTCTCAAAAAAGATTGAATCTTCTCCCTTAGCTTGGGGCGGAACATATCGGCTGACATCCCCGCCGGAAGACGGATCCTCTATCTTGATAACTTCAGCACCCAAATCAGCGAGATGAAGCGAGCCAAACGGACCTGCGCCATACTGCTCGATAGCGATAATCCTGACATCGGCAAGTGGCTTCATCCGTGTCCCCAATCTTGTTTATTATCTTGATTGCCCTGTTAACAAGTGCTAGCATATATCTAAACGTCTGATGTTTTGTTGGTCAATCCATACTAATAACATTTCGCCCATATTTTAGAAACATCAGACAGGTTGCTAAATGAATGAACTAACGGTGAAGGATTTGATGTCAATAGTAGGTATTCCCTTGGTGGATTCAGAAACCACCAAGCTCCTGCGCCAGACGGTGCGCGATGTATGCGCTCCGTTTGGACACGCCTATTTCCTTAAAGTGTCACGGGAGCATGGAAACCCTCGGGAACTCTGGTCCGCCCTGGGCGAATCGGGCCTGCTGGGAGTTTCAATCCCCGAGAATTACGGTGGCGGTGGCGCTGGTATTGCGGAATTGGTGATTGTGACCGAGGAAGTAGCTGCTTCAGGTGCTCCCCTTATGTTGCTTGCACTGTCGCCAGCCGTCTGCGCCACCACGTTGGTAGCCCATGGATCAGATTCCCAGCGCGAGAAATGGCTACCCGGCTTGGTATCCGGCGAAGATGTCCTGGCCTTCGCCATTACCGAGTCTGATGCGGGATCAAACAGCCATCGCATGAGAACTACGGCCACTCGAACCCCAACTGGCTGGTCCATCAGTGGTTCCAAGACTTACATATCCCATGTTGATAATGCCAAAGCAATTCTCATTGTGGCTAAAGTCCGAGCCGTAAACTCCGTTACCGGCTCAGATGGCCTCGGACTATTCTTGATGGATGTCAACGCACCGGGCTTGACCGCCCGAGAAATTGACGTGGAAATCACCTCGCCCGAGCGCCAGTTCACGCTTTTCCTCGACGATGTCCAACTAACTGCGGACTCAGTGGTCGGAGAACCAGGTAACGGACTATCTGCACTTTTCACCGGTCTAAACCCCGAACGTATTGCCAGTGCCGCACTCCTCAACGGGATAGCGAGGTATGCACTGAAAAAAGGTGCGCGCTACGCGAGCGAAAGAGTTGTCTGGGACGTTCCCATCGGTGCCCATCAGGGGATTGCGCATCCGCTGGCCCGCGCCCACATACTCCTAGAAGCTTCACGACTACTAACCGAGCGCGCAGCCGCCCTCTTTGATGCCGGGCTGGACGCTGGAGAAGCATCCAATATGGCCAAAGTCTGCGCATCAGATGCCGCCAGTGCTGCCCTCGATGCCGCCATCCAAACACATGGCGGGAATGGAATGGCCACAGAATATGGCCTTGCAACTCTGCTCGGACTGGTACGACTCTTCCGAATCGCCCCAGTCTCAACCGAGATGAGCCTGAATCACATTGCTCGAAAGAGCTTGGGCCTGCCCAAGTCATACTGAGCGCATGGGTCCTGACTCGGCAAATAGTGCAAGCCCCGCATCTTGGTTGGTTGGACACGTCGGCTCACGCTTGCGCACCGAGCTGCATGGCCGGTTATTGGTTATCACTATGGATCACCACCCGGTGAATTCACTCGACGCGATCGCCTACCAAGAACTATTCGACGTGTTTACCGAACTAGCGGGTGAAACGAATCTGTCCGCAGTGTTGCTGCGTGCTGACAACCGTTGTTTCTCGGCTGGCCAAGATAGACGTGATGCACCCAATCTGGCCACGGAGCCAGATACCTACCTCACTAACGCAGCCAATGCGCTGGTGGCGGCCACCCTGTGTCCGGTTCCCCTGGTGGTTGCGGTGAAAAATGCCGCGATTGGGGCTGGACTCATTCTTGCAGCCTGTGCGGATGTTCTGGTGCTTGACGCAGAGGCAACGCTCATGCTCCCCGAACGCAAATTTGGGGTAATTGCCGGCCACGCTCACATCTCGCAGTGGATTGGCCTTGGCGCAGCCCTCGCCACCCTCACCGGTGAACCAATCGAGCCCAACACATTCACCCATGGTGGAGCCGTAGTTCGCTCACACACTGAGGTCGATCCTGAGGCGGAGCGCCTTGCCCGATCAATCGCCGAGAGCGACCCGGTGCTCATGCGATCGACCAAATTTGGATGGCTTGATGCACGCAGAGCAATCGCCCGCGATTATGCAGCCGAGATGAACCGAACAATTTCCCTCGGTCTGCTGGATTTCAGCCTCCCGACGTCACCTGAGAAACAACCTGACGCTTAACGACTTTACCTCCCGCGTTACGAGGGAGCGTATCAATGATCTCCCAACGACGTGGATGCTTGTAACCGGCTAATTTCGGCTCAACGAATGCCTGGATTTCAGTGAGGTCTAACTCCACTCCCGAGAGTGGCACGACGACGGCCACGATGCTCTCCCCCCACTTTTCGTCTGGGAGGCCGACAACCGCGACCTCCTGAACCCCAGGGAAGGCGGCAACGATTTCTTCTATTTCCCGTGGGAAGACATTCACCCCACCGGTGACGATCATGTCCTTCTTGCGGTCGACTATGTAGATGTATCCCTCGTCATCAAGAATTACAATGTCGCCGGCGGTAACAAAGCCATCGGAAGTCGTACAAGCTTCAGTCGACTCCGGGTCATCAAGGTACCCGGTCATCAAGTACGGCGACCTAGAGAACAACTCGCCTGGCTCGCCTGGTTTCACGAGAATACCAGCGTCGTCCACAACCCGGATTTCTGTCATAAACCACGCGTGACCGACCGAACCAATTTTACGAAGAGCGTCTTCCGGCCGAAGCACCGTAACTACTGACGCTTCTGTCGAGCCATAAAGTTCAAAAACTCCCACTTGGGGAAATGCGCCAACGACCCACTCTTTCAGGACTTTCGGCAGAGCAGCAGCATTGAAATAAATCGTTTCCAATGCTGAGAGTTCGTACTCCTGTGGACCTTTTTCAAGTGCACGCAAAGTCTGAGCGTGGGTCGGGATCATGAACACCGTTTGGATTCGATCCCGCTGCGCCATGGCAAGAAACTCTGCTGGATCCCATGAACGGAGTACCGAAATCGTGGCTCCACAGAACACTGCCGCATAAGCGAAAGAAAAACCTGCTCCGTGATACATCGGGGCAACGGCAATAGTCCGACGACCTGGTCCAATCCCGTAATCCAGTGCAGTCGAGATGCAGGTGAGGGCGCGGCCGCGGTGACTGAGTAACACGCCCTTGGGTTTTCCCGTTGTCCCCGACGTAAACATAATCATGAATGTGTCATTTTCATCGATTTCGATCATGGGGTCTTCGGCGCGGGACCCTGCCAATACCGATTCGTATTCCCGACCCGTATCACTGCCGCCGATTGTCCACACAACTTTGATTGTCGAAAGAATGCCTTCGGCTAAAGCCACGTACTTTTCATCCACTATTAAGGCTGCACAAGAACTCTTGTCAACTATGTATTCAATTTCGGTATTGATGCTACGCGTATTGATGGGCACAATGGTCATGCCACTCATTGCGATCCCTGCAGCGATCTCAAAAAACTCCATTCGATTACCGAGGAGCACAGCGACCCGGTCCCCTGGCGAGAGTCCAGATGCAAGAAGTGCTTGCGCAACACGACATGCACGATCGCCAAGGTCTCGGTAGGTCAGTTCACGCGAACCATCAATGACAGCTATCTGGTTCGGTATTGACTGAGCAAATTCTCGAACACCGTTTGCCATATTGAATTGGGCTCCACCGCGATTTAAGGTCATGATTCACACTCCATTTTCATTATGATGCGGCTAGTCTTAGCAATCATTACATGTAAATGCGATTCAACGAAAAAGCGAGCAGACTGATGCAGCCCACAGAGACTATTGCGCTTCATGCACTCTTGCAGGTTGCGCTTATAGAACACGATTTTTTTCAAGGGATTCAACCCGACCCGGATGCTCAACGCGTATTCGGTGGCCAACTTCTTGGACAAGCACTTGTTGCCGGCGGAAGGTCGGTTGAGCCTGGGGTACTTCCGCACTCCACTCATTCTCGGTTCTTGCGTGCACCCAATGCGACTGACCCTATTAACTACCGCGTGACTCGCGTGCGTGACGGCTCGAGTTATTTCAACCGTGATGTCACCGCCGAACAAAATGGGCAAACGGTCATGACAATGTCTGTTTCCTTTCATCGGAACGAGCTTGGCTTGGAACACGCCATGACTTTGCCCATGAATGGCATACCCGATCCGGAAGATCTGCTGCCGTTTCGTGAACGAATGCAGCCCTACGCCGGTCAACTGAGTCCGTGGTTTCAACGACCCCGGCCGGTAGACGTTCGATATACCGGAGATCCGCCCTGGGAAGCTATTGAACGACGCGAATTCCCAGATCATTCGCGAAACTGGATGCGATCCGAACCGATCAACTCGGACGATCCGTTGATTCACACTGCGGCCATCATGTACGCCTCGGATATGACGATTCTGGACTCGGCAATTTTGCGGCACGGTCTCGGCTGGGATCCGGCCCGAGTCCAAGCCGCCACCCTCGATCATGGAATGTGGTTCCATGATCACGTCCGGGCTGACTCTTGGTTCTTGTATGACCAGCAGTGCCCGTGGACCGGAAGTGGTCGAGCGCTGGCAACAGGTTCCATGTATACCCAGGACGGGCGACGCCTGGCAACTATCGTGCAGGAAGCGGTCCTGCGTACTCCACGTTGACCCAGAGACTCCTGATTGAATGACCATCACAATTCGCATTCAAACGGGACAAAGCCCGCCGCAACTAGCATCCCACCGATACCGGCAAGGACCCCCGTGATCATCAGAACTTCGGCGAGTTCTTCATCGGTGTACATCTCCGTAAGTAATTCGGTTAATGCAATCTCCATGGGAAAGATGGGGGTAAAGGGTGAAATGGAATCAGCGAGTGCCGCCAAAATCTGATCATGTTTACGTAAGGTGCTGATCTCGAACGGTTCACGCGAGGATTCAAAAAGGGAATCGATGGTTTCCTGCGAGACGCCACACGCCAGCGCGGAGGCAACATCGTGAACCCGACAGAACGAGCAACCACTCTGAGCAGCAAGCCGCAATCTGATAATTTCAATATCTCGACGCGGTGCCGCAGCATGATTGAAAAAATCGGCATAGAAGCGACCCCAGTAAAAATCACAAGCCATGGTGGAATGCGACATGTACCGGTGAAAAGCAGTGTCGACTCCCGCTACTTGCAAATTATTTATATGTTGAGTCAGTACCGGAGGAACTTTTTCAATAGGCAGGCTGCGCTCGCTTAAGGTTGTCATGAACTTTTCTCCATGACTGAGGTTCGTGAAGCCCAACGGGGTGGGCGCCCTTCTCGGTAAGCACGAAAACCTTCTTGGGCATCTGAGTCATTGGGTGTTACATAATTCAAGAAAATTTCGCGTTCGATTTCAATAGCGTCAGCAGCAGACTCTGTTGCCGTAAGTCGCATCTGTCGCTTCACCGTTCCCAAGCAAGCGCGGGATTTATCTGTCAACCATCCCAGACAATCCTCAACCGCTGAGTCAAGAGAATCGTCGGGTACGGCCTCGATTGCGAGTCCGAACGCGACTAGTTCCTCGGCATCCATCCACCGACCAGAGAGAAAAATTTCTTTGGCTCGCATAACTCCCACGATTCTGGGTAACCGGAAAGACGACCCTCCACCGGGTACAACTCCAAATGCCGTGTGAGCATCACCGATTTTTGCGCTCTGCGCAACAATGACTAGATCACAACACAGGATCAACTCGAATCCTCCCGCCCTAGCAAGCCCATTAACCGCAGCAATAACCGGAGCATCAAGTTCTTCTATTCGAAGCAAAATGCCAGCAAGTCTCTCGAGCACGGACGAAAAATATGCTGCATCATCGAAGGCTTTATCGAGAAGATGTTGATCCAGCCCAACGCAAAAAGCGCGACCTGACCCTCGAATCACCAATGCCTTGATCGAAAGATCATTTTCAACTGTCGTGATCAATTCGTCAAGGTCAGTGAGTAGTGACTCAGTAATGCTGTTCAGTCGATGAGTTTGATGCATCGTTGCGTACACAACGTTGTCTCGCCGAGCAACTTCAATGTCTGAGAAGACATGATCATTCATGGGTATACCTTTCTCTCAAAACAAATAGGCTTGCGCATATGTTCATAGAATTGATGTCCCCAGAACGTGTTTTGACTGTTGCGGATCGAGATGAACTCGTCACGATCGGCGGATACGTGCACGAGCTTTTCCAGAGTTCGGGCCAAAATCCCGAACCGCCTTTTCCAGGTGAGGCTTTGTTGTTGTTTGCTGGTGGACTTGTAGAACAAACACGTGACCTGCCGGCGGGTTTGATCGCACTTGTGGAAATATCGGCGATCACTTTCCCCACCAAGGCTGTTCCACCCTTGTCCGTCTTTGTTCACATCACGGTCGAGGACTCGATCCCAACTCCCAGTGGTACGAGGGTGATTTGGCCCATGACCTGGTCGGTGCAGTCGACGAGTGGTGAGCACCTGCGCGCCGAAATAAAAATGCTCGGAAACCCCTAATGAAAAATCTGAATTCCATCGTGCTTCAGTTTTCGATTGCACGTGTAAATTCCTCTAGGTATCGTGCCGTCTCCTCAGGAACGCGCATGTGCAGTTGTCCGCGCAATCCTAGAATAATCTTGGTTCGGCAATCTGCCACCATTGCTTCAACTAGCGGATCGAACTCGGCCAGGAGATCGCCCTCAGCGTCAAGCAAAAGTGCGGGTTGCTTCAGCATTCGCAGCGCCGGTTCTGGGTCATATCTAAAAGCAGCTTGATAACCCCAGAAATAGCGATCCCAAACTGATAGGAGATCACTGATTGCAGCGTTAAGCATCCACGGCGGGGTGTCCTCACCCCAAATCCGGTGGTACCTCGCCAAAGCCCAATCGAATTGGTCACCGGCTGAAGTCAAAGTGATATGTGGCGTCCAGTTCTCGAGATACTCAGCTCGTTGCTCTGGCGTGAGTAAGGCAACGCCGCTAAGAACAACTCCACGGACCTGCTCTGATTGTTGGGCAATCTCAATAGCAATGGAGGCACCAGTGTGCACACCGACCACAACCATGTCACCAACCCCGGCCGATTCCAAAGCCGCGAGAATTGCCCCGGCGTATTCGGGGATCTCATGTCCTGGACCATCGGGTGGATCAGAAAGACCGTAGCCCGGAGTGTCCGGGGCGAGAACCTGCCGGTAAGCACCCGCGAAAGGGAGCATTCTGTCCCACACTCGAGAGGACAGTGGAGATTCGTGCAATAACACTAGTGTCGTATCACCCACTTGCTCACCCGCGGGTTTGGAGCCGCGCATGTGTACCTGTCCCCAGGTTCCCTCGTGATATGCCCGCCATGTTGTGACGTCAGTAGTCACACTGCAGCGCCCGTTTTGAGCATGAATTGTGTTCCGGGGGCAAGGTGGAGGGCATTGAGTTTATCGCCAGCAGGCACATGAATTAACCCGATCGCTGGGACGGCGGACTCACCATCAATGTCCACCGAACCTTTAAGAACAATAATGAATCGTTCTCGGGTGGACACGCTTGCCGGCAGATCAAGATCAATTTTCGATCGAACCAAGCGACTCGCCGCACCCGCGACCGCAATAGTCACGAATCCGCTTACGCGTTTGATTCTCATCTTGTTAACTCCAATCTCTCCGCGGCGTCCGCGGAGCTTGACTTTCCACTTCACCCGACGGATGAGGGTGTCTCAGTGTTTACCAATAAAACGTGCATTGGTCAGACATTTACAAATCGTTGTCAAAACGTTAGTAAACAATTGAAACAAACACAAGCGATTTAATGAATTCCACTCAAAATTAAAACAATATTGACAGAGGTTGTACGGTTGCGGATGATTAGAGCCGAAAAAGTCTGAACTAGGAGGAGCTGTGTCACCGAATCCATCGCGAACAATTTCGGAGGCAGTCTCGCGAACCACCGGTAAGTCGGTGTTGACAGTTAATCGGATCCAGCCTGCCTATGCCCAAGTGACTAGTCAGCTCCGGGACCAAATTGTGACTGGTCAGATTCGCACGGGAGACCAATTGCCCAATGAAGCAGAGTTGGGAAGCATTTTTGGGGTGAGCCGAAGCACTGTCCGCGAAGCCCTTCGTTCATTGGCTGCCCAAAGTTTGGTGTATACGAGCAGGGGTGTTACAGGTGGAACTTTTGTCGCCAAACTCGATGCCGAAACTGTAAGTGAGTATCTGCGCACCAGTCTGGGGCTTATGAGCGGTTCAGCTGGCGTGTCGGTATCAGAACTCCTAGAGACCCGCGCCGCACTAGAAGTTCCTGCTGCCCGCTTTGCTGCAATGCGCCGGACAGATGAAGCTCTTCAGGAACTGAAGGAAAATGCCAGTATCCGAAGTATTGATGATGAATCTGCACGGTACGCCAAAAACTCCCGGTTCCACGAACTGATTCTCGAAGCTTCCCGTAACCGACTCCTTAGCTTGGTTGCTTCCCCACTCTTTGATGTCCTCAAATCTCGCTTCCTACGAGAAGAAGTCGAAAAAAGCTACTGGACCAACGGAGACGAAGACCACCGTGAAATTTTGCGATACATCGAAGCTCGTGACCCAAACGGCGCCGAAGCAGCCATGCGATCTCACCTGATCAGGCTCGAAGCAACCTACGAATCAATTGACATCACGACCCACGGCTAGTCTTTTTTTCCGCCACATTACGGCGTCTTTGCTACCGCACAGATTTAATGAATGCGCATCGAGTTGCCAGCATCCGCTGTGAAACGCCCGCTTCTGGCGCGAGTACATCAAAAGCATGGGGCACGCCGCGCAGCACGTGGGCTTCGACTTCAATGTCGGCTGCCATCAGTTTCATGAAGAATTTGATGCCTTCGGAATAGAAAAGATCCAATTTGCAGATTTCAATGTATGTCGTGGGCACACCTGAAAGATCCTCCATGCGAGCTGACGCGACATAAGGTGAAACATCTTCGCTTCCCGCCTTGTCTGCGAGTAACGCCTGCCAAGCCGTGTCGTTGTCGTCCTTCGACCAGGTCAGGTAGGGCACTTTGTCATCGGCTATCGGAGTCGACCTGTCATCAAGCATCGGATGAATCAAAACCTGGGCATCAATCACAGGACCGTTTCGATCCCTAGCCATCAAGGCAACTGAAGCGGCCAGACCTGCGCCTGAACTATCACCGGCTACAACAATTGGAACTGGATGCATTGATGCTTCATTGCGTTGAGCGATCCACGCGGTGGCAGAAAACGAATCTTCCTGAGGCACGGGTGCAGGGAACTCAGGAGCAAGCCGGTATCCAACGGAAATGACTTGCGATTGCGTTTCGCGGGCAAGCCACCGGCACCAAACGTCGTGGCTGGCCACACTTCCACCGATAAACCCTCCACCGTGAAAATAGACAACGACTCTCTCGAAGTCACCACTTTGCGGGGTGTATTCCTGGCAAAGAAGAACAGTTCCGTCGTAGGAAGGAATGTTGAGTTCGTTGCTTCGGCACTCAACATTGCCAAAGTTAGCCAGGAACATGCCGCCATAAAAACCCTCTGACTGGTTCCGACGAGCGAGCCAGTCTCCTCTTTCCAGCGGTTGCGGCGCTCCTTCAAATAGAGTGGCTATAACTTCGTAAATCTCTGGGTCGTGCATATTAATTGCCTCCACTGTTCATTAACTTTCGCCGGCGGATTTATTCGGCGGATGGGACACGATTACATGCGGCAATAAGAGACTCCTCAGTCATCGCATCACCAATCTGTTCATCAACTATTCGGCCATCGCACAGGATGAACACCCGATTGCAGGTGTGTGCAAGCTGCTCGTGGTCACCAGAGACCATGATCACAGCCCCTCCCCTCTCAGCGACTCCCCGAATTAGGGTCAGAATTTCATGTTTGGCACCCGCGTCAACACCCTGTGTGGGTTCATCTAAAACTAAAACTTGCGGTTCAGTTTGCAGCCACTTCGCCATGACTACCTTTTGCTGATTACCACCGCTGAAATCGCCAAGTCGTTTGCGCGGATCATTAGGGCGGACTGACAGCGCTGTCATCAGCGGAGTGACGTGGTCCCCCTCACGCTTTGTCGAGATTACTCCCCGTCGACTAATCCGTCTTAAGATCGGCAGCGTTATGTTCTCTGCTGCTGTGGCGTCCAGCCAGCCACCATCGCGTGCACGGTTCCACGGCACCAACGCCACACCTTGTCTGATTGTGCCGACCGGTGTCTGCGCTAATGGGACACCGTTTTCGAGTTCAACAGAACCTCTCGTAGCCGACATTTGGCCACTTAAAAGCGCGGGCAAGTCTTCTTGACCCATGCCAGTAAGGCCGGTAAATCCCACGATTTCACCTCTGTAAACGGTGAGCGAGATCCCGTTTAAACGCTCCGCGGATGCAAGATCATTCAACACGAGCGCTGGTTCGGACTTCAGATTCGAAGGTCGTGGTGGATAGAAAGAATCCATCCGCCGACCAAGCATCGCCTGAGTAATATCGGATTGGGTCAAGTCCCCGGTTGCTTGTGAGAGTGTTACTTCACCATCCTTAAGAACCGTGATCGAATCGCATACTTCCAACACTTCACCCAAGCGGTGACTAATAAACATGACGCCGGCGCCTGAATCGGCTACTCGTCGCAGCAGATTCGTCACTTGCAGGGCATCAGGTGTAGCAAGGGATGACGTTGGTTCATCCATGATCAGGATCGTGTTTGGACCCTGATCCCGAAGCATCCGCATAGCGCGCAAAACCCCAACAAAGGTCCTTTTCGCAGGTGAAAGTGACGATACCTTGGCATCAAGATCAAGATCAATCCTGAGCTCGTCGCGCAGTTCGGCCAATTTCGCCCACTCTTTTTTTCGCCGAATAGGAAAGAGTGGCAACGTTCCAAAGTCAACGGCTGTCTCGACATTTTCGAAAACACTCATGGTGTCCTCCAGTCCGATGTCTTGATGCACAACAGCAATACTCGTCTTTTTCAGGTCCTTTGCAGGCAATGCAGTGCGTTGCCCAAAAACATAAACTTCACCACGGTCTGGTGCATAGACGCTCGTCAGGATCTTCACAAGCGTGCTTTTTCCCGATCCGTTTTGACCTAACAGCCCCAGGAGTTCCCCTTTGCCTAATTCAATGTCCACGTCTTGCAGGGCGCACACGCCACCGAATGACTTACGCAATCCTTCAATCCGAAGCGCAGGAACCATGGGACTATTCACCTCCGTTTACCTGCCAATTTCGCCAAGGTCACGGCAAGCACAAGCGCCAAACCATTAAACAGCGAGCTAATCCACGATTCGACTCCCATGAGTTGGAGGCCGGTTATGCCAACCACTAGTAGATACACGGCAACGGCAGTTCCGAGGGCATTGAATCTGCCCGGGGTGAATGCGGTTGATCCCAGAAAAGCTGCTGCAAATGGCGGTAGGACGTATTGCGGACCAATTCCAGGGTCGATAGCGCCAAGTTGCCCGACAAGCACTAGGCCAACGAGGGCGGCCAAGGTGCTCGACGCGACAAAGGCACCGAAACGAACTCGATCAACCGGCACACCGGCCAGTCGGGCCGCATTTATGTTCCCCCCGATGAATAGCATGTGACGTCCGAGAGGCGTTCGCTCAAAAACAAACCACGCGATCAGTACTGCCGCCCATGAATACCAAGTAGCTAGCGGGACTCCAAAAAATTTTTCCCGTGCAAAATCAATAAGGGGTTGCGGGACGCCGGCGACGATCCGGCTCGACGTTATTGCATAACTCACACCCGCAAGCGCGGTCAACATGCCCAGAGTCACGATAAATGAGTCCACACCGATTTTCACAACTATGAAGGCTTGGATCAACCCCACTAACAATCCGAGAGCAATTCCGCCAAATATTGCAATGAGAAGTGGATACCCACTTGTGGACAGGACCGCAACCACAGAACCGCTTGCGACCATAACAGCTGCGATAGAAAGGTCGAAGGATCCCAACCGCAGCGTGATGACTGCCGTGATAGCGAGCAAGAGAATCACGGATTGGGAATTAACCATGCTTTGAATATTTCCCGCGGTGCGAAAGGTTGGAATCATTAAGCTAAAAAGGATAACAAGAACTACTAACACAGCCGGGACTGCGAATCGTTCCAATTCCCTTGCGGAAACTCTCGACTTCGTTTCACCCAGTTTGCGATTACCCCCGAGCCTCACACGATCAAACCTATTTCCCGAATCGCTTGACATAAAAGCATTCCCTTCCACTTCCCCCGAATTAAGACACACTCCAATAGATAGGCCTTTGCCTCCGATGGAGTCTTTAGGTAAACATCAGATGTTAACCTATTTTTCAAAGCGATCTCATGACTTTGACGAATAATTGCTATTAACCATAAATAATCGAACCAATGAACTAATATCAGAGGAATTCGAACAAAACATGTTTCGTGAAAGCCACAAAGAACAATTTTATTCGATTCAACTTTTTTTTGTCTGAGAAGAGGGACCCATGGCAACGGACTTATTGGAAAATACGAGGCTTGTAGCAGCACGGCTCGGAAATGCGCTAATCAACGGGGAATGGCGGAGCAACACCATCGGAGGTGAGGCAATTCCCGTTTTCGATCCAGCACGCGCGATGATCCTTACCCACGTTGTCACATGTGGGGAAAAGGAAGTCGATCAAGCGGTCGTCGCGGCCAGGCATGCATTCGAAGCTGGTGCCTGGCCAGCACTCTCTCCAGCTCAGCGCGCGAAAATTCTGTGGCGCCTAGCAGATTTGATCGATGAAAATGCTGATGAACTAGCTATGCTCGAGACCCTTGACTGCGGTAAGCCACTAATCTGGGCCAGAGCCGTGGACGTTAGTTTTTCAGCTGAACTATTTCGATATATGGCTGGCGCAGTGACTAAGATCCAAGGCGCTGCGATTCCCGTCTCGTTACCTGGCACCTTTCATGCCTACACTCGCCGGGAACCGTTGGGTGTAGTTGCTGCCATAACGCCATGGAATTTCCCACTGCTCCTGGGAGTCATGAAACTCGCCCCAGCCCTTGCAGCTGGAAATGTCGTAATTGTAAAACCCTCAGAGTGGACCCCACTGTCAACGCTGCGACTGGGCGAATTAATTCAGGAAGCTGATTTTCCTCCTGGCGTGGTTCAAATTGTCACTGGTGACGGACAAACAACGGGCGAGCATCTCATCCGGCATCCAGGTGTAAATAAAATCGCATTCACCGGATCAACCAAAATTGGTCGCTATATCGGTGGTATTGCCGGTGAGTCGCTTAAGAGAGTGACACTCGAACTAGGTGGAAAGTCAGCAAACATCGTCACCGAACACGCTGATCTGGCGGAATCTATTCCTGGGGTTGCATCGGCGATCTTCTATAACGCAGGACAAAACTGCATGGCCGGGTCACGACTGCTTATTCATGACAGCCGGTACGACGAAGTTCTCGCTGGAGTCGTTCAATACGCAGAAAACCTCAAGCTCGGTGCCGGCCACCTGGAAGATACGGAACTAGGACCGATGGTTTCCGAACCCCACATGAATCGCGTGATGAACTACATCGACATTGCTCAGCGCGAGGGCGCCACCGTGGTCACTGGCGGTAGCCGAGCTGACATGGAAGGTTATTTCATCAATCCAACGGTGATTGCCGACGTCGAAGACTCAATGACCGTGGTCAGAGAAGAGATCTTCGGTCCAGTGCTTGTAGCCCAGAAGTACACAACCGAAGAACAGGCCTTACGCATGGCAAATTCCAGCGAATACGGATTGGCCGGCGGTGTCTGGAGCAGAGATATTAGCCAAGCTCACCGACTCGCCGCTGGGCTCAAAGGCGGAAGCATCTTCATTAACTCATATGGCCTGGCCGACCCTGCGATGCCTTTCGGCGGTATGAAGTCATCGGGCTGGGGACGCGAAAACGGACTTGAATCCCTCGATTCATATCTTGAAACCAAATCCGTTTACGTCCCACTGTAAATCCTGACAATGTAATTGTCTACATCTGACATTTACAACGAATAGATATCAATTAATAATTTATGTGAAATAGAGGGTTTTTCTGCCTAAACTCATGCATGTAATGCGCTGAGTGTTTTAATCAGACGTATTAAGAGTCGACATCAGGTCGACAACCCATTACCGAAGGAAGGTCTACAGATGAAGCGAACTGCCCGTTCTACGATCTTGGCAACCATCGCGGCTGCATCATTGGTGCTCGCCGGATGTTCAAGTGACACTGACACTGCAACAGAGGGCGCGACAGCCCAGGAAACTGCGTCAGCGCAAGAAGGTGAAACTGCCAGCGCACCGAGTGATTGCACCGTGAAGGCTCAAGCTGTAGTCGACAAATGGACTGCGGAGGTGCCGTTGATTGGTCCTTCGCAGCAAGTTGACATGGCTGCTGCTGCCGGCAAAGAGTACTGGCTCCTGCTCACCCTTGTGAATCAGTTCAGCGGCGCCGTTGCTGACGGTTTCGAGGCTGCGGCTGAGGCTGCTGGTGTCGGCGCTGTTGTTTTCGACGGCAAAGGAACTGTCGCCGAATGGAACAAGGGACTTAACCAAGCAGTGGCTCAAGGTGCAGACGGGGTCATACTGTGGGGTATTCCGCCAGAACTCGTTCAAGAAGGTCTCGACGCAGCTGTGGCTGCCGGCATCCCTGTTATCGACTCCGTTAACGGATCCGTTGATGATCCTCTCCAAACTGGCGTTCTCGCACATGTTGATGTCAATGCCTACGAATGGGGCGACGCACTTGCAAGTTGGATGCTCGCTGAATCAGATTGCCAAGCGAATGTTGGCGTAGTTTGGCCACCTGCCTTCGGCGGCTTGGACAAAATTGCAAATCAGACGCGCGACACCCTTGCGGAGAATTGCCCTGAGTGCAAGTTCGTCTCGGCTGAAATGGACGTTGCCAATCTCGCGACGACCCTTCCTGAGCAGGCTCGAACCATGCTCACCGCAAACCCTGAATTGAACTTCTTCACACCTCTGTTCGACGGCGCCGTGACATTTGTAGCGCCCGTTGTTTCAGAGTTCGAAGGCGTTCAGATCGGATCCCATGACGGCGTTGAGTCAAGTCTTGACATGGTGCGCGCAGGTGGTCCTCAGACCATGGACATGACATACCCTCCCAATACATATCTCGGTTGGGCACTAATGTCGATCATTGCTGGCCTTTCTGAAGGCCAAGAGCCGGATCCAGCACTCCTTCGGATCCCAGAGCGAATGGTCACTACGGCAAACATCCCGGCAACAAATGAGGAAATTTGGCCAGCTTATGTAGACTACCAGTCAGCATTCCTGGAAGCTTGGGGACTTAAGTAGCAAAAAAATGGAATGAGTGGTGTCCGAAGAATCGGACGCCACTCATTTTCAGTTAAATGCCATTGCTGAAATTAGAAATTTTGATCGTGAAAGAGGATTAGTTGTGCATGATTTACGAGGTACCGCAACATTCATCACGGGAGGCGCCCGAGGAATCGGACGCGGAATAGCTTTGGCCTTTGCAGAAGCCGGTTCCAACATAGTCATCGGTGACCTACTACAACTCCCCGACATCCAAAATGAAGCAGATCAAACTGTTACCGCGTGTCACAACTTCGGAGTCAAAGCAAAAGCAATTCAACTAGACGTGTGCTCTCAAGAACAACTGATGGATGCACCGCACATGATTGATAAGAATTTTGGTCCACTCACAACGGTCGTTGCCAACGCCGGAATCATTGCCAGCGGGAGGGTTGAAGAAATGCCTATCAGCGACTGGCAACGAGTATTGGACGTCAACCTCACGGGTTCCTGGCTAACCTGCCGAGCTTTCGTTCCTCACCTGATGGAGCAGGGCCACGGCAGCATTGTCGTCGTTTCATCGGTCGCTGCTCATCGAGGTGCTGATGGTTTCTCCGCCTACTGTGCGGCAAAAAGTGGACTCCTAGGCATGACTCGCGCTTTGTCACATGAGTTGGCCGAACGCAATGTTCGTATCAATATTATTTCACCGGGTTACTTGGGAACCGATATGTGGTTTAAAGGAATTCTTGGTCAGCCTGGGAAATCAGACTCGGACACGAAGTCGGAATTCAAGTCCATTGTTGAGGGCGCCGTCCCACTCGGCCGCCCACAAACCCCGATGGATATTGGCGAAGCAGCCGTATTTCTTGCTTCGTCGGAAAACACCACCGGTTCCGAGCTCATAGTCGATGGTGGCCGGATAGCTGGTCCATAGATCTGGACAATAATTCCAAATTACACAAGCGCAATGGAGGAATCGTGAATTTGATGGGATCGACCGCACTCGTAATAGGTGGCAGCCAAGGAATTGGTTTTGCCATCGCATGCAAACTTGCACGTGAAGGTTCTGCCGTGACAATCATGGCTCGACGACAGGATGTGGTTGATTCAGCGGTGCAGGGGATCAAAGACGAGTCTGGTCAAGCCGCCGGTATTTTCGGTCTCGTGGGCGACGTTGCAATTGCTGCAGATGTTGATCGGGTAGTGGCTGAAGCGGGAAGTCTTATGGGTACTACTCCGCAGATTTTGATTAACAGCGCAGGAATTGGAAACCTTTATCGACTTCTGGCCATGCCAGTTGACGCCTGGGATGAAATATTTGGCATTCACAGTCGTGGCGTGTTTCTCTCGACCCAAGCGGTAGCTCGGGCTCTCATGGCGGCAGAACTTCCGGGGTCCATCGTGAACATCACTTCCCTGAATTGGCAAAGCCCTACCGCAGGGCTCGCTCACTACTGCGCAGCGAAGGCGGCAGCGACAGCGTTCACTCAAGTTGCCGCAATTGAACTCGCCGAATACGGAATTCGAGTTAACAGTGTTGCACCTGGAATCGTCGTCACGCCAATGGTTGAGCCCTATCTCAACGACGCCATGCGCGAGGGATATCTATCGCGTACCCCCCTTGGTCGACTTGGTGAACCCAGCGATATCGCTGATGTCGTTGCCTCACTGTGCTCTGTGGAATGCGGTTGGGTTACCGGCGCCTCAATCCCCGTCGATGGCGGAGCTCACATGATGGGGCTGCACAACTACGCGAACGCGTTTGGGTTACCTAAAGTATAAAAAACAATAGCAATTCGTTACATGAGGAGATGACATGCTAATTGAATTTGACGGAGCCACGGTCATTGTGACCGGAGGCGCCACAAGCATCGGTTTGGCCATCAGTTCGCAACTCGCCGCATCTAAAGCGCACGTCATCGTGTGTGACATCTTGGAAGATCTTGGACACGACGCCGTTACGACCATCAAACGCGATGGAGGCTCAGCTGAGTTCTTCAAACTTGACGTGGCAGAAGAGCAAAACTGGATCGAACTCCTTGAATTCGTCAAGAACGCACCGCGGGTCATCGGTTTGGTAAACAATGCCGGGGTCGGCGGAGCGGCCGGCGTAACCGAAGAGTCCATGGCTGAGTGGGACAAGATTATTGGTGTTAATCAGGTTGGTGTTTTCCTGGGAATGAAGCATGTGGGCCCGCTCATTGAGTCCCAGGGTGGCGGATCCATCGTGAACCTGGCTTCAATTTTTAGCACGAGCGGTGGATTTGGAAATGCAATTGCCTATCACGCCACCAAGGGAGCCGTAATGGCTATGACTCGCACCGCAGCCGTCACGTGGAGCACGCGAGGAGTGAGGGTCAATGCCATTCACCCAGGCTTCATCGCAACGCCAATGACTCTCCAACATCATGGTTTAATGCTCGAGTCAGGACAAACACTAGGCGAACGGGTCCTATCAGGAACTCCCATGGATCGACTCGGCACACCCGAGGAAATCGCAAATGTCGTCACTTTCATGTTGTCTGAGCAAGCGAGTTATATGACAGGTTCATCGGTCTATGTCGACGGTGGCTGGAGTGCAATTTGAGGTGAGTCAACCTCGCAATTGATACAACGGGATAACTAGAACAATCGTTAGCGTTAAGGGAGAAGAAGTGAATCAGCAAGTCGTTCATCACACAGTAATCATTGGTGCCGGGCTTGGCGGGATTGCTGCCGGAGTAAATCTTAAACGTGAGGGCGTTGAGGGTTTTATCATTCTCGAAAGAAGCGCTGGAGTCGGCGGAACTTGGCGCTCCAATTCTTATCCCGGGTGTGGTTGCGACACACAAATGGTCGCGTATCAATACAGCTTCGCTATTCGTGGCGATTGGGATCGGCTCTATCCGCGAGCTAAGGACATTCTGTCCTACTGCGAACGGATAACGGACGATTTCGGGCTCCGGCCGCACTTACGCACTGGGGTAGAGGTCACTGCCCTAACGTGGTCGGAGTCAGAAAACCATTGGTCAATTGCCACCGCTACGGGAGAGACTTTCACAACGCGCTCAGTCGTCATGGCATTGGGTCAATTCAGCAAGGTGAAGATTCCTGATCTACCTGGCATCGAAACCTTTTCCGGAGACACAACGCACACAGGATCTTGGGATCACTCGGTACAACTCGAAGGAAAGCGCGTCGCTGTTGTCGGATCGGCTGCAAGCGCGGCCCAAGTCATTCCTGAACTGGCAAAGGTCGCCTCACACCTTGATGTCTACCAGCGGACTCCGAACTGGCTGATCGGGCGGGGTGATCGCGAGATCGGGGCCCTGGAAAAGCAGCTCTTTGCCGAGAACCCAGCAATGGTCCACGCCGACCGAACTCATCAGTTGGCGTGGCAGGACATTCTTCTGTGGAGGGTCTTCGAAATGGATAAGACCGCACAAGAACACTACGCTTCAGTCGCTCTAGCACACTTGGAGTCACAGGTCGCCGATCTTGATTTTCGGGCCAAACTCACACCAGACTACCCCTTGGGATGCAAGCGGATTCTGATCTCAGACGACTTCTATCCGACCCTTCAAAAGGAGAACGTCACACTCATCACCGACCCAATTGAATGTCTTGATTCAGCCGGCATTATCACCGCGGACGGCACACATCGCGGCTACGACGTTATCGTTTGGGCAACCGGATTTGACGAAGTTGGCTGGCATCAGTGGGTCCCGGTAAAAGGCGTAGGTGAGGCTGAGTTGTCAGAAAGTTGGTCAACAGTTCCGACCGCCTACCTGGGGATCACCGTTCCTAGTTTTCCAAATTTCTTCCTCATGTACGGGCCCAACACGAACTTGGGTCACGGACCGATTACCTTCATGCTCGAACGTCAAGCTGAGTACATTGCACAGGCAATCGCTTATCTGCAAAATTCGGATATCGAATCAATGGATGTTCAAACGGAATCCTTGAACTGCTACCAAGAAGAACTCCAAAAGCGCCTCGCATCCAGTGCGTGGGCTTCACCACTGTGTTCCAGTTACTACAAGACTTCTGACGGCACCGTCACGAAAAACTGGATGGGTTCAATGGATGAGTACCAAAAACTCGTTGCCACATTTGATCCACATCCTTATGTGGCCAGTTAACGTATTTTCTACGAAGCGTTTGAGAAGCGAATCATCTCACTTCTCAGACCCTTCGCTTTTTCACACAAAATAATAAATTTGTAATTAGTAACTGCGTGGCAGTCCCAAGCCTTCAGCAATAATGCTGCGCACCAGATCATTATTGACCGGGCTGAATAGCTGAAGTCGAGCGTCACGGACGTACCGCTGCATACTGGATTCTTCGGCCATGCCCATAGCTCCCATGGCTCGTGATGCCCGATCAACAAGTCTGCCTACACACTCCGAGGCAACCAACTTGGCCATTGCCGACTCTTGGCTGGCCGGTCTTCCCTCATCAATGATGCGGGCCGCGTGTTCGACAAGTAGCGATGCTGCGGTGAGTTCTGCCGCAGATTCCGCCAATGGGTGCTGGACCGCTTGGAACCTGCCAATCGGGCCACCGAACGCCTCACGTTCACCCACGTACCGCAGTGCAAGATCCAAAGCGCCGTGTCCAATTCCCAAACTAATGGCTGCTGAAAGCACCCGTTCGACATCGAGTGTTCCGCGCAAAGCGTGCAAGCCTCTCCCCCGTTCACCGACTATGCCATCCACTGGAGCAAGTGCATCGGTAAAAAAAATTTCACAGGTCCCAGCAGCTCGCATAATTGCCAGATTGACTTTATTAATCTGAACACCTGGTTGATCTGCTGGAACAATTAATAGTGAAAGACCAGAGGCTCGGCTTCTACCTGGTTCGGGTTCATTGGAGCGCGCGAGAACAAAAATAAGATCGGACTCATGAGCGAGCGAGATCCAGAGTTTTGAACCGTTAATCCGCCAAGAATCACCGTCGAGTTTGGCCTGAGTCCGCAAGGAAAGTAGATCTGAACCACCACCTGGCTCACTCAAAGCATAAGAATAAATACGCTCACCCGAGGCTAATCCGGCAATCAGTTCCTGATGCTGTCCGCTATCAACGATGGTTCGTCCAACCATGCCGCACAGTACGTAGTCAACCGCCATCGAGGGAAGGACTCGGGCCAACTCTCGGGTGATGATCGCGGACTCAGCAACACCGCCACCGCTACCGCCTTGTTCCTCGGGCATGCCCAAACCCAGCATGCCGTTCTCGCCCAGCGTCTCCCAGACATCGCGCAAAAAAACTCGATCGCGATCGGCCTCACCCGCCCGGTCATTCGGCAAGTGACGACTGAGCAAACCTTGAATACTT
>Ga0105051_10002926_pt1 | contig 21274 bp, 29 predicted proteins | sample FRY02_FD_78383 | JGI IMG/M metagenome (GOLD analysis project Ga0105051, IMG submission 78383) | Freshwater microbial communities from Lake Fryxell liftoff mats and glacier meltwater in Antarctica - FRY-02 (megahit assembly) | ecosystem: Environmental > Aquatic > Freshwater > Ice > Glacier... | reverse complement strand
GAATTTTCTCACAAAACAAGGAGAACAACTAAATGGATATTGCTACAGTTAAGAAATTATACAAATGTATGGAAATTTATTAAGACAGAATACAGGGTCGGGATGACCCAGTGAGCTACAGAGTGCTAACCTGTTGAACATTAGTTCTTAGGAATATCTGTGGAATCCCCTACCTTTATGGTAGGGGTAGTTCAATATGGTATGAAAATATGTCGTGCGATCATTGAAACATACATATAAAAAAGAAGTTCTTAAATGTGAATTATTATGTGCCAGATGTCATTGTTTAACACATTTAAAAAATATCTGGTTAGATGCGGTTCAGAAATGAAAGGAATAATATGGATGATAAAAAATTAATAAATTTAATTAAAGAAAACGAACTTGTCCCTTTCGAAAAAAGAATTGCGATTCAATTGTTTTTAGACGGAACAACAGAAGAAGATTTTGTCTTACGTATTAAAAACAACAAAGAATTTTCCTACCACGTATCTGAGGTTTCAATAAATCTGATACGCAACTATTTAAGAGATACTTATAAAATGGGAGTTAATACTATGGAGAAAATGATTGCTTTAAAAGTTTGATAATTTTCCTTTATGGTGAAACGGTATCATCGGTATCAAAACGGAAAATTTCACAGAATAGATTAAGGCATTTGTTCTAAAATTTGTAGAAATTTTTGACATTTGGCGAAAAATAGATATAATGTGGATAGTCTAAAAATGGAGTATTCTGTATAGAATAGACAACTTAGGTTGTTTGCGTGGGATAGTTCCCCATCCTTAACTTTGTAATGTTAATTGGTAGCATAACTCATTAATAGGGGTATGAACAGGTTCGAGTCCTGTCTTAGTTAGACTAAAAGCCCAGCCTTAATAATGGTTGGGCTTTTTTGTGTGTGTGGTTTTATTTGGCACCAAATTGAATGTTGTTCAAATTAAAATAACTAGTGTTGGTCACAATAAGTCAATTATTTAGATTAAATAATAGATATAAAAAATAAGGATAGCACTAAATGAAGTTTTCTTTTACATCTGAAGAAAGAAAAGAGTTAGATATTATTAAATTGCGTCATTCGACATTAAACAAGATAAAGAGGGAATTAGAAAGATTTTGGGAATTATGTCATAATATAAAAGAGAAAAACAATGCTCGCAAGGAATAAGAAATTCGAGAACAAATTGATGAAGGAAGAGAAATATTGCTTTCGTTTAATGAGTTTGCAGTTTTAGTTGATATAGAGCCGATAAACAATAAAGACTTGAAAAGTTTTGAGTTTTACTTATATTCACAAACAGAATTCTCTCCCCAAGTTTATGTTGCATATGACGTGCGGAAATATGCGGCGGAACAGGGAATCGCGGAAGAAGAGGCGTTGAAAAAGGGGATGGAAGAGAAGTCCCGCGAGTTCACGGAGAAGGGCCGCGAGCTTTACGCGAAGGCGTGAAGTTGCTAATAAAAGAACTGCCATGCAAAACCACCCTCTGCCACGGCTTGATGATGTGCCAGAACTCCGAACTGCTCTGTTGAAGCATTGTCGGATTAGTCGTGGGGAAATTTGGGAAGACCCAACCGGCAAGCATCGAATTGGTTGCCTTGATGTGAGTGTTCGTGAGGATGTTCAGAAGTTAGCCCAAGGCCAAAAGGCACACCTCGCGTTACATGACCCACCATACAATCTCATCGCGTTTGAAAAAAGGAGCATTGGCGAATTCATTGAGTGGTGTCGCAAGTGGATACTTAACACCGAGTCAATTTTGGAAAAAGATGCCGCACTGTATGTTTGGATGGGTGCGGATCAACGAGAAGGGTTTCAGCCGTTGCCTGATTTCATGATCATGATGAGGAGCACGGGTTTTCTGCCGCGTTCGTTTCTCACAATGCGAAACCAGCGCGGATATGGAACGCAGAAGAACTGGATGGCTGTGCGGCAAGAACTGCTTTATTACACTCGCGGAAATCCTCAATTCAACGTAGAGGCAGAATACACTGACATCCCAAAAATCTTGCGAGGTTATTACAAAGAGGTGAATGGAGTGGTGACAGACAATTTTGAACGAAGCAAATCTGAAAATATCAGGGCGGGGAACGTTTGGGTGGATATTCAACAGGTGTTCTATCGCATGGTGGAGAATGTTAATGGTTGTTACGCGCAAAAACCGTTGAAATCCTGCGAGCGTATTATTCAGGCAAGCTCATGCAAAAATGATACGGTTGCTGATTTCTTTTGCCATTCAGGTGCAACGTTAATCTCCGCAGAAATGCTTGAGCGCCGCTGTCTGACGATGGATGTTGATCCTGTTTACTGCGAGATAGCCATTCGACGGCTAGAATTGTTTCGTGCAACCGGCAGAACTGGCTGGCAAAACAGCAACCCTTTCGCTGTCGAAATCATGGAAGACGATAAATTGAAACGGTTGGTGGGTAGCCCAGAGCCGCAATAAATTGTTTCTCCCATCGGCGATGTGCCAAACAAAAGGGTTGGGCAAGCAGTTCTTTTTAGTTAGCTGGCGGCGAGGAGTTGGTAAAGCTCGTCGTAAGTCAGGGTCTTGTAGTGATAGTGGTCGAGGTGAATCTGAAAGGTGTTCGGGTTGATATGGAACTGCCCTTCGCCCTCGTTGCCCTTATGCTGGAAGTCCGAGTAGTAAATCCGTCCGCCTCGACTGTTCTCTTTGATGTTCTTGCTCTCAATGCGGAAAATCTTGATGCAGTCGGAAAAGAATAGACCGTAGTAAAGCACGTCGAATTCGGTTCGCTTGACTTGTTGTATGTTGCAGTCGAACAAGTGCTGCTGCCAGCCGGCGAACGCCACCATGCGGTTTTCGGCTGTGGACTCCTCGATGCATCGGAGAACCGTTTGCTCAGTCACGGTCTGCTCTGCCTTTTTCTGAACAACAGAGAACTTGACCTCGATTCGGTGATTTTTTGCGTCGTCGTAAAGGTCATGGAAGAGGCTTATGCTTGTCATGGGGGTAGTTCAACCTTCAGTGGGATGTCCTCTCTGCTCCGCCCTAGAGTGCCTAGACGGCAGACAGGTACAGCACCGTACAACGAAATTACCGTTTAAGACTATTCCCGCTGGGCTAGACTCAGGTATTACAAAGAATTCCCAATTATCACTGTCAGATATCTGAGGATTAGGGGCTGACATACAGTTGTCAGTGACTTTTTCGATACTTCGTAAGTATCCAGAGATACTGACAGGGTACCTGGGATTCATCTCTATGCATCTAAAGTCTTAATTTTACAGATGTTAGCTATTCATGTCTAGGTATTTTGTCTTTTCGGTTGAATTTTCGAAGAACTGTAATTGTCACATTTAAGGGGAGACGGGAGTGGTATGGTAATATTACCATAGGCTTCCCGTCAGCACTGAACTGAGATTTTGGAGTGTCAGTTCTAAGTCTTTAGGGTTTTTAGATTAGTGTGGTCGCGTTGTGCAGCACGCTTTGATGCTGTGCAATTTGACTGTTTTTACGATCTGATACGATTTGTGTAGAGTACTCTTCGTTAACCTATGATAAATCAATGGTTTATATTTTGTGTAGTACAGTAGGATCCGGAACACACTTTTTTATATCTTTCCGAGAAACTGTAATTAGCACTACATAGACATAGGTTAAGGGTTTTCTGTTAACCGGAAAGGTTTTCTGTGGCCGGCAGATCAAATTCTCTGAAGAAGATCTATAATTAGCACTATGTTGTAGTAGTGTTAATTATAGTTTTTAGGAAAGCTGGAATTTGGTTTTCTCAGGGTCCACTTGGCTTTATAACCTCATTTTGATAGGTTCTGTTGTAACTTGATAAAAAACAAAGACTAATGACTTTCTTTCTAAAAAGTGACTAAATGATACATGATTTTAATTTTAGGGCAAAAAATAACATAATTAGCACTTTATTATGATTTAGGGATAGATACGGTGTTTCGGTGGTGATATTGATGTCGATAAAATGTCAGCTGTATTACAATTTGTTGTAGGAGTGATTGTTTATGACTGAAGACAGCAATGACATTGACCATCGATTTTTTAAGACAAAAAAACGAACGATCAGTTTTTATAATTGGTTATCAGACTCTCTGGGTAGTAAGCCAAAAGATGTTTTAGGTTTTGAGGTTGAGGTACCTCAGCAGTATATTCCTCATTTTCGGCGATTTATGAACAAATTTTCCATGGCGAGGCAGAACCATAATGTGGTCTACGTTTCTGATGAGAAAATCGACGAGTTGGAGAAAAAGAACGGGTGCAAATTCGCCACATTGATCTCAGATCACTATCTTGAAATTGGTGAATGCCACGAGGATACCGAGGTGATGTTTATGACAAACCCGCCAATTACTAAAAAAGTGAATACTGAAGATTGCAAGTTTTATATTGGCAACGCTTTAGGAAATTGGATTGCATTTGGAATGTGTGAAAATGAGTCTAAGCTTGTTGTTGCGAGTAGCACTGTTGGAGTTAAAGATCAGATGGGTTATCTGGATCACCCTGATATTCTGAAAATCAAAAAGAAAGATGTAGAACAATGGGATGGAGATGACCTGACAGAAATTGCCGATCTAGTGCAATCTCGGTCTTTTGAAGAAGATAACGTTTTTTACGTCATGCCAGATATGGTTCGCAAGAAGTTATTGAACAACAGTTTGTTTCGTCGAGCTGAGATGGAAGATGTCACTTATGTAGATATTGTAGGGGACTGGGGAGGTTGGCCGGTTCGTTGTTTCTACGGCTGCTCATCCTGGGAGGGAGACATGTTATTTGGGAATATGGAGGGGGCAGGCACGCTTTACCTCTCAGAACGCATCCTGATGACCATATACGACTCAGAGTTTGATGATGAGAATGGGGAAAATAGAGTCGTATTATCAGAAAAAGCGTATTTTCATATTCACGATCCAACCTCAATGGCTCATATTGTTGTCGAATAATGCTTTTGTCTTGTTATTCACTCCTGATAGAATCCACTTTCTGCCGGATTACACCTGTCAAATTAGAGCTCCATTATTTACTGTTGTCAAATCTAGATATATCACTTATTGATCCGGCAAAAAGTGTATAATATGCCGGAGTTGTGAGTTACTCTATATATAGTCTCTGTTGATCCGGCAAAAAGTGCATAATATGCCGGAGAGAAAAACAAGTTTCACGGTGTTATAGGTCTCTCCGGCAGAGCTGGTGTAACGTTATAGGGTATAATGTGTTAGTTTGAAGAATTGCCGGATATGACGAGATGGATGATTGGTTATTGTTTGCAATCCGGCAGGATAAGTGTAAAATATTGAGGAATTAGAAGTATTTGACTTGCAGATTGGTCAAAATTATCTAGAATAGTCGCAAGATACGACAAACATTTTTTAGGAGTCTATTGATGTCAGAAGAAATTACGGCAGAAGAAAACATTGTAGAAGAAGTTGCAGAGGAAACAACGGAAGAGGAAGCCAGAGAAGAAGTTGTAGATGAAACAGCGGAAGAAACCGTAGTAGAAGAAACCGTAGTAGAAGAAACCGTAGCGGAAGAAAAGGAAGGTCTTAACTATGAGCAAATCATGGGTGAGACAGAGAAGCCAGTAGCCGATAGGCAGTCGATTATGAATGATCGACTTGGACGAGTTGTTGTTCCTCGCCGTTTCCATTTAACGGATAAAAAGCTTGAAAAGGTTAAAGATCGGGCGGCTGAAATGGGGATGTCGTTTCCGAATCCTTATAGTAGGGGCGGCGCTTATTACGGTTTTGTTCAAGCGCTTATTGAGCTTGGTGTTGACAAATGGCATATTTTCCGAAACGATGTTTTGAATAAGATGGAAGTGATTATGGGGGGCATCGTCAATCCAAAAGGACAGAATTCATGGGAGCGTTTTACTGGCAACAGTAGAGTTGATAAAAAAGGTCTTCCTTTGCCAACAGGTAAAGATTTGCATGGCAGAATTGTTCAGAACGCACAAGTTTTGCAGCGAACCTTTCATTCTGGTTCAGATAATACCACTCCTTATGGATACAAGTTGCAACAGTTAAATGCATGTATTGACATTAAGCGTGATGCAAGTGGAGTTACTTTCTTTCGTCTGAATACTACTTTTTCGTCGCCAGAAGATGTTCAGCCTGAACGTGGGTTGAACACTCGGCAGCGTAAATCGAAGGCATAAATATTTTGTGGGTGTTTCATAGTGATCCGGCAGATTTAATAGAATTTGATTGGATCAGTAATAGCGTATCTACGGTCGATGCGATATAATGGAAAACATTCACGGAATCAGTAGTATGTCAGAAACGCAATCAAATGATCCTCAAGAGCCGGCAATCACTCCAACGGTTGCAGCAGTAAAGTCTAAGCGAAGCAAGAATCATTCCAAAGCCGCAATGAGTATGGCGGTTAAGATTGAAAGTTTGATTTCGCTTGGTCTTGACAACAAACAGGTTTTTTTGTCTGTTGTCAATGAAATTGTCACTGCTATTGAAAATGATTCGGAGCGTAAGCGCGCTGCCGAAGAAAAGGGAATGAAAGATGCTCCTCCTTTCATTGCTTTGGATCAACAGCGTCTTGAGGAATTTATTCGTCGAGTCCGTCATACTTACAATCAAGCGAAGCAAGAAGAGGATCGACTTGATTCAATGTTGGGTCGAGGGACTCTTTCTGCTCTTGATGACTTAAATTCGGACACGACAAAGCGTTTGCAGACGTTCAATGATGAAATTGATTGGCTCTATGATGGAACGCCAATCAAGGATGAAAACGACGAAACGCTTTACAAAGATTACGGTCTGCCGGTTGGAAAGATCAGTCTTTGGGCTGGTGAGCGAGGCGTTGGTAAAACTCGAACAACTATTCAAATTTGCGGCAAGATGAACAAAAAGGGGAAGCGTATCATTGTTATTCAAGGTGAAGTTGCCTTGAGCGAATACAAACAATGGACAAGGGGCGTTATTATTGATACGGATAACTTTTGGGTTTCCGATCAAGTTCATCTTGACGATCAAATTTCTACCATTAAGGCATTACGTCCTGATTTGGTAGTTGTTGATTCGCTTAACATGATTCGAGAAGCAAGAACAGCCAGCGGAATGAGAACGATTCTTACGGAATACAAAAGGGTTGCTCGTCTTACTCAATGTCATGTTATTTTCATTGGACACCTAAATAAGAATGGAGGAGTTAAAGGGAACAACGATCTTGAATACTTGGTTGATATCGTTGTTCACATTCGTAAGCGGGCGGAAGGATCGAATGAGTTTGCTTTGTCTATCCCCGACAAGAATCGCTACGGATGCACAGGTCGAGAAGTTTGGATGATGCACAATGAAGATGGCGTTGATACGATCAGCACGTTTAGTAAAACAGATATTGCTCTTGCAAGAGCAAAGCGGCTTCGTTTTAGGGCTAAACCATAAAGGATAACAAGATGGCTAAAGTTAGCAAAAAAAAGGATAACAAGATGATTAATACGGGTAAGAGAAAACATGAACAGAAATTTTTTCCGATTACACCATCTTTGCTTAAACACCTGAAAGACAATGGTGTTCCGTTTTCTGAGACGGAACTTGAAAGTATTCTTCATTTGACGGAGAGTTATTTTCAAGAGATTGATCCCAATCGACCAAAATTCATAGTCACGGCATCTTCTCATGACGAGCATTTGAAAGAGTTTATGGCGACTCATGAGGTCGAGGTTGGAGCGATGACTAGGAAGAAGTGGGTAGGGATTCAACAAGTAACAAAAGCGGCTGCAACATTGCCTATTGATGATTTGTTGAAGATCATTCAATTTCTTTCCAACAATGGGGAAGAAATTGAAGAGATTGGTCTTGATATGCCAACCTCTGGAATGAGACAGACAGAACTTGTTGATGAATTGGAGTCTCTCGCTCAAGTTGTGGCTGCCTTTAAGGAAGTCGAAGAAGATGAAGTTGAATATCAAAAGTTGAATGTCAGCGATTTGAGCGAATTTTTAGACAAAAAGCTAGAAATGCGTACAAATGAATCCGTTGAGGAACCCGAAACAGCTGAAACTACTTAATTGTTAAAAAGTTAAAAGGTTAAAATGGAGACAAAGAATGAAACACAGAGAACCACCGTAGATGCGATGAAAGTTGATTTTTTTAATATGAAGTATAATCAGGAGGTTTTTGTTACATAGGAGTGACTTGTATAAGTCAAAGCCAAACGACTTGGACCAATGACTTACGAAGGGCAATAATGCCAACAGACACAAATCTTCGTATGTCCTCGTTTATTAGGCTCGCGCGGATTAGTTCCCGTCCTCAACAAAAACTGAAAGTGTCTGCTTTGATAAAGATAAAGAAAGGATGAAACTCTAATGATTTGAATAATATTACAACAAAACAATTACTCACTAATAGTGGGTCATTATATACCACCCGATAGTCTTTCGACCGCGAAGGGCTATTGGGCTTTTTAATAGTGCGGAATTCACGGAGAAGATAATGAGTTACTTCTCAACGGATCGTAAGTTACATCCTAATACGCTTTTAACGTTAAGGTTTTGTGAGCATGTTGAGTCGCTCAAGACATTGCTTCAAGAGGTAGAGAGAGTATTAGACGAAAAAAAATTAGCTATTCCGAAGACAGACATAGCTGAATATAGGCGACGATTGGCTCAAATAATTCGTCAGGAACGGCAAAAACGATATAACGCTATTGGTTTTGAGTCGAGACAGGAACCGGGACAGGAACCGGAAAAAGAGTAAATTTAGAGGAAACAGAAATTCACGTCTGTTTCCACGTCTGATCCGGGTCTGTTCCGGCAGTTTGATACTGTCGTCATTATCTCATGCACATTTACTCTGATATATCAATAGATACTGTATATCAGCAGAAATTCTATTCAAATCAAAAGAAGTGTCAAAAATATTTTCTAATAGGGTTTTTGATTAGCGAAGAAATTTTTGAAATAAATTGTGTTTCAACGGAGTACATGGTTGAATTGGTGCAACAGTGTGCTATACTAATACTGTTCATGATCGTTACATACGAGAACATACGAGAACATACGGGATGAGCGAGAATGGGATGGGGAAGAATACGATCCGGCAGAATTGATGGAGAAGGATGATTGGGTAAGGCTAATGTTGACATCTTGACAGATTTTCAGAATGTCAGGCTGTCGGTTGCGATCTTGTTCGACTTTAGAAGCCAAGAAAGGAGCACAACTCATGGCAAAGCGAACGAATGCATTGGAGAAGTTTGATGCCGCACAGCTGGCAAAGGAATTGCAGCGTCGGCAGGCGATTGGCGACAAGTTGCTCGTCAAGCGCTCGAAGTTGCTCGCCAGTATCGGCGAGATTGAGAAGGAGCTTGTGGTGTCGGGCGTTGCTTTTGAAAGCATCGCTCCGAGCGGTAAGAAGCTCGGGCGAAAGCCCAACAAGGGGAAAGCCGCCAAGGATGGTAGCGAGAAGGAGAAAGTTGTTCAGCATCGAGAGGGTGGAACTCTTGCTGATGCGTTGATGAAGGTCATGTCTGCGACAAAGGGGCAGGACGTTATTACGATTGCAACGAACGTCCTTGAAAAGACCGAGTATGCAACGTCGCAGCGTGATCCTGACAAGTTGAAGCCGATGGTCACGCAGGCGATTACGAAGAATCCTGACTGTTTCCAGCGCGTTGAGCGAGGGAAGTATGTCAAGGTCGTTACTTCTTCAAAGGAATCGAACAAGACCGCCGGCGACAGCGAATCGAAGCCCGAGGCATCTGTGGAAGTTCCGGTTGAAACGCCGGTTGCCGAGGAAGTTGCTTAATCCATTGTGGATAAAGCGAGATTGAGAGTATCGCAACCCAGCCTACGAAACGAGCGGAGTAAATACTTCGCTCGTTTTTTTATTCACGTTTGTAAGTGATCATTTTTTAGATATAATGTTTATGGAATGATATTAAGTGATCCGGCAGAAAGCAGAGTATTGAATAGCAATAGTCAAGAGACAGTCGTATAGTTACGGTATGAGGATTTGAGCAACATAAAGGGTCAGCGAAATGGCAAGCGAGATTACGGAGCAGCAACTTTTATTTTGGCTGCAAAACAATTTGAATGTTCTGATTGAAGGCAGGCATGGAACGGGTAAAACTGCTCGTATCCTGCAAATTTTTGAAAGTCAAGGTTGGGTAAAAGACGTTGACTTCCTTTACTTCTCTGCGGCGACAATGGATCCTTGGTGCGACTTTGTTGGAGTCCCAAGGAATGTTGAAGACAAGGAAACTGGAGAGCATTACCTTGAGTATGTTCGTCCCAGGTCGGTTCAAAATGCGAATCTCAAAGCAATCTTTTTTGATGAGTTCAATCGTGCTCATAAGAAGGTTCGCAATGCTGTCATGGAATTGATGCAGTTTAAAAGCGTCAATGGTCGCAAGTTTCCGAGTCTCAAGATTGTTTGGGCTGCGATCAATCCTGATGACGACGAAAACGATCAATACGATGTAGAGCCGATTGATCCTGCACAGAGGGATCGTTTTCATGTTCAAGTTAGTGTTCCTTACACGTTGACTTTGGGTTATTTTGCTAAAGAATATGGTATTGAAATGGCAAAAGCAGCTCAAGCCTGGTGGAACGAATTGCCTGATGAGGTCAAGTTTGAAGTTTCGCCTCGTCGAGTTGATTACGCTCTGCAAGTTTTCACTGCCGGTGGCGATGTTAATTGGGTTTTGCCTAATTCGGCAAATTGTGCCAAACTAACAAAATCTCTTAGTGGTGGCCCGATCATCGAGAAGATGCGAACCATTTTCAAAGCAAGAGATACCGTCAAGGCAGAAGAATTTCTGGCGGATGAAAACAACTTCCGTTCGGCGATTCGAGAAATCGGTCAAAATCAAAGGTTTTGCGATTTCTTCACTCCTTGTATGCCGCCTGAAAAGATTTCGCAGTATGCTCAATTGAATGGCAAGATTCGCAAGTTCTGCACTTTGAATCCACAGATTACTGTGATCAGAGAAGTTATGGAGTCGATTATTAAGTCCAATCAGAACAGCAAGTTGGCTAAGACTATGCAGCGAGCCTTAAACAAAGGCGGCGAGATTGATACGAAGTCTTTGACCGTTAGTGATCTTGGCGATCTACAAGTTAATCAGAACGCTACTCGACCTTTCGGTAATAAGAAAAGCAAAGATACGGATCGACTTGGAGCGCAGATTGGTGCATGGAAATCGCAGTTGAATGATCCAGCGTGCGCTCTTTACAATCGTCAGAATGTTTACAGCGAGTTGCGTAGGAACATTACGGACAGTTTGACGAAGGATTACGCTAATGGAATTTTGGAAATTTTGAGTTTGCTTTGCGACAAGTCAAGGGATAAGACTTTGGCTCGTATGCAAAATCTTGATGGTATCTTGAATAACTGTGTCAAGGTCATTCTTGATAGTGGCGAAGATTTCAATGTTCTGTTTAAGAAGTATGAGAAGTTGATGAAATGGGCGTTGGGAATGGATACGTTTTTGTTCACGCTTGGCGTTGGGGTTATCAGCGATGATGACGACAATGATGAGAATGAAAATGCCGATGAAGGCAACGATTGATGCAACTGGTTTAGCTGACCCGCCAGACTAAGTTCGCATACGATGCGCCCTACTGAAAGGTGGGGCGCATCTTTACTAATCCGGCAGATTGATAAGGTTACGATAATGGTAGAAACGGAGAACAAACCATGAATAAGATTGAGAAGAAGAAGAAGAAGAAGAGCAAGGAATCTATCGGTGGGGGCAAAAGGAAATCTCCGCGTGAAATGGCAGATGATGCTCGCAAGCGACTAGATGAAGACAAAAGCATCAGTGATGTTAAGCGGGCTAAAATTGAACAGCAGATTGAATTTTTTGAAGCCTGTCTGCCGCCCGAAGGTGCTGATCTTTCTAAATATCCTCGTCCAATGGATGAGGATGAGTTTGAAGACTTGGCTCGGAAGTTAGAAAACGCTCATACTGTTTTCTATACTATGTGGCAACTTGGGCGTCCGATCTTCGATGCTCGCATCCCTACTGCTTGTGTTAAGTTTAATCCCAAGGATGGCAGTGCATTGGAGTATTGTTTTAATCCGTTCTTTTGGGCAAACATCAATGACGAAGAACGTCGTTTTGTTATTGCTCATGAATGTGCTCATGTTTTCTTGAATCATGGAGTCCGTTCTATGGACTCCGAGAATCATTCCGCATCGAACGTGGCGCAAGACATCGTTATCAATCACATGTTAGTTGATCGTTTTGGTATCAATCGGGATGCTATGCGGTTTGCTGATGTTTACTGTTGGGTTGATACAATCTTTAAAGATGATGATGGTAATCCCATTAAGAATCCTTTAACTGGCAAAGAAGTTATTGTCAAAGAAGGGATGAATTTTGAGCATTATTACAACATCATGAAACAATTGTATGAAGATTCGGTCGAAGCAGGCGAAGGCGACAGCGAGGAAGGCGAAGGCGACAGCGAGGAAGGCGATGGGAATGAAGGTAAAAGTAAAGGTCAGTTTGGGCATGGTTCTGGTGGTCAAGTATTAGTTGACGACCATCAAGGTTTTGGAGGGAAAGAAGCCTATGGGACTCTTGATGGAGACAGTAAAAGCGAGGAAGAAGTTGATGGGAATGAAGAAGATCAAAGTTCTCCTGTCGAGGAAAGCGAAGACCCATTGAAGGGAGCAGGACAGATCATTGATGATCTTAATGATCTTATGACTGATGAGCAGAAGGAAAGTTTAGAACAACTTATCAAAGAACATTTTGAACATATGGAAAAGAATGAGCGCGATGATTCTAAGGATGGCGATCCTGATGTTCAAGCATCGAATAAACCTGGCGCTGGTCGAGGCGTCGGTAAAGGTAATGGCGTTTGGACATTCAAAGAGAAGAAGAAGATTAAAACGAAAAAGAAGTTTATTACACTTGTCCGTAAGTGGGTAAATCGCAATCGTCACTTGTTCGCAGACAATGAACAATGGGCAAGGATTCAACGGCGAATGTCTGGCATGGATCAACTTGCTGGTGTTGGCTCTAATCAAGCGGCTAGCGAGTCTGGCATGTTTTTGCCGAGCGAATATGAAGATCCAGATGCTTCGGAGAAGAAGAAAATTGAAGTTTGGTTGTTTCTTGATACGAGTGGTAGTTGCGTTCAATTTGCAAAGCGTTTTTGGGAGTTTGCTGAATCTATTCCCAAAGATTATTTCGAGATTCGCCCATATTGCTTTGACTACGGAACCTACAAGGTAAATTTCAAAGATAAAAAACTCTTTGGTTTTGGAGGCACGGCGTTTCAGCCGATTGAAGATATAATCTGCCAGGAAACGGTCAACAAAGGGTTGCGTTATCCTGAAATCGTTTTCGTTGTCACGGATGGTGCTGGTTCGGTTGTCTCTCCTCGTCATCCTGAACGATGGATTTGGTTCTTGACGGAAGGTAATTACAAGGAATACATTCCTAAAACAAGTCAAACTTTCAATGTCAATGACTTTGAAGTTGACGAAAAAGCAAAACGAGCATGTGCTAGTGTCAAGACGAGTTAGTATTGATTATTCCTACAATTTGAAAGTTCTCCGTTAGGGCTATCCATCGTGGGTAGCCCTTTCAAATTTGTTCTTGCCTATTTTGACAGGTGATAAAGTATCCTTATATTAGAATACGACAAAGATAGACTCTCTGTCATGCCTCAAATAGAGTCCGTATGGGCTTGTTGGATTGAAACAAATAAGGAGCAACTAAAATGAGTGAAAGAACAGACAAACTTTCTAAAGCAATGATTCCTCTTGCTCAGTCAAGGGGAGCTGATGGTCGCCAATACCGTATTCGGGTTGGTGGTCTTCATCCTGATACAAAAGAAGAGGTTTCCCTTATCGTTTTTCGTATAGACGATAATGGTGACGAGAGCGTGTTTTTCTATGATGGTGTCAAAGAATGGCCGACAGCGAATTACGGAACCGTAACGCTTGTTCAAGCCGCTCTGCATGATGCTGTCGGTGTGTTGGTTGATATGGCTGTCGATGTAAGCGTCATTCAGGCGCAGAGTATTTCGAAGTAATTAGGCAGAAGTTGAGAGTCTATCTCCATGGAGATTGCAAAGGCACTCGTTAATTCGGGTGCCTTTGCTTTTGATTACATTTAAAATGTATTTGCAAGTGAAATATAGATAGATATAATGAAAATGAATTAAAAACATAGGACTAAAGGATATGTCATTAGTTTTCAACCAGTTCTATCTAAGTAAGGTAGAACGTCTGCAAGATGATCCGGCATCGGAAAGATGGACAAAGTTAATACAATTTAGATTGAAGTATTTTAACTCAGAACTTTTTAATACTCAAATTGATTATGATAGTTCTGAAGATTTTGAATTAGAAGATTTGCCTGGACCCAGCAAAAAAGAACTTAAGAAGATTGATGAGAATGATGCTTACGTTGAAGCGAAAGAGCATCGCATTATTGAGCTTCAGCGAAAGTACATTGAGCGTATGCCTTTTGGAAATGAAAATAGGTCTAAGAAGATCAAGCCAAAGAGGGGTCGGTGGGGAAGAAATCCTCTTCATGAGGCGGTTGCCATTGGAGACAAAGATGCCGTCCGGCGGCTTATTGCAGAAAAGAAATTCACGTTAGGCAAAGACAACAACGGGAATACCCCGTTCCGAATGGCTTTCTTTATGAAGTGTAAGGAAATTTTGGCAATTTTTGCAGAATCCGGGATATGTGAGTAGATCATGATCCGGCAGACTGACCATTATGCTATAATAGTAATAACTGAAAATGGCTGAAGGAATCGATATATCTCCTGAAGAATCAAGAAGTCACGGTTAATTTTCCGATTAAACAAAAAGATTCAGTTTTTTAGGATATTTTCTTGACAGATAATTTAAAATTTGATAAACTTAGTAAAGTTGGTAAGATTAACAGTGTTTAAGATAGTTAATATTGCCAATCCGTAAGAAGTGCATATAGAAGTGCATATAAAGGACGAAAAAGATTGAAAATAGTTTGTACGTTCTAAGAAAACCCATCAGTGATCTAGAACGAAGCTAAAAGTGGTAGGAAGCCAACAATAAAGGGGCAACAAAATGCCAGCTTGCACGCACAAAGCAATTCCGGTTGAGATAAGTTCATCTAGACTCCCATTGGGAATGGACAACTTTGATGTATCTCGCTTTGTTTCGATTCTTCAGTGTTCTGTCGAATTTATCCATCATGATGTGTTTGACCAGGAAAATGTTAAAAGTGTAGTTTTTGAGAAGATTGTTGACGCACCTGAAATTGATCCATCTTGGTTTGGTGTGTTGACGATGGATAACTGTACTGAGAATGATGTAAAAGAAGCCGCAAAATTGCGGCAGACTATCAAATTGACCGCCGAACAGGAATACTTCATGTTCCTGCAAATGAATTTCGCTCGTTATCAAGTGGTGAGTGCAAAACGAAACTTGGTGGGAGGGGAATTTCAACGGGCACAGAAAGGCGAGAAGGTCATGAAGATAACTCGCCTGATTGGTCATGCTGACCAAGTGGAGAAGCGAGTTTCTAAGAGTATTGCCGAAAGTATGATCTATTGGCATAACGAAGCCAATTCTTTACGAGACCAGTTGATTCTGCTGAATCTTGGTTTGGTTGTTTCTCGGTTGAAACAATTTCATAAGAGCATCGACTTCAAGGAAGGTGTTCAAGAGGGGGTCATGGGATTGATGCGTGCTGTTGATCGGTTTGATGTTGGTACAGGTTTGAAATTTTCAACTTATGCCTATCATTCGATCAGTCGTAGTTTTTTCAAGATGATTAATGAAAAAAAGCAGCGTTATGAAATTGATGGCTGTGGTTCTGATACGGACTACGCAGAGAAGGCTCCAAAAGATAGTCGAAATAGAATTAAAATAGACTATGTTCCGTCTGACCGTAGAGAAGAAATTGAGGCTATTAAGAATTTGTTGGATAATGGTTCTAAATTGACCGAACGAGAACGTAAGATTATCGTTCTGAGATTTGGTTTAGACGGGGACGGTTCTCGGACTTTAGAGAAAGTTGGTAAAGTTTTTAATCTAACAAGAGAACGAGTTCGACAAATCGAAAATGAGGCACTGAAGAAGCTAAAAGAGGCGATGGTGTAGTTTCTTTGTAATATTGTTTTTTTAAAAGGCTGGTCGTAGAACGTCTGCGGCCAGCCTTTTTATTACTTAATAATTAAAAATAGGTAATTTATGTCTAATGTCTTAATTGTCAAAACTGTAGATGATGAAATGTATGACCATGAGGGGAAAATAATGCCCTCATCAGGATTGGTGACTGCTGAAGATTGGTTATTTGATAATGATGTCTCTAATGGACTGAAGGGAGTGTTATGGGGAGTGTCAATAAATGGCAGTTTTCTAAGTCACAATCCCTCTCATAAGTGGTTAATTATACAAGCGGAAGGAGGGAACAACATCAAGAAGATAGGCAATCTCGTTAAATTTCATCAGGGGTACATTCTCCATTGTGGAGATAAAAATTCGTCTATCTCTTTCCTTCGCAACAAGCTGATTGTCAAAGATAATTTGGAGACTGAAGTAAACAGTCTAGCAATAACTGAGATTGCAGGAGTGGATATTGTATCTTCTGAATCGAATGGGGTTGCCGTCTCTCAAGGTTTTCTCGGTCAGGCTCTTGCTCAAGGCTGCGGAGGATTAGCTCTATCTACAGGATGTCGAGGTGAGGCGATTGGATCGGGAGATGAATCAAACGCCATTACAACGCATTTGAGAGGCTCTAGCGTAGCCAGGGGAGATCTGGGAACGGCTATAAGTTTAGGGTTTGAGGGTAGGGCTGAGTCAATAGGTATTTTAGGAAAATCATTCACGGTCGAGGATGGGGCATCGGCGATCAGTTCAGGTGATAAATCTATATCTATTTGTTTAGGTTTTGATGGAGTGGCGGAAGTTGGATCGGGTGGGATGCTTATCATGGCATGGGAAGATGCGAACGAAAAGAAGAGAATTGCTATTGGCTATGAGGGAGAGGGCATTGAGGCTGGAATTTTATATAAATGCGAAAATGGGAAATTTGCAAAAGTGTGTGAATCCGTCTAGAATAAGTCATCCGGCAGAATTTTAAGACAGAGATAATGTTGTGAAACGGATGAATCGCCCATGTGCAGATGACGTTTTTGACATTTTGGTTAAGTATGATTTGCTAGAAGAGGATCATCGAGAAGTTTTTTGTAAGATTCAGACATAAATTTTTGCTTCGACGATACAGTTTCCGTTAAGATGTGGAGTAGGTGATGGTGTCTTTTTCTCGTGGATTATCAAAGAAGATTATCCTTGGTTTATTGGGGACATAGAAGACGTTAATTATGACGACGTAAACTCCGAACTGGATCAATGTTATCGGAATCACGCTGACTCTTTGACGGACCTTAAACAAGAAGAAGAGAACAGTGTTGTTGTTTTGGTTCTTTCTAAAAATTTAGAGGTCGCAAAAACAATTAAAAGAGAAATTCACCGTAATTTTGCCGGAGAATTTCAGGTACAGGATTCGGAGGAGCCAGATGGGTATCCTGCTGGATCTGAACAGCAAGAAAATGATATGGATCATATTGTTTCTCTTGATCCTGTTATAATTCTCGGGGTAATTGAAGATAAAAATGGCAGTTTGATTCGCAAATCGTTAGATACAGGTGATCCGGCAAAAGTTATTTTTTGAATGTAGTTATGAACAGACGAACTCTCATTCCGATTGATTTGAAAACCATGAACGCCGAGCAGTTAGAGGCGTTCAAGGCGAAATATCGACGTATGGATGTTGAGGAATTGTGGGCTGATTATTTTCGGGTGATTGATCGAATTGAAAAGGTCAACAAGATTAAGGAAGCCCCGAAAAACGAGGGAATTGGAGCGAAGAAGAAACGAGCTGATGACAGGACTAAGAATTGGTTTGCAGCAGAGAATCAAACTGTTACTGCTGGAATTATTCTTGAAATTCTCGAAGAAATGGGAGAGGACGTTGATTAGTAAAATCATAGAACATCGCGATTTGATTCTTACCGATTTTGCAAATAACCATAATAAGTTTTACAAGATTGCCCTGTATGATGATCGTCGAGTTGTCATGCATTGGGGTCGAGTGGGGGCTAACACTCAACCGCAAACGAAAAGTTTTCCAACTAAATATGCAACATATGAGTTTTATCGTAAAAAAGTTTACAAATTAGTCAACGAGAAGGGTTAGTGAACAGTTCCCATAAATCTACAGAAATCTAAAGTTTTCTAAAGAAATAATAGCGAAAAATCATTGGACTAGAAATGTGTTTATCTTTATGGTAAAATAAATCTTAAGAATTTAGAAATACTGGCCGCAAGTTCTGCGGACAGGTTAAACGCTTGTGGAGAGGAAAGCTCTGGCAACAGGATTGATACTGTTGTGAAACTATCTTCTGTGAAGCAAGAATTAAACGGGAAATCTATGACTTGTAGATTTCTATAGGTTTTAAGGAACGGTACAGCCTAAAGTTTTCGTCATTGACCGAACAGTATATTGAGCTGATCCCAAAAAATCGTTACGTTCGAGGAAAAATTACGGCTGTTGAAGTACCCCTACGCTTGTCGTAGGGGTACTTCAAAGTCATGACGATCAGCCTGAATCTTATGAAGATGAGATTGAGGCGATGCAGTCGCAGGTACGAATATTACAAGAAGCAATTGATTCACGTGTCATTGATGATTTTGAGGGAATAGAGAAATGTAAACTTGATTCTAATTCTGATAAGGGACTCGAACCATAATGTGTTTCCGCATATAGTACAATGCTTATGCCATAAGCAGAGGAGATATAGCGGCAAGCAGACAAAGTATTATGCTGTTCGGGTGAGAAGTTCACGGGGTTATGGTTGAAGTTCCCTGATAGGATAGAACCGATTTAGTATAAAACGCTTTGTCACGCTCAAGTAAGGAAGGGCAGGTCGTGCCTTGGGATACAAACGTCATATTATAAACACATATAACTGTATTGTTTTGTTGTTTGTTTGAGTCCCTATTAAAAATATAGAATTATCTCCTGGCGAAACTTCATCCGTATCTCTACCAATCGACTAAGCGACTATCTTCTCTGCTATGGCTTTCTTTTTGATCCGGCAACGTTGAACTACCCCTACCCTTGTGGTAGGGGATAAAAATATTCACGTCTCGGTTTCCCTGTGAGCAATAATAGGGATATAATACAGTATTCTCCACATAGATTAAAGGTATCCGCTCCGGCGGTTTGTTCTAGTTGGGATATTGTATATGGAACCGAAATCGAATAGTAAACTTGACGCTTTGTTTGAGACGTTAGAAGATATCAAGCACCGCGACATGGATGAGCCAGCCGAAGAAACATTGGCTGATGCTCTTAAACATCGTCCTCCAAAAGTAAATAGAGTCAAGGGTGATCTATTGGAAGACGCTCTTGATTTTGTTAAATCTCAAGAATCAAATAAGAGTTTTAGTTTATTGGATAGTCTAGAGTCATTGCCTCGGGCAGAGGTTAACGATTTTAGCAATCTGTTTGATGGGTTTGACAAGGCTAATGATAAATTAGTACATGAGTATGCTAAACGGACTGAATCTATTCGGTCTGGCGACGTTCATATTGAAGAAGAGATTGAACTAAAAAAGCAAAAGAAAACAAAGAAACAGAAAGAGCGAGAGCAAGACCTTCTTCCATTTTACAAAGAAGAATTAAGAGGGTGGGCGGTTAAAATTAAAAAGTATGTCGAGGCTCGCAATATTGCGGGGGGGGAGCGTTTACGAAGATTGGTAGCAAAATCCGTTAGCAAGTCCGAGTTTGTTCATCATACAGATTCAGCTCGTATTATCGTTCGTTGCTCTCCTTCTCGTAAGATGGATTTTTATCATGGAGATATAAGTGAAAGCTCCGGAAATGGTCATCTTTCGGATGAAGAAGTTATTCATCGAGCAGAAATGTGCATGAGAGGCGACCTTGAAATGATCGTCAAGAAAATCATGGTTTGGGTTGAATAATTATTGTGTTTGGGTATAAAATGGCACAACAAACACTAGAACAACCAATTTGTGAAGTTTATTCTGATGGAACAAAACGTTGGTTTCAAAACGGAAAACTTCACAGAATAGATGGACCAGCTATTGAATCTCCAAATGGTACAAAATATTGGTTTCAAAATGATAAACGTCACAGAATAGATGGACCAGCTGTTGAACGTTCAAATGGAGAAAAACATTGGTTTCAAAACGGAGAACGTCACAGAATAGATGGACCAGCTGTAGAATATTCTGATGGAAGAAAATATTGGTACATTCATGGAAAACAAGTTACACAACAAGATATAATGAAACAAAGTTCACTTATCCTGTTTTTTATTATTTAGCACTTTTTCGCCTAATAAATAAAATTATCCTAGAATAGACTATGACACAACAAACACTAGAAAAATCAATCTGTAAAGTTTCTTCTGATGGAACAAAACGTTGGCTTAAAAACGGCAAACTTCATAAAATAGATGGTCCAGCTATTGAATGTTCTGATGGAACAAAATATTGGTATCAAAATGGTAAACGTCACAGAATAGATGGACCAGCTATTGAATCTCCAAATGGATCAAAATATTGGTATCAAAACGGAAAACTTCACAGAATAAATGGTCCAGCTATTGAATATTCTGATGGAACAAAACATTGGTATCAAAACGGAAAATTTCACAGAACGGACGGACCAGCTCTTATATATCCAAATGGAGAAAAACATTGGTATCTTCATGGAAAAGAAGTCACACCACAAGATATAATGAAACTTTCTCCACTTATCATGTTTATAATTATATAAAATGACACAAACACTAGAACAACCAATTTGTAAGGTTTCTTCTGATGGAACAAAACGTTGGCTTAAAAACGGCAAACTTCATAAAATAGATGGTCCAGCTATTATATACCCAAATGGATCAAAACATTGGTTTCAAAATGATAAACGTCACAGAACGGACGGTCCAGCTATTATACATCCAAATGGAAGAAAATGTTGGTATCAAAATGATAAACTTCACAGAATAAATGGTCCAGCTATTGAATATCCTGATGGTACAAAACGTTGGTATCAAAACGGAAAATTTCACAGAACGGACGGACCAGCTCTTATATATCCAAATGGAGAAAAACATTGGTACCTAAATGGGAAAGAAGTCACACAACAAGATATAATGAAATTTTCTCCACTTATCATGTTTATGATTATATAAAATGAAAACAACACTAGAACAACCAATTTGTAAGGTTTCTTCTGATGGTACAAAACATTGGTATCAAAATGGTAAACGTCACAGAATAGAT
>Ga0105051_10002913_pt1 | contig 21303 bp, 27 predicted proteins | sample FRY02_FD_78383 | JGI IMG/M metagenome (GOLD analysis project Ga0105051, IMG submission 78383) | Freshwater microbial communities from Lake Fryxell liftoff mats and glacier meltwater in Antarctica - FRY-02 (megahit assembly) | ecosystem: Environmental > Aquatic > Freshwater > Ice > Glacier... | reverse complement strand
ACGGGATAATACTGTCAGTCAGAGACGCGGGTTGCTCTGAACCCCGCGTTCGTCGAATATGGCAGGGGTGCCATCAAGCTGGTTGCTTGCTTCTGGCTTTGTGCTCTGATTCACCTACCTGGACGGGAATTCCCCCGTTCTTCGTAGGTGTATCGAATGCCCGAACCTGCCGATCAACTCGCTGCTGAAGCCCTTAAACCGGCATCCGGTTCGGTCGATGGTATCTCTATTTCACGCCGGTCTCTGACCGAGCTGATGGATTACGAGAAGCACCAAGCCGCGAAAGCTGCGACTGCTTCCCCCGCTGCTATGTTCAAAGGGATGACGCTCCGCATCGTTCCTCCGGGGGGCTCCTGATGTGGTGGCCCTTCAAAAAAGCAAAGGCTGTCGAGGCTCGTTTCGACGTCGCTCAAACAACGGCTGAAAACCGGAAGCACTGGGCTGGGACGGATTCTCTTTCCGCTCGTGCTGCCCTGTCGCCTGCTGTCCGAAAGATCATCCGTTTACGTTCTAGGTACGAAGCCGAAAACAACTCGTGGTATTCCGGGATCTTACGGACGGCCGTGAATCATATCGTCGGCAACGGTCCGCGTTTACAGTTGCTTACGGACGATCCTGAGGCGAACAAAAGGGTTGAACGGGCGTGGAAACGCTGGGTTCGAAAAACGGATTTTGCGGACACTATCCGCACGGCTGTCGAGGCTTACTGGCGGGACGGGGAGGTTTTCTTTATGAAATCCGACCGGCCTGCGAACTTCCCTATGACGCTGGACGTTCGGGTATTCGAATGCGATCAGGTGTCCGCTCCCTGGTCCGCTCCTTATCTCGACGAATATCAGGACGACGGAATTCGGTTTGATCGTGCGACAAACGAACTGGAAATTTACGTTTACGATACGCATCCGGGTGGAAATGCTCGGGTCGCTTCCCAGAAGGGTGAATGGTATTCCTCACGCGAAGTGCTCCATTTATTCCGGGCAGAACGTCCTGGTCAAACGCACGGGATCCCGCGTGCGACTCCTTCGTTGCAAACTTTGCCGATCATGCGTCGGCAGGAATTGGCGACGCTGTATTCGGCGGAAACGGCCGCGAACTTCGCAATGTACTTGAAGACAACGGCTCCGAATTTGGATGTCGCTGCTTCTCCTGCGGACTTTGCTGAAATCGAACTCACTCGCAATATGCTCACGACCCTTCCGGCTGGGTGGGAGCTGGGGCAGGTCGAACCGAAGCAGCCTGGCCCGCTGTATGAAATGTTTCAACGGCAAGCCCTGCAATCGTTCAGCCGGTGTACCAACATGCCGTACTCGCTTGCGGCTGGAACGGGCAAGGATTCAAATTTCAGTTCTTTCAAAGGCGACATGAAGAACGTGTGGGAGCCCGAGGTGAAAGCCGAGCAATCCCGCATTGAAGTGTCTGTTATCGATCCTGTGTTCCGCTGGTTCCTTGAATCCGCGATTTACATTCCGGGGCTGCTGGATGGCTTGCCAAAGTTGGACGAAGTGGATCATACGTGGCACTGGCCACCCCTTCCGGAGCTGGACGCTGTCGATGCTGCGACGGCCGCTTCGATCCGCTTATCGTCTGGTCAGTCTACTATGACTGACGAATACTCCCGTCGGGCTCTGGACTGGGAAACGGAATCGGTTCGTGCGGCTCAGGATTTCGGTGTCGATGCTGCAACCTACAAGGCTGCTGTGTTCGCGAAAACATTCGGGCTGGATCCCGCTGCTCCGCTCCCGACTCCCGCTTCCGCTCAGGCTGCAATGCCGCAGGGGGAATATACGGATCTCGGTCAACGGGCGTTTACGAATGTTCAAAAACGAATCAAGCTGGCTCTGGATCAATTCGCTTCGGGCGAAATGTCTCAGGTGATGGCCGAACAAACTCTGGCGTCGGTCGGAATGGCTCCCGATCGAATCGCTGCTCTTATTGCCGACGCTCTTGACGGTGGGGTTGATCCCGCTGCTATCCAGCAGGAGGTGTGATTTATGCCGGTTGCAAAACCAACAATCCCGTGGGGGAAATCGCTTGCGTTTCCTGCAGCGGTTCGCTTGAAAGCGAATGCTGCCGGAAAACAAAGGCGGTTCGCGATTCTGGCTTATACGGGTGGAACCCTACAGGTGGACGGCTGGTCCGCTCCTGTGGTTGTGGATCTTGCGGGGCTCGAAACCCCAAACCAAATTCCTATTCTTATCGATCACAAAAAGACCGTCGAGGCGACTCTTGGTCTCACGGATTCGATTTCAAACAACGGGAAAACCTTGAAACTTGGCGGTGTAGTGACTGGCGTTTCCGCGATCGCCCAGTCGGTACTTGCTCAGGCGGATGTCGGTCATTTGTGGCAGGCGTCGATCGGCATTCTTGCGATCGAGGAAGAGGAAGTCGGTCCTGGTCAAACTGCGGAAGCAAACGGGCAGACGTTTGTCGGTCCGGTGATCATTTTGAGGCGGTCGGTGCTTCGTGAAACGTCAATCCTCCCAATGGGGGCGGATTCGAAAACGTCTGTCAATCTCGCGGCGAGTGCCGCTAAACTCGTGAAAGGAACCGGCGTCATGCCTACGTTCGAAGAATTTGTGATGTCTCTTGGAATCGACGTTGCTACGTTGACTCCGGAAGCATCCGCTGCCCTGATGGTCGCCTATACGGCGAAGCATCCACCCGCTGCTCCTGCAGTTCCTGCTCCGGCTGCTCCCGCTCCTGCGGTTCCTCCGGTTGCAAACCCAACGGCCGCTGCTGGCGACGCTTCGGTTAATCTTGAAGCAAGCCTGGCCGCGAATCGAAAAATGATCGCTGCCCAGTTCCGAAAGTCTGCCGAAATTCAGGCAAAGGCTGCTGGATATCCGTTGATTGCTGCGAAGGCGATCGAAGAGGATTGGTCTATCGAAAAGGTCGAGCTGGAGGTTATGAAAATCGTAAACGCGAAGGCTCGCCCGACGTCGTTTTCTGCATCCCAGAACGCTCCGGAAAACCAAGCTTTGGTTATCGAAGCTGCTTTGTGCTCGTCACGTAATTTGACGAACAACGGCCGGAAGCCCGGTACTGTTGAAATCGAAAAGCAATATGACGACAAGATTCTGCAGGCGGCTCACACGCAGTTCCGAAATGGTATCGGTCTGCAGCAAATCCTTATGATCGCTGCCGCTGCAAACGGTATGATGATCAATGCGGGTTTCAAGATCGGAACCGGAAACTTGCGTGAGTTGCTTCGGCATTCTTGCGCTCGTTCGGTTGAGGCGGCTGGCTTTTCAACCTTGTCGCTGCCCGGGATTTTGTCGAACGTTGCCAACAAGGAAATCCTTGAAGGCTACATGGACGAGGATACGATCTGGCGTGAAATCGCTGCCATCAAATCTACGTCTGACTTCAAAACCCTGACGTCTTACCGAATGCTCGACGATATGGCTTACGAGGAACTCGGGGCTGGCGGTCGAATCAAGCATGGAAAAGTCGGCGAGGAATCGTTCACGCGATCGGTCGATACTTACGCGAAAATGTTCGCTCTGACTCGACAAAATATCCTGAACGACGACATGTCGGCTCTGGATGATTTGCGAACTCGTGTTGGTGGTGGTGGTGCCATCAAACTGAACGATCTGTTCTGGACGACGTTCCTCGGAAATCTGGCTACGATCTTCACGGTCGGTCGAACGAACTACATCTCCGGGTCAACGACGAATTTGCTGACCGACGGTGTTGGTCTCGGGCTCGGGCAGAAGGCATGGCGTTCGCGTCGATCGCCAACCGCCGACGGTTCGAAGCGAATGTCTGGTCAGGCTAAATTCCTGCTGGTTCCTCCGGAGCTGGAAGTTATCGCCGACCAGTTGTACGCGACGAAAAACTTGGCGACTGTCAAGGTCGCGGACGCGAATACGTTCGGGAATAAGTATCGACCTATCGTGGCAAATCAGTTGAGCGATTCCGCTTACTCTGGCAATTCCGCGACGGCGTGGTACTTGCTGGGCGACAAGAGCAAGGGCTCGCCTGTTGTCGTTTCGTTCTTGAACGGTCAGGAAACCCCGACCGTTGAAAACGCGGACGCTGATTTCGATACCCTCGGGATCCAGTTCCGTGGTTATCACGACTTCGGTGTCGACCTGCACGAGGGCTACTTGAACGCTCTGATGTCGAAGGGTGCTGCCTGATCTCCTGCGGGTGATCCGTTGAACCCGGGAGGGCTGTTTCCTCCCGGGCTCTGTTTGTTTCATTTTGTTTGGAGATGGTGAAATGGCTCAGGTTCCTGCTCTTATGTACTCCGAGGACGAGGCGATCGACTATACGCCTGACTCTGCGGTTACTGGTGGCGACGTTGTTGTTATCAATGGAATTGTCGGTATTGCTGCAAACGATATTGCAGCAAACCAAAAGGGGGCTCTGCAAACCGAGGGGCTCTTTCGAATCCCGAAAACTACGGCAGCAATCGTTGCGGGGCTTCCGGTTCACTGGGATCCTGTTGGTGATCCTGATTCCGGCGTTGCTGGAACGGGTGCTGCCAATCAATTGGGGATTGGAACGTTCTGCGGTGTAGCTGCCGAGGCTACTGGTTCCGGCGACGATTATGCGATCGTCGACCTGAACAAACCCACCAGTGGCATTCTGGGTGTCACGGCCGTTACTGCGATCGGGACGAATGCTGCGACGGCTGCTGCCCTCGGTCAGGGGTTCAATGTTGTCACGGGCGGTGATGGCACGAAGGGCGTCATCCTACCGGTGGCGAAACCCGGCATGCGTGTTGAGCTGAAAGGCGTCACGGCTGGCGTCCTGAAGGTTTGGCCACAAACCGGGGCGACGATCAACGGGCTGTCTGAGTCCGCTGCAATATCGCTTGCTTCCGGTTTGATTCCTGCAACGTTCATTGCGTCGTCTGCGACGCAGTGGTACACGATGCCATTGCTGCCGAGCTGATCTAAAATGTCTGGTTTCGATGACGATATTGGTGGAATGGTAGACGACCTGCTCGTGCAAGCGGGCGGGTCGTTTTCTTATTTCCGTGGGACAGAAAGTGCTCCTGTCACGCTCATAAAGTCGGCTCGAATGCCGTCTCTTATTGATGCGGGAAACGGGACGGTTGTGGAGGTTCGGTCTGTCGATTTTATCGGCAGGCCGACTGAAATGCCCTACTCGGAACCGAAGCGTGGCGATCGTATTGTTGGCGGTGGCTCGACGTTCGAAGTGCAACCTACAACGGGCGACAAGGTGTTCCTTATCGTGAGCCCACAAATGATCCGTATCCACACGAAGCAGGTGTCTTGATGCCCGTTACTCAATCCCCAAGTTCAGAGGCGATGGCTGCTGTTGTCGATCGTGTGAATTCCGGCGAGGCTTACGACATGGACGTCGCTGCCTGCTATACGGAAGCGATCATTGATGTTCTTGAAAATATCGGTCTGGAATTGCGGATCGATGTGGTGTGCGAAGGCGAGCAACAGTTGTCGGAAACGCTGGACGTCGAGGATCGAACGCAGCTGATGGTCCGGGTGTTTATCAGGCAGAAACTTCGGTCTGTCGAAAATGATGAAATCGAACCGCTTAAACTTCTGGTCCGGCAGTTGTGGCAACGGCTGAATAATTATGAAACGGCGGACGGCCGCGTGAAGGTCTGGTCCTGCGATCCGGATCCTAAAGAGGTTCCAATCAAAGCGATCCTTTCCTCGGACTGGCTGTTCGTGGCGACGCTGGTGATGATCATTGAAGTGGAGGCGTCGCTGTGACAACCGACCCGAAAATGCTTACTTCTACGCTCTCAAAAAACGATACGGAGATGCTGATTGTTGGCTTTTCTGCAATGCGGAAACGGCTGTCTGTTTTGGCTTCACCAAAAATACGGGATCGGATCGCAAAGTCTGGGCTCGGCTCTGGCTTGAATATTGTCCGGACTGGAATCCGGAAAGAAGGACCGAAGGGGATCAGGGGTGCTATCGGTCGGAAAATCACAAAGGGAAAATCCCAGGGCTCGTGGTTTGCCTATGCAGGAATCAACGTCGGAAAAATGGGCGGCGGCAATCGAAAATATACTTTTGGCTTTGGTCACCTGGTTGCTCTAGGAACGGCCGAACGTCATCGCGACAAGCTGGGTGGGAAATTTAAGTCGATTGAAAACCCAACGGACGACCAGTTGTCAACTGGTGAAATGCCGTCGAATGATTTTGTGAAGCGTGGTTACTCAAACTCGATTGGGCGGGCGATGGCTGCTCTCGATCGACGTGTGGGGCAAAAGGTCGATCAAGAAGTTGAAAAACTGAAGAAAAAATAACCCAAAGAAAGGGGTTTTGAAAATGGCGAATAAAATCAAATCGAAGGGGACGACCCTTCTTATGTCGATCGCTTCGGTCTTCACGGCGATTCCGCAGATGAAGTCACTCACGATCTCCGGTGAGAAATCGGAAACGTTCGAGAACGTTACTCTGGACGGGATTGCGTTCAAAACAAAATCCGCGACGGGGTATGTCGACCCGTGCTCAATCTCTGCGGACGTTTTCTACGATCCGCAGAACGCGGTTCACGCCGCGTTTATCGCTTTGGTCGCTGCTCCGGTGGCGACGTCATTTAAAGTCACTTATGCTGATGCTGGACCAACGTCTGTGACGTACTCTGGCGTCGGTTTTGGATTTGATAAGTCAGCAACCCCTGCGGATGGTCTGTCGGGTTCTCTGACGATTGAAACTTCGGGAGCCCCAAGCTGATGAAGGCAAAACTTGTTATTGATCATTTCGCCGATATGTCCTCTATGACGGAGGAGCAAAAAAAGAAGGTGAAATTCGCTCGAACGAAACCGGGCGGAAAACCGGAGGCGATCTACCCTGCCGGGACGGAGTTCGATGGGGAGCAGGCTCTTGCGTTGTGCCGCAATGGGCAGGCTGCTCCATCTGATCCAGAATGTGCCGAGGCTCTCGGTTTGTCCGGTGCTCAACTCGAAGCCCTGCAGGTTGACTACAAAATGACGTCGCTCGGAATTCACAAAAAGGAAGATCGTGAATTGTTCCGTGCTGGCGTTATCTCTGGTTTCGACAAGGACGGCAAGTATAAGCCCGGTGCGAACTGGGCTGCTTACAACGAAGCGAAGGTCGTTGCTTCGAATCCGGAGGGTGAAGTCTGATGTCGGGTATCTTCCAAAGGTTCGCAAAAAGGAAATCATACCCTGTCGATATCGATGGGGAGGTTGCCTACATTTGCGAACCTACTATCGGTCAGATCGATCGGGTGCAGGCTTTGGGTGGTGCAAAATCTACCGGGCTGGCAATCGGTTTTTGTATGGTTCATCAGGGCGGTGCTCATGTTTTCTCTGCGCTTCCGGATGAATCGGACGAGGCGTTTGCCGATCGGGTTTTGTCTGAAGCCAACGACTGCACGGTTTCTGTTGTTCGTCAAATCTCGGACGCGATCCTGAAGCTGATCAAGCCGGTCGATCAGGACGCTCTTGCAAAAAACTGAAAGGGGATCGTGAGGCGAAGTTCGCTGCCGAATTTGCACGTTCCCTCGGAAGGGCGGACTGGTGGAATTTGCGTAGCGAGCACACACCGTTCCAGTGGGCTTCCCAACGTGCTCTTTATGATGTCGCGGTTTGGGGCGACCGGCGTTCCGACCTGCGGGTTGCGATTCAGACTGCAAATCTGATCGCTGCCCAGCAGGCGGAACCTGTCCCGGATGAAGAATTCCGGGAAATGGTTCGGTCGATGTCGTCTTATATGCCGGGCGAATCCTCGGAATCCGAGGACGATATTTTCGATGCGGCGGCTCTTGCGGTCCTGAAAAAAGGTGGAATGAAATGTCCGGAATAGGCAACATCGTTGCGAACATGCAGCTTAACTCGATGGGCTTCTCAAAGGGTCTTAATAGTGCTGCCGGTTCGCTCGGCTCGTTCGCTGGTAAGGTGGCATCGATCGCAGGACCGATCGGTGCCGCTCTTGCGGCTGCCTGGGGTGGTGCGGCTGCTATATCGTCTTACAAAGAGCAATTGAAAGCCGAAAAGAAACTCACGGCTGTTCTTGAAACAACCGGGCATGCCGCTGGGCTCACTGCCGGTGAAATGAAAACCTACGCTGGCGAGCTGCAGGGGATTACGAACTACGGGGACGAGGCGACGATCGAGTCGATGGCTCTGCTGGCTACGTTCAAAGAAATCAAAGGGGTGAACTTCAAAGAAGCGATCGTTTCGATTCAGGATATTTCGTCGGTTATGGGGACCGACATGAAGGGGGCTACGATACAACTCGGAAAAGCCCTGAACGACCCGATGAAAGGAATGTCGGCTCTGGCGAAGTCTGGCGTGTCGTTTACTGAACAGCAGAAAGCCCAAGTCAAAGCCATGCAGGAATCCGGCGACATGGCCGGTGCTCAACAGGTAATCCTCAAAGAACTCAAAGGCGAGTTCGGTGGGGCTGCTCAGGCGATGGCTGATCCGTGGACGCAGGCGATGGGCGTTGTTGGTGACGTCGGGGAAATGTTCGGCTCGCTGCTCCTGCCTGTTATTGATGTCGTGTCATCCGCGATGGTCTGGGCGGGCGGCAAGGTTCTGGAATACGGCGATCTGTTTAAAACGATCGGGATCGAAGCTGCTGTCTGGCTTGAGATGATCGGCGGGGCTGCTATACACTGGGCAGGTGCCATGTGGGACTTCTGGGCTCCGCTTGTCGCAAAGCTGGTTGAGGTTTTCGACTGGGCGTGGGGTGGCATTAAATCCGGGTTCCAAACCGCTTCAGAAATTGGCGTTGAGGCTCTGCTCATTTTCCAAAACTGGCCGACGGTGTTGGAACTCGCGGCGAAGAACGCGACGCTCCATGTCGTGGAATTCGGTCTTGATTTCGCTTACTGGTTCACGGACAAGCTGCCTGCTTACGTTTCGTGGTTCGCTGAAAACTGGCAGAATACAATCTTCACGGCGGTGGATTACGGTCTGACTGCGATGATAAATTTCGGAACGAATGTGCGTGCGTTGTGGTCCGCTGTTGTGGATTTTATCGCTGGCAACGGTTTCACTTTCGACTGGACACCGCTCACTGAAGGTGCCGTTTCTGCCATGTCGGAAATGGAAGCGATCCCCGAACGGGCTGCTACGGAATTTGAAACCGCTTTACGCTCCGATGTCGAAGGGCTGGCTTCCGGTCTGGTGTCAACGATGGACGTCGAACGCGAAAAGATGGTTGCGGGCTTTACGAAATCCCGCGACGCGATTTCGTCAAAATACGACACCAGTAGTGGCATTCCTTCCGCTCCGGGTGGACCTGATCTGCCGGGCGACACTCCTGCTGGTTCTGGAAAGAAAAAGGAAACGGCCGGTCTCTCTGAAAAAGGCTCGGCCGCTACTTACTCGACGATCGTTTCGGCGTTCATGGGGAAGCAAAAAGATCCCGCTGTCGCTGCTATTCAAAAGCAAACGAAAGAAATCGTCAAAGCCCTGAATCCATCAAACGAACCCAAAGTTATAGGGGCTCTCCCGTAATGACGATCACGTATATTGAAGAAAAAGCCGACGGCCGTTGGGCGAAGAACTCAAAAGGAGCCCGGACTTATCAAGCCCAGTTCTTACTCACGACGTCTTCTCAAACCGAACGACCTTATCATGTCGGCTCACATCCGTGGCTTCCGCGAATCGGTTCGGTTCATCCGGATGATTACCTTGCTTACTGCACGGACCTGTCTGTGGATCCAACCGATCCGTGGTCCGGCTGGACGGTCACTGCTTCCTATACGACAGAACGGGAGATCACGGAAAACCCGCTTCTCGAACCTGCTGTTATTACGTGGGGAACGGAGCAGTACCAGAAGCCGGCGGTTGTGGATACGTCTGGAAATCTCATCGTGAATTCTGCCGGTGATCCGTTCGATCCTCCGTTTATGATGGATGATGCTCGGCCGACGGTTACGTTTTCGAAGAACGTGGTTGCGGCTCCTGCTTACCTTCTTTCGTTCCAGGACGCTGTGAACACCGATGCCTTTACCATTGATGGCGTTCCTGTCGCTGCTGGTGTCGCAAAGGTCCAATCTGTCGGTCTCAGCGAATGGCAACGTCGCGAGGAATACGCTTATCGCGTTGTGACGATCACGCTTTCCTTCCGGCGGGAGGGGTGGGTGGTCCAACCGCTGGATGCTGGAATGCGTGAAATATCCGGTTCGACGCGTCGGTCGATCCCGAACGCGGACGCTCCTGTCCCGCTCAACGGTTTGGGTGTCGCGATCGCGGAACCAACGTTTGCCAATGCTGTCTACGGAAACTATTATGTCTACACCGAAAAGGCGTTTTCCGCGTTGCCAATGTCGTAAGGTCTGAAAAATGAACGACGGATTTTTGCTGTCCTCTCCTGTGATCAAACGAATCACGGCTGCTGTGAAGCGGATCGAAGGCCAGATTAAAAGCACGGCTCCACCCCGTGGTCGCTGGCAGAAGGGTGGCGGTGGCTCGCTGGCGTGGGGTCGGAACGATGGGATTTGTCTCGCTGGTGATTCGGGGACGGCGACCCTCTACGAAACCGGAACGACCGTAGGAACGGAAACCGAGGAGTTCACTCGCTACGATACGAATTCGGGTCTTACTGTCGCGGACGGGGCTCGTGTGCTGCTGGGCTACGTGGCAGGCGAGTGGACGCTGCTGTGGTCTGATTCGATCTGTCCGGATCCTGAACCATGATAGGGACCTGCAGGTGTCCCTGCGTTAGCGACGACCCTCCTGATCCTCCGATCGTTCCCCCGCACGGCTGGGTGTCTGGCGGTTGCAAGGATCGCTGTCTCGATCAATTCCTCCCTGCGGAGTACTCGCTTTTTTTTCCGTGGGATGCAACGAGTTATCCGTACATTCCCGGCGACGGCGAACTTGCGAATATGGAAGGCACGCCGTGTGTTCCTTATTTCAAGATGAAAACGTGGCCGCTTTCGTTCTCTCAACATGTTTTCGATCTGGCTGGCGATCGCTGTTTTTACAAAGCTGAGGCGAAGGTACCAATAGCGGAATTCCCCCCGTTTCAGGAATATACGGTTGCGACTCTGACCGAAATCCCGATCGCGAATTGTTCGATCGGTTATTATGGCGGTGTGTATTCTATCCGTGCAGCAGTAGAAGGGGCGACGCATTCCTTCGGTGGTGTGCGGGGGTCCGTGTTGTACCAACTGGAAATCCCCGAAGAACGCGACGAATTTGGACGGCTGCTAAAGCTGGACTGCAATCAACCCTTTACGCTTCCGCTGGAAGGGTCGGTTCCCAGTTCCCCCGGGTTCTGGAAAAACGTGCTAGGGGGCGAATCTCCTATTGTTTATCCTCACCAAGGTCCCGGTATGCCTTACGATCCTTCGGATGGTTATTTTGCTCCGCAGGCGGATGTTCCACCCTCCGTTACGTTGACGCCATCATGAAAAATCGCCAAGGTGTTGACCTGCCGGTTCGTCCTGCGATCCCTGTCGTGGATGTCATTCCTCCTGCTCCTGCGATCCGCTTCGGCCGCGACAAGGCTCCTGCTGGAAAAATCGTCTCACTGGCTACCGCTGTTAAGGACTTCGTGGCTGGTGGTTTTGTGTTGTCTGGCGTCGCGGTCGCTGCCGAACGCCTGGCTGTCTGCCGGGCTTGCGATCAATTCCGGCAGAGAACGCACGTGTGCGGTGTGTGCGGCTGCTTCATGCCAGCCAAGGTTTATATTGCCGGTGAATCCTGCCCGGCCGTTGTTCCCAAATGGGGACCGGCTGTCGAATCGTCATAGTTGCGGCAGCGGGGTATGCTCCCGCAAAGCGAAGGCTGGGAAGAGCCCGGGTCGATCGATCCGGGCTCCCTTCGTTTCCGGCCGGAATTATTATTTGAAAATGTTTCCTTAAAACTTCTGAATCGGTTGAATAGTGGTTTTCTATTCAGCCGATTCAGGTTATACTTAACGGCGGTGTCGCTGAAAAGATGGTTCCCGTTTCCTGATCTTGTTTCCAGTCCCGGAGCTGTCGCTTGGCGGCTCCGGTCTCTTGAAAGGCTCTACTCAATGGCTGCAATCGAACCGATCTCTACTGTCTGCGAAGTCTGTGGGGATCCTGTTTCTGTTTTCGTTCGGGACACCGCTTCGCGTCCTGGTCCCGGCGGTTCTACATTGTTCCGACCTGCTGGTCCTGTCCATTCGTACTGTAAAAATCACGACCGGAATTCGGTGAATTTTCGCACGGGAATATCTGCTGAAAGATGCCCGGGCTTACTGGACGAAGTGCATCCGCTTGTGGGGCTTCAAACCGGGAGGGGTTGTTGAAGTTGGTTGATTTTCCAAAAAGCACAGCAGCAGGGGCTGCTGTGCTTCGGGAAGCTGGTTATAAAACCAGAAATCAAAAGCCCTGATTCGGTTCGGGGCTGTCTTTTCTGAAAAGGGGTGAATAAAAATGGCGAAAAAATCAAAGCGTGGTGGTGTTCGCGTTGGGGCTGGTAGGCCACTAGAACACGGACAGGCAAAACGCGGTCGAAGCGTGGCCCTGTCTCCCGTCCTGTGGGATTATCTGGCTTCGGGCGAATCATCGGTCAATAACCAGATCGAAGAAACCCTGCGGCGAACTGCCGGGTTTAAGGCTTTTGAGAAAACTTGAAAAACTGACCACAAATCAGGCTGTCTGCTATTGCTGGTCGCGAAGGGGGTTGCTGAGATGCTGGAAATTGTGGAATGTATTGTCGCTGCTGCTGGGCTTACAGGTGCGGCTCTCCTGTTTATTGAAGTGATGCTGTGCGTGTTCGGTGATGGTAGTCTTAATGACTTTTGAAAGGTGGTGATCCTGTGGGTTTTTCTGCTCGTGAAAAAAAGAAAGCGTTTTCTGCGATGTTGTCCGCTCCGATTTATCGCGACGCGTTCCGCTCGACGAACCGTGCTGAACGCCGGAAGGCTTCACGCCGGTCGCTGAAATGGCGTGCTGCCCATAACGCGATCAAACGGTACTGTCCGGCAAGCATGCGTTCCGCTGCTATCCGATACCGTGTCGGAAGAACGCGTCTGTATTGAAATCAAACCCCGCAATGCGGGTGTCGACTCGACGATGGCGGTGGCTGGCTTTGGTGTTGTGTCAGTTCCCGGTTCAATTCCGGGCGGGTTGAATCCTGTTTTTTGAAAGGTCGTGCTGTGAAAATCAAATTCTCTGAAGTTGTGAATGTCGAAGTTGATGGCGAGGTTGATGTCGATTGCAATGGCGTCCTGTGTGAATTCTCGGACAAGCTGAAGGCTCTTGAAGCTGCAAATGAACTTCCGAACTACAACCGGCTGATCCTCCCGCTCGTGGACTTCGCGACGAAGCTGATGGCTCGTATCCCGAAGCAGGCGATTGCTCGCTGCTCTGACGAGCAACGTCGCGAAGTGGCTCTGCGGCTGAAAACCGAACTGGAACGGTGGGACGGGATTTGGATCGATGCTGAATAGGAATTCCCAACCGGCTGGCGATCCGGGGATCATTCCCCTGGCGGTTGGATGTGGCTACCGAATGAATCGGAAAGGCTCCGTACGAATCAGGGGCGGTCACCCGGTCAATTTTCAAAGGAAGTGAAAATGCTTGTATTGTCTCGCGAAGTGAACGAACGGATTATTATTACGCTCCCGGACGGCGTTCGGATTACGATTATGGTGATCGAAATCCGTGGTCACAAGACCCGTATTGGTTTCGATGCTCCAAAAAACGTCGGGGTGAATAGGTCCGAAATTCAGGACCTTATCGACGGGGGGCATGGCCGTGAGAAAAAAGAATAGCCAATACTGTGGGAACGTCGGTTCTCCGATCGAAGGCTCGAAGCTGGTCCGGGATTACTGCGACGGGTGTGGTGAGGCGATGCGTGTTGCTTTTCTGAACATCCCCGCGTACTGCACGGACTGCACGGACTGCAGGCCGGTGCGGTTCCCTGTTGGGTTCCAGGCTGACTCCGCAATTGTTCAATCTGAAATCCTATATCACGGGGAGTGGTGAATGATCACGTTTATCGCGTGGGGTGCTCCTGTCGCCCAGCCGAGGCATCGTGCTCGGGTGCTGAAAGGAAAGCCCTGCCTGTATCTTCCGGCGAGCGCCAAAGTGCATGGATTCAAACGCGGGATCCTGAAGGCGTTTGGTGAAAACCCAAAGCTGGACGGTCCTGTCCGGGTGTCAATTATCGCTATGTTCCCGCGACCGAAATCAATGGTCCGGAAGCGAATGAAAATGCCGTCTTATCTTCACGTTGCGAAGCCCGACGGTGACAATATTGCAAAGGCCGTGCTGGACGCTCTTAACGGCGTCGCGTGGTCTGATGACTCGCAGGTGTCTTACTTGCGAATCCGAAAAGTTGTTTGTGGTGGTGGCGCATTGCCGTGTTGTTATGTCCAAATCGAAAGGGACGAATTGAATGAAGATTCTGACTGGTAAAGAAAAAACTCCGAGGAAGTGCTTGCTCTACGGCACGCACGGGATCGGAAAATCCACCTGGGCGGCGAACGCTCCAGGTGCTGTGTTTATGAATCTGGAGGACGGGCTCGCTGGTATCGACTGCCAAAGGTCGGAGCACCTTACGACGCTGGATCAGGTGTTCGAATTCCTGAACTGGCTTATCGCTGCCGAGCACGAATTCTTTACGCTGAACGTGGATTCTCTGGACTGGCTGGAAGCTATCATCCATGCCGTTGTCGCTGAAAACGCAGGAAAGAAACACGTCAGCGATATCGGTTACGGTGCTGGATACAAGGCGGCTCTGGCGATCTGGGACCGGGTTATGACTCTGTTTGAAATGCTCCGGTCCGACCGGAAAATGTCGATCATCCTGTTGTCTCATTCGAACGTGAAGCGGTTTGAGAGCCCGGATCAGGATTCTTATGATCGGTATCAACCCGCTCTGCACGACACTGCTTCGTCTATGTGGCAGGAATGGGCTGACGAGGTGCTGTTCGCTTCGTACCGCGTGTTTATCCGAAAGGAAGACCTGGGCTTCGATAAGGAACGGGCGATCGCGGTGGATGGCGATGAACGGTACATCCGGACGCAGGAGTCTCCCGCTGTGCTGGCAAAGAACCGGCTGTCTATGCCTGCTGAAATCCCGTTTACGTGGTCCGCTTATCAGGACTTTTTTCCGAAATAAATTGAAGCGTTGTTTTGTGGTTGTGTTTTCTGGTTTTTGTGGAGTTTAGAAAAATGGCAAATTTGGAATCTCTGGATCTTGAGAACGTTCCGGACCAAACGTTCGAGGTGCTGCCTGCTGGCGACTATCCGGTCATCCTGACGGAAATTGTCGAGAAGGCTACGAAGGACGGGACGGGCTCCCGCATGAATTGCAAGGCATCCGTCCTGTCTGGCAAGCATCAAAACGCGGTTCTGTTCGGGGGGTATAACGTTCGCAATGCTTCCTCGTTGGCGCAGCTGATCGGACGACAGCAATTCAAAACGATCGGCGCGGCTCTGAATCTTGTGTCCGCAGAGTTGACGGATGAATGGCTGAACAAACCGCTCGTGGCGGTCGTGAAAGTCACGACCGATCAAAACGGGAATCCTCGGAACGAAATCGCTTCTTTCAAGCCGAGGCTCGTTCCGGCTGCTTCGTTGAAGTCGCTCGTGGCTCCGAAGGCTCCTGCTGAACCGGCTGCTGAACCCGACCCATCGTTGGTTGAGCAATCATTTCACAATGGGGAAAAAACGGAAGAGGCTCCTGCAAAGCCTGCAAGAAAAAATCCTTATGTCTGATCCCTGTTGTTCAATCCCGGTCCTGATTCGGGACCGGGTTTCTCTCTGACCGGAGGCTCTATTGTGAATCACTATATTACGGACATTGATGAGTGGGCGGAGGCTTGCGTCTCAAACCCTCGCTGGCTGGCTGAATCGCTCCAGCGAATCGGCCGGTTCGGCGGTCAGCATCCAACGTCAAACGTCCTGCTTCACTCGCTACAGGTGTGGTGGGAATTGCGAGGCTTAGATCCTTGGATTGAACTGTGGGGATTACTGCACGACGCTCACGAGGTTCTCTCTGGCGATATCACGAAGGGCTGGAAAACCATCAGCGTTGATCAACGTCAGATGTTCGCTGATCTTGCTTTAAAACGCGCGTGTGGGGTTTATCCGCTCGCCTGCAGTCTGGTTTGGCGAGTGGACAAAGAGCAGGGCGACCGTGAATTTTACGAATGGGGCGATTTCGTTTTCGCTCATGACCCCTCTATGGCTGTTGAAATTTTTACCCGTGAAACGACCCGGCTGCTGGCTGTGGTCAAATCTCTGGAAGGCTGAACCCCTTATGTCTCAAATGATCAAACTTGCATTACGGGTTTTGGATTCTAGACTTGAAAAAGGGGAATAGCGGTGGAAGAAATCGATACGAGATCTCTGCGTTGCGTGATGGAATTCTCGTCCGCTGTCGTGCTCCGGGAAAGTTCCCCCCCTTACAGTTTCGGTCCGCGTGTCCGGGAAACTGCCTGCAACACGGTTGCTTTCGCTGGTCGTGCGTTCGACCAAATCACCCAGCATGAAAACTTCTTTTTTGAACGCAAAACGTGTGAAGTTGTTATTCTTTTTTTCTGAAAGGCTGCTCTCTTGATTCCTCGCTATTACCAAACCGAAGCCCACGACGCTGTGTGGGATTTTATCAACAACGAATCTGGCAACCCGCTCGTGGTGCTCCCGACCGGAGCTGGCAAGTCGCTCGTGATCGCCATGATCTGCCAGCAGGCTGTCGAGTTCGGAGCCCGTGTTGTGGTGCTCCAGCATCGAAAGGAATTGATCGCTCAAAATGCAGAAAAGATAAAAATCCTCATGCCATCTCTGAAGGTTGGGATTTACTCGGCTGGAATGAAATCGCGACAGGTGGTGGAGGACGTCGTGTGTGCTGGGATCCAATCGATTTATCGAAAGGCTCTCCTGCTGGGACGGCGGGAGCTGATCGTTATCGACGAGGCTCATCTGGTTTCGCCCGAGGACGATACCATGTACGGTCAATTCCTGTCGGATGCGAAAGTGCAAAACTCAAACCAACGGGTTGTTGGTCTTACTGCCACACCCTTCCGAACGGGCGAGGGTGAGATCTGCCGGGCGGACATGTTGTTCCAATCGATCTGCTATGAATCCCAAACCGGGACGTTGATCAAAGAAGGGTTCCTGTCGCCTGTCGTCAACCGGGCTGCTGTCGCAACGGTTAGCTCGGAAGGGATCCCTGTTCGCGGCGGCGAGTTCGTGACGACGGATGTCCAATCCGCTTTCATGGATTCTGGAAACACGGAGCTGGCGGTCGCTGAAATTGTAGAAAAGGCCGCTGGCCGGATGTCATGCCTGCTGTTCGCTTCTTGCGTCCTGCATGCGAATGAAATCGCGATCATGCTGTCGGCAAAATCTGGCGAGAATGTGGAAGTCATCACGGGCGAAACGTTCCCAATGGAAAGGGCGGCGATCCTGTCGGACTTCAAATCCGGGCGGCTCCGCTGGTTGGTCAACTGCGACGTGCTCACGACCGGGTTCGACGCTCCGAATATTGACGCGATCGCTGTCCTGCGGATGACAATGTCTCCTGGCCTGTTTGCCCAAATTGTTGGGCGAGGGCTCCGGAAATCTCCCGGCAAAACCGACTGTCTCGTGTTGGACTTCGGCGGGAACATCAAACGTCACGGGGCTCTGGACGATCCTGCTTACGGTCGTTTTTCTGTGCAGAAACGGGAGGGCGACGCTTCCGATCCTATCGAAGGCGGTGGCTTCAAATGTCCGAACTGTCAAAGCTCGTGTTCCTCAAGGCTTACGGTTTGCCCGAGCTGTGGGTTTATATTTCCTCCGAAGCACGAAGCGGAGTCGGATGATGAATCCGCGATCATCGGTGGTCCTGTTTTACCGCGTGGCCTGAAGGTCCTGAATGTTCACTGGGCTTATCATGTCAAACGGGGCGGAACCCCGGACGATCCTGCGACGCTCCGGATCGATTACGACTGCACGGACGGCGACGGTTCTATAACAGAGCACGTTTCGGAGTGGGTGTGCCTGGATCATGTTGGTTTCGCTCGGGTGAAAGCAGAGGGGTGGTGGCGTGAACATTCAATCGCTCCGGTTCCCGCTTCCGTAGAGGACGCGATAGAAATGCTGGATTGTGGTTGTTCCCGGTGGCCCGACGAGCTGTTTATAGTCAAGGAAGGCCGCTATACGAAAATCACAAATCAGGTGTTCCTGCAGGAACGGCCGCTGTCGTGGAAAGAACCTGTGGCGGCTGGACCTTATTCTGAATTTTCCGGTTCTGATGACGATGTTCCTTTTTGAAAGTCTGCTCTTATGGTGATGGTAAACGTTACGGTTACTTCCGGTCACAACGAACTTGTCGATCAACCCCAAATCGCTTGAGGACTTGGTCAGCCGGTTTTTTTACCAACCATAAGGAATGCGAATGTCCTCCGAGAAATTACTGGCTCCGCTGAAGGAACTGAAGCAATGGCACGTCTGGAATTACTCAAGGGAAGGGGTGAAGATCCCGCTGCAAACGAACGGGCAACCCGCGAAGTCGAACGATCCTGAAACGTGGTCTGCTTATGCGGACGCTCTGGGTGCTTCAAAATATTATCAAGGGCTGGCGTTCGAGCTGGCCGACGGTCTGGTTGTTGGTGTCGATCTCGATAACTGCATCTCGGAGGACGGCGAGGTGCGCGACTGGGCGTTGCCGGTCATCGAACGTTTTCGGGATGTGGCTTATGGCGAGGTGTCGCCATCCGGGCGTGGCGTGAAATTCCTCCTCTACGGCAGGAAGCCTGCAGGAGCTCGGTGTGTCCATAAAGTCGGTCCGCAAAAACAGCAGATCGAATGCTACGATCACTCCCGGTTCTGGACCTTCACGGGCGAGGTGTTCGGCGGGATGTCCGAAATGGCGGAAACCGGGCAGGAGGCGATCGATTGGCTTTGTGGTGAATTCCTCGCTGGCGAACCTGCTGGTCCTGCTCCTGCAAAGCAAATGCCTGCGCCCAGCCGACTGCCGGGCGGCTCGCTGGACGTTCGGGCTCAGGCGTACATCGAAACGATCGAAGGCTCGTCAAAAGGAAATCTGCGGAATGCCGCATTCTCGCTGTCTGGTCATCTGCATTCTATGGTCGGGGACTTCGGAGAAAGGCTCTCGGATCCAGATGTCCTGTCGCTGCTGGAAGTCTGGAACCTGAAGAACGATCCACGGCTGAAATATGCCGAGCTGGTTGAGGCGTCGGTCAACGGTCGTACAAACGGAACCCCGCGACGCGACAAGGCTCCTGTGGCGGTCGATCCTGTGGGGGATGATTACATACCAAATTGCCCGGGCGAACCCGCTGAACGGCCGCCAGTGGCTCCAGAGGAGGATCTTCTATTCCCGGATGAATGCCTCAATCTGCCCGGGTTCCTCGGGGAAGTGGTGAATTACAATCTTCGGACGGCGTTGTATCCGCTCCCGGAGCTGGCTGTCGCTTCGGCTCTTGCTCTCCTGTCCTCCTTGACCGGGGGAAAAGTCGAAAGCGGGGGAGCCCGGAGCAACCTGTTTCTGATCGGGCTCGCTCCTTCGGGCGGTGGGAAGGATCACGGCCGAAAACTGAACCGGCGGATCCTGCGTGCTGCCGGTGGTGCCGAGCTTGTTGGACCTGAACGCGTCGGCTCTCATGCCGGGATCGTTTCCGCGATGGCTCATCAGTGGAACACGCTTTTCCAAATCGACGAAATTCAACATCTCGCTATGGCGATGCAAAACCGCTCCGCTCCGCACCTGGCTCAAATCGCGTCGGTGCTCATGCAAATTTTCTCATCGGCCGATTCGATCTGGACGGGCGACGCTTACGGAGACCGTAAGAAAGTCAAAACGCTCTCTTATCCTCATCTGGTGTTATACGGGACCGCCGTTCCCGAGGGCTTCTGGACGGCGATGTCGGAGGAGAACTTGAAAGGCGGGTTGCTCGGCAGGTGTCTCGTGTTCGAATCTGAAAAGTATGTTCCCTACAACAAAACCGCTTCTGTTGAACCGATCCCGGATTCTATCGTCGAACTCGCTGCTGGCTGGCTGCAGCTGAAAACCCACTCCGGGAACCTGGCGGACATGGCGGACGGCTCCTGTCCGATTCTAGTCCGGTCCGACGAGGAAGCGAACGCTCGCCTGCAGGGGCATGCTATAAAAATCAGCCAACGTCGCATGGAGGAGGAACCTATTCCGGCGGCGATCTGGTCTCGGGCTGCTGAAAAAACTGTGAAGCTAGCGTTGCTGTTCGCGTGCTCACGTTGGTCCGGCGGGTCGGTTCCGGTCGTTTCGATCGAAGACGCGAACCTTGCGATCCTGCTGAACAATTGTGTGACGCGTCGGATGCTGCGGCAGGCGGATCGGTACGTTGCCACCAGCGAATTCGGCTACGAGGTGAATAAAATGCGGGCGATGCTCCGCTCCAAAAAAGGGGAATGGAGGCTGTCGGATATAACCCGGAAAACGCGGGGGCTCCGCTCAAAAGAACGAAACGAAATCCTGAACACGCTTGTCGCTTCCGGTTTCGTTGTCCAGGGTGAGCAGAATTCCGGCGGTCGAACGGCGATCACGTTTGAGGCCGTTGAATAAATTTCTGGTTTTATTTTCAAACTTGTTTGAATTGCGGTTGTGTTATTCTTGGAGCGTGCTTAAAGTCTGAATCTGTGGTTAATTCTTGGTTTGGTTTTCTTGAAAGGGTTTTGAAAATGTCAAAGGTCATCCGGTTTAATGTCGAAGGAATTTGTCCGCTTCTTATGCACAACGGTCAGCTTGCTAATCCGCTGAATCCAATCACAAAAGCGATGAAAGAGCTAACTTCTCAAAGAAAGAAAACGGAAGAAACTCACCTTGAACTCAGCCGCTTGGAATTCAAAGGGGGGCTCTACTTGAACTCTGATGGAATAGTCCACGTTCCGTCGGAGCTGATCGAAAGCTGTATTGTCGATGGTGCAAAAAAAAGCAAACTCGGAAAGCAATTCAAGTCGTCGATCTGCGTGATGGATGACTCTGTCCTTGACTACGGTGAATCTCTCACGGCCGACGAGCTTTGGGATCGTGGCATTCAGTATGTGGACATCCGACCCGTGAAGGTTGGCATGGCGAGAATTATGCGAACTCGCCCGATTTTCAAAAGATGGAAAATGTCGTTTGATGTGACGTATAACGAGGATTTAGTGAATCCTGAAAACATCGAACTAGCTGTGCACGACGCTGGAAGTCAAGCGGGGATCGGTGACTATCGTCCAAAATTTGGACGGTTCGCGATTCTTTGAAACGTCAAGGCCAGGCCTGGCCCGGCGGGGCGTGGCGCGGCAAGGCACGGCTGGGCAAGGGCTCTTTTGAGCAATGGTGGTGGTTTCCGCGAATGTCACGGCGTGGCAAGGCCGGGCGAGGCGAGGCTTGGCATGGCGTTGGCAAGGCAAGGGCTCTTT
>Ga0105051_10002904_pt1 | contig 21344 bp, 22 predicted proteins | sample FRY02_FD_78383 | JGI IMG/M metagenome (GOLD analysis project Ga0105051, IMG submission 78383) | Freshwater microbial communities from Lake Fryxell liftoff mats and glacier meltwater in Antarctica - FRY-02 (megahit assembly) | ecosystem: Environmental > Aquatic > Freshwater > Ice > Glacier... | reverse complement strand
ATAAGATGCCAAAATTACCCTCATGCAAATTCATGTCGAACAAATCGGCTGACATGATTGCAAAGTTAAACATCTCGTATGTGTGCGCTTATATATGTTTATTCTTTTTGTGTTGGTGTATTTCTACAGGACGTATGCGGGGTACCATGTAGTTTGTCGCGAAAAAATACCTCCTTCGTCGCTCATCACTCGCGTTACATGTTGTGGCATACTGCAAAAACGTGAACACAACGGGTGTTTGTGTGCCGGTGTCTCTGTTTCGGGAAAAAGCCGAGATTTTTGGCAAACTCCCTTGGAATTCCAATGTGTTGTGACTTGGGCGAGATACATTGTGTTTGTCTATGGTATTTCCAGAGACTGGTTGTTGGAGAGGTGTTGCTATGCGGGTGTGATTGCGATGGCGGTGCTGGTGCCCACCGCAGGATAGGTGTCGTCGGGCCCCCATTGCTCGAGGATCTCTATCTTGCTACGCGGTCGCTCTTCGACATTGAGGCGGATCTGTTTCTTGTATTCGGCGGCGTTGTACCCCAACAACGTCCATTCTTTGCGCGTCCACTTGAAGAGCGACTGCCACGACCGGCCATACTCGTTGGCGTTGTTTTCCAACAAGCCGCGGACCGAGAGATTGAACGTGAGCAGCACGGGGATGGCGAGCTGCATCTGCATAAGATCGCCCAAGTTCATGCCAATGTCGAACCAACACAGGCTGTGGAATTTTTTGCCGAGGGCGGCGTTCTGCAAGGCCATGTGAATTGCGAGCACAGTTTTCTTGGTGCTGGAGCTGAAGTTGAGGTTTTTGGCGCTGGGAGGGTCGCCCCACGAGTGGAATATGTGCTGCAGATCGCACTGCATCTCGTGCAGATGGCGCACTGTCAGGTTGTTCTGTATCATGAGCTCGTAGTTGAGGACCTTGTACACCTTGGTCATTTCGCGGTCGACTGGGGACGTCACAAGGTCGTCTGGGATCATCGACGTGTTTTTGATGGAGATGGGGAAGTTCTTGTATGACATGGATGGGGCGGGCGGTGTGTAGATATATGCACCGATCGTAATCAAGTGTAATGTAAAATTCACGCATTGTAGACAATATATACGACGAGAGCACGCCAAATAAACATACACCAAGACATGAAGCTGTGCGTCAGAGGAAGCCATCACCGAATCATTGTCAGTATATAAGAGATAAGTGTGAATCTAGCACGACACTGCGCGTTGTGTTGGCCGTGTTGGTCGTATTGGCCACAACCACCATGCCACCGGAATCGCAGGACGTGCGACAGGCGCATGCCGATGTAAAAGATCTGACGCTGCAATACAACACCTTGTGTGACGAGTGCGACGCATTAGACGTTACCAAGGCGACACTTGAAGCCGACGTGTTTGCGCTGGCTCAGCGGCAGGCTGTGTTACAATCTGACCTGCAGACGGTACAAGACAGCATTCCCGTGGCGTCACAGGCCCTGTGCAACGCCAGGAAGCAGAACGACGACGAGATGACGCAATCCAATGGACGACTGCAAGACATCCTGTACACAATTGACAGCAAAACTGCGCATTTGCAGGCAATTCAAACGCAGCGCGACCAGCTGCTTGTTGACGTCACATTGTATACACAGCAGCATTGCGAACTACTAGAAAAAATCAGTGACTCGCGAATGGTGTTGGATAATGTGCGCGCACAGCACTCTGAGGCGACAGAACACTTGATATTGTCTCAGCACGAGCATACCGAGCAACTGCGATCCAGCCGTGCGGAGCAAGAGCACATGCGCGACGTATTGGCGGGTCTGGAGAGAAGCGTGACGCATTTGAGAGAGCAAGAAAGCAACCTACAACACGACCTGCAGCACACAGAACACCCGCATACACCAGAAGCATGCACTTTAGCGACACGGCAACTGGCACACGGCAATGCTGTGCCCCAAGAATGTACGCAGGCTCTTGCACAGAAAAATACAGAGGTTGCCGCCGTGCAGACACAACTGTTGCTCCTTTGCCGCACGCTTGACGACAAACAGCTTGCCCTGGTGCAGCTGGACCTTGCGTGTGAAAAGCGTGAGCGCCAGAGCACAATGGTACACGAGCGTGCAGCGCTCGACCTGGACGAGGTACGGGCCAGTCTGGCACAGGGTATTCGTGACATCTCCGACAAGAGTGCAGAGCTTGTACACGTGGAAGAGCGGATCGGACAGAGCCGCGCTGTCTTGGAGGGCATGACCGCTGAGATATGCCAGCAGCAAGCGAGTCTGTTGACTTACAAACAGGATGTTTCTGAGAAAGAATTTGAGCTGCATCGGCTACAGGGAGAACTGCAAAACACGCTGGCTGAGATTGACGACATGCGTGCCGAAGCAAGTGCACTCTCTGCACAAGGTGTTTGTGTGCATGCTGAGCTCAGTACTGTGCAAACACAGTTGCACGACTGCAAACAAGAGCTTCTGGACTATCAGCGCGACCTTACCGGGTGTAGCACTGAGGTAGACGGCATGGAAGAGTATGTGGTAAAACACAATACACTGGCAGCCACTTTACAAGCGCAGCAAAACGCTGCAACGGAGCAGTACGCTGCTTGCCAAGAACAAATCACGGAGTATATGGCACAACTTGATGTGTTAGAGCAAGACCTGTTGCAGAAAAAAGATAGCTTAGAGACCACGCGCCGTGCCCTGGAGGCTGGCGAAAAACACGCCCAAGAACAGCAGGCGTTGTGCGTAGCAGTCGCCCAGAAACACACAGATGGCGTGGCCAAACTCGAGCAGATACAGGACGATATTATTCATTGCACGGCTGAACTAGAGGCTCTGCACGCCAGAATTGCCAGCAGCAATACTAGAACCACCGGTGTGATGCCCAAGATAAGCACACAGGATGCCGACGACGACGAGTTTGAGGCCTTGTTGATGTCATTTGCCGATGCCGATATGGCGCTAAACGACACGTCCAGTGATGCGCAATCGCAAGACGTCGTACAAAGCCAAAACACGAGGCAGCACACGCGTGCCAGTGTGGAGCTGGTAAACGCGATTCAAACACAAGAGCAAGCTCAACAAGTCGCTGCCAATGCCGTATCAGAGTGTCAGCAACAGCACACAGCAACGAGCGATGAACTGTGTGATCTACAGCGACAGATTGGTGCTGCGCGCGACGAGTTGCTTGCCAAGAATGCCGACCTGAAAGTTCTCCAACAACACATTGCACAACATGCGGTGCACGAGAAACAGCTGCAAAAACAGAACTCACAAATGTCGGCTGCGCTACGAGAGGTGCAGACTGCCGTTGTGCAGCATGAGCACGCCAGCGCCGTGTTGGTGGCAGCCATTCAAGACCAAGAGACCACACTACACGACAGCGAAAGTGCCGTGTTGGCCAGCCACCAGCAAAACGCCACCAAAAACGACGAAATGTTGGCAATGCAGCAAAAGACCGAGGCGCTTGGTAAAAAACACTTGAAATCGAAAAAAGAGCTGGCCAGGGTGCAACTACAGACCAAAGAGGCGAGTGAGGCGCATGCCGTCATACAGACTCGAATGGAGCATGACACTGCAGCGGTCTTGTGCACACAAAACAACCTGCTCGGGCTTGAGGCTGCACAATTGCGCCACGAAGCAGAGACAGCGCAGCATCTGGTGCAGCTCGCGCAGCAACTCGCGCAGCGCAATGAGATGCAGGCGAGTGTGGACTGCATGATGCACAAGAAACAGACAATCCTCGAGAGCATCGAGGTGTTGTCGCTCTCGAATACAGAATACGAGCAGAAACTGCACAGAATCCAACACTACAGCAACAGTCTGAACATGGGCATGAACCAGCTGCGCGAGAGCATGCATATGCACACGCACAGTGCCGAGTTCCACGTCAGCATAGCGGCGATTCTGGATCTTTTTGGATGTTTTCTCGACTGGTTCGAGTCCACCTTCACTGCCCGCCTTTATGATTTCTCGTGTCTTCTGCTGAACAGCCGTGTCGAGTGAGTGTCTTTGCGTCGCCCCACGAATGCTATTTCCGGAGCATATCAACATAAAAAGCAAGGTGCGAGCCTGTCGCCACATCCAAGCAGAAAAATGGTGTTTGTGACCACTTCGGACGGGCATTGTCTCACTTTCCACGCGCGCATCGATGTTGTGGGTCAGGGTTGTGATGTTGTCACGCACAAGGCGCGGAACCTGCAGGGCGACTGGACCCTGAAGATGCAGCTGCAGAAGCGCCACCAGCAGGGCCGCATCTACATGAACATGCACTCGGACCACTCGACATATTATGGGATCATTATCGTGACGAATACCCCCGGCAAGCCCGTCTTCCGCGACGTGCAGTCCATCGGCAGCGACGGCCTGGTCTCGTGGCAGTACTGCTGCTGCCTGCACAGGGAGTACATCACCTGTGATACCACGTGGGAAATCTGGGACAGGCATGCCAAGAACCCGAGTCTTCTCTGCACTCTCTCGTTTGAGGGGTGTGTGAACAACGAGCAACAGATTGCTGCCGAGAAGTGGCTGGAAATTGGTGGCACCATAGATGGCAGTACCATCGCTTCCAACTGTGATACTTTTTACAACAACCAGCCCCCGCGTGCAAAGTGTGAAGTGCCGCCGCAGCCTGTGCGCTGCTCTTTCCGCAAAAAGGTCCTCATGAAAAAGCCCAAGAAATGGTAGTTTATTGTACGCAATGCGATTTTTCAAGGCAAAATAAAGCAACCAAAAAATGCACAAATCGCAAGGAGTCTGTGTGGCGACCCGTGTTTCGTTTAAATCGCCAGCCCCAGCTGCAGGCAACAAAAAACATATGGGCGTTGCTTTGAAGTCAAGAAAGCTACACATCGTCCGGGGCAATGTCCCATTCGCGCGGGTTCCGCAGGTGATTGATCTGTTCCAAGGTTTCCAGTGTATGCGTAGTTTGGGCCATATTATAACAGATCCACACAAGGTCAATAACAACCAGCAATAAACAGGTCAGGTGTAAAAAATGAGCATATTGGCAGGAAGAAATGTACATTTTGCCAGTCAAACGCGGCTTGTACGTACGTCTTTGGGTATTACCATGCACACGAATGAGATACATGCGAGCCAGATCTCGTGAGTTGGGCCGTGCTTTCAGCATCGTCTTTTATACACCGACAGGCGTGGCTTTCACACACACACACCAGACTCGCAGGGAGTCGTGCCACGATTCTGGACAGGGTGTCCATGGACACGGACATGCCAAACAGTAAGTGACAGAGAACGTGATGAATTCTTCGACCCAGAGAGCACATGTCAAACAGTAAGTGGTTAATTATTACGAATAAATCATTGAATTGCACTAGTACAGGGCGTCGTCAAGACTCATAACAAATGTGTATTGCAAATGGGCTTATTTTTCAGGTTTGATTTTATCTCCGAGTTCGCGTGGAAACCCAAAATAGCGAAATTTGTTTGCGTTCGTTTGTGTTTGCGTTCGTTTGTGTTCGTCTGTGAGTTGGTTGGGCACGATGTCTGGCGGACGTGGCGCGTCAGACACGATTCTGGATGCGGATTCGGACGGGCGGTACACGCTCACTCCCATGACAACTGTTATGGTGGAGTGTAACAAGGTTTTGACTACCTGTGACGCCAGCACGGAGGTGAAGTATCAGCAGCAGTCGATGCTTCGTTACAAGAAGGACGTTTCTAACACACTTTGCAAGACCAAACGGCGTGGTCCGAAGCGGGCATTCCAGTTCCCACCGTGGCACATTACCAAGATGCACAAAAAACGCCAGGCCCAAAATATTTTCCTGTATGGCAAGCGAACGTAGTAGCAAGTCAAGCAACTGCTTAATATAACAAACAGCCGGTGGCAAGGGTGAGACCCAATAGATGTTCACAAGTACGAAATGAAAGTACATTTTTAATCGTGAATAAATTGTTTGCCAAGTGCTTCTGTCTTGTGATGTATCTACTGGTCATTACATCTCTCCTCTGTTGTTTGCACAATGTTTTGGGAAACAGTTGGGGAGCTTGTGCCGGGTTTCGTGATGGTAGGGAAGCACACTGCCATCGCAAATCAAACTGTCATTATTGCTGCATAAACACGTGCCGTGGGTCGTTTGTCGTCGTGTTATACGCATGCAAAAGACCATGGCCATCAACAATGTACGCGTCGCTCTCGCTTGTAATCCCATGTTTTGGAAGATTTGTGTGCATCTTGTATAAAATGTAGAGCGTCAGGACTATCTGGACCACGTTTGTGGAAATAAGAGGCCAATTTGTAAGCAAGACCCCGTATGTAAGCCATAATACACCCCCCAGCAGGATTGCGATGAACGAGAACGCAGAGAGATCGTGTGTGCCCCCGCCGTTGTAAATCTTCGCCGTCTGTGGAATAAATATAAGTAACGACACACCGGCGGCACTGAAGCCGACAACCTGTGTTGCCAACTCCATGTGGCAGATGCACCAATCTGATTCCGCACAGGCAGCTTTATATATTTTGCAGGCACTGAGTGGCCCATTTCAAATGGCAATTGATAACTATACACTGGGACACACTACCCGTAGCATGTTTCAGAGTGAAGCGCAGCGGATGCGTAGAGCGTGTTTTGTTTCCGGCCGCAAGAAAAACAAAGATGCCCAGTGCCTCACACACGCAATGGCGAAACAAGGCACTTTTGCAGCTGCCATGATCGTATTGGTGCTCGATATTGAAACGACCGGTCTGTCGAAGGAAAAGGATAGTATCACTGTAATTGGCACGATCGTGTATGAGTCGCGCGACAACACCACGATTAGTAAGAAATGCTTCAACGTTGTGGTGGCACAGCAAAGTGCTGATGCACAAGCCTTGAACACCATGAAAAAAGACATTGCCACACTCTTGGACGAGGCCGAATGTGTAGTTGCGTTTAATGGCATCAACTTTGATATGCCCTTTATCATGCAATGGATTAAGGCGGAGGGCACAAAGTATGGCACCCCAGACACGCTGGGCAAGCGCAAAACCACAGAGATTACAGCCGATGTCGCGCCAGAACGTGTCACTCAGACAGGCGCGAATGTGGGCGACACCGTGCACAAGGACCGGTGGTCACACAAGTATCTCGATTTCTGCCGACTGTCCAAGGAGTACACGGGTGCGTACATCAGCTTGCACAATGCATGTTTAAAGAACAACATCCAGGTGGCAAAAAGCGGCTCGGGTATACAGGCCATTCAGTGGGCCAAGGACGAGGAGTGGGAGCTGCTTGAGTCGTATTGCATGCAGGACGTCGTGGTCTTGCTGGCACTGACAAAGCATGCCATCGAATGCGGGCTTACGCTACCGCTCTCGCGCTACGGCAGGCGCAAGAAAAACACAGACGACAGTATCGTGTTGCGATTTGACGCCGCGATGAAGCCTTTTGTGCACAATGCAGAGCCCGCTTGTAACATCTTCGACCCAGCGTCACCAAAGGTGCTCGCTTTCGACACGAACAAGCCGCAAAATTGACAAAACCGGCCCCTTTTCGGTGGCCGTCGCCGCGCATCTCTGGTACAGTAGTCTACCACGCTCATGGACGCTAATTATATATATAATACGCGCGCTAGCGCGCATGCTGAGCACGCCATGTTCTTGTGCGTGATTCAGCGGTGGGTCGCCCTCGCAACGTTTAGCAGAAACGTCCACATACGCAACGGCATACACGACAGAGCCACCGAATGGCCGATGCTGCTTGTTCTGGCCGAAAACGACCGCCTGGCGTTTGACATCTCTTTGTGCTTAGCAGCCGGGGCAAATGCACTAGAAAACGAACAACGTCACACTGCCTTTGCAATGACAATGCACTCACGCCTCGGTGTACTTTCGAAAGCACACTCTCTTGTGCCAGACATCATGCGCCAGATTTCGCTGGCGAGCGTCACCAATCGGACGCCAGCGGAGGTGTATGCTGATTTCATGCATGCCCGCCTTGTTACGGTCCCAGCTGGAGCGCACCACCAGCTCCAGAGTTTTGTCTACAACGGCGTACGTACACACCCGGCACGACACGGCGTGTGCAATGATGTGCGCCGCTTGCTGCGATCGGAGCAGGAAAAGCAACCAGGGCATACGTGGCCCGGACGGGCCGAGTACTTTTTCTGCCGTCGCGGGTGGTTTTCTGGCGTGCATCCTCGGTATGCTCCAGAACATCTCGGTGCACAATCATCGGCCGTGCTCTCGGGCTTTTTCGAAGCGATCCCCCACATTTTCTGCGATATTTGGTTTCCCGTGTGCTGGCCGTTTGATCGTTGTATGCATCTTCTGCACATCACATTCGAGAGGCACGATCCCGCTGCCACCACCGTGGACGCAACATAAGTTTTCCGTAATAAAAGCAGCACCTTTTATGAAGTTTTTTATTGTAAAACGTAGCGGCATGCGCTTTGCCAGTGCAACACAACATAGACTCGTCATAGTGTAAACCAACACCATAAATGCCCCACATTTCGCTAGACCTTGGGGTTACCGTGTAAACATAATACAGACTCGTTATGATATAGACATGCACAATGCGTCGGTGCGGTTTATATGCAAGTTCAACACAACATGTGCTCCATTTCCGCCGTGGTGAGCGTGTGCAACAGCACCAGGAAAATAGTGTGCATGGTGTCGCTGTGCAACATCGCAATGGTACACCGTGGATCTCTGCCTAGTCGACTGTGTGTGGCCATGCAGAGCGCCAGGTACATTGGCTCCATCATGCGAGAAAAAACCTGCGGGATGAATTCTTTCCGCAAAAACTGCACCACCTCAAAATCGCACTGGATGCGCTTCTGCAGGAGCCTGGCACTGTCGAGCATTGTGAGGTCCATGAACTGCCGATTGCATTCGTCGACATTGACAGATATGCGCTCGCTCCGTGCAATAATACACTCGAAGACGACCATGCCAAGGCCCGTGCTGGTGACCTTCTCCGACAAGAACGGGCGAGTGCGGTGCACGTCGGCGCGATTGTATCGCGCCCACAGCATCTCAGGGTACTGGTCCACCTGGACGATGACCTGCCGCATTCGGAACCGGCAGATTTCAACATCTTTTTCAAAGTTGGCCACCTCCCGTACCGTGTGCATAAAAGGCGTCATATTGTCGATGTTGCGCGCATTTGCGTCGCTGTGGCATGCGATTGCGCACGAAAACACCTCCGGCGTGCTATATAACATAGCATAATGTGGGATGGTGCCGAGTTTCTCAAGGTCCCGCATACTGTACATGCGAATCAACGGCGTTGTCTGCCCGCCACCGAGTTGCCGATGCATGCTGCCAATTAACATCTGCTGCATCTCGGCACGCGACTCGCCCATTTTCAACGCCATCATCAGCGGGCATTCGTGTTTGTTTTCATAGGTCTTGTTCCTGGGCATCAGCATCATGTCGGCCCCACGTGCCAGTAGCAGCGCTGCCACCTCCACGTCCCCATAAAGTACCGCAGAGTGCAGCGCCGAGTGCCGCGAAAGGCACTGGAAATTCACATCGTGCAGCTTTGTCACCAACACCCGCGCCACCCGCATGTTTTTGTCTTTCATAGCCTGCAACAATTGCTCGCCATATAGATCCATGCCCATTATGTGATCTCTCACCATTCCAATCCTGTTGGCTATCCTTTATAGGCCACGTAGCCGTCCGTGCTATTTCGGGGGGGGAGGGGGAGGGGGGTTCATTCCAGCCACACCCACGCCACACTGTTGTTTCGGTGCATGTTCATCATGTCTATCTTCACACTGTGTTCCTCGACGTCCTTTGTTTTCGGGCAGATGTACTCGAGCACAAACGTGTCTGTTTCAAAAAACGACAACACGTCGTTCTGCTGCAACACACTCACGGCAAAGAGCCCTTGTGAGAAGTTGAGCTTGGCGTTTTTGTGGAGGGTGGCAATGTAGTCAAAGTACCCATGCCCAGCGTCGAAACCCGTGTCTTCGCGGATTTGTTTCTGGCCCCACTTCGAGGCCATTACCTCGCTGAAAGGACAGGCACGCGCCACAACGAATTGCGTGCCGTCCTCTTTCAACGAGTAGCCGGTTTTTGGCAACTGCGTGCGGGGCACGAATGCGATGCGCGACAATTTTTCAGTGTCCATCCTCACAACGCCAACACCCTGTGCGCTATGTTCTCACAGCACCACACCATCCCCCGATATATGTTTCGACAGGCGACTTTTGCTTTTCAAGTAGTGCTCTTGCACTTTGTTTAGTCAACACATGCAGCATCCTGCAACACACTGCAACACTTTGCAATACCCTGCAACTCTCTGCAGCACACTGCAGCACGCGGCAACACAGTGCAACACGCTGCAACGTACTGCCGCAACAGAGGTGACGCAAGGTCAGATGTAGCAGATTGAGCGGTTGGAGCAGTCGACACTCGATGCGCAGATGTGTATGCTCTGCCACTGCCACAACATATCTCATGCATTCATATTCCTAGTCTGGATCGCGACAAATAGTGTCGTATTTTGTCATTTTGGCATTATGACCAGTGACGCCAAAGGAATGCATTTCACACTCTAATTCACACTGGCAGACGTAGTATATATCACATATGGCAGGGTCTCGGCAGGAGGCAAGTGAGTCGATGCAACAGGCCCGTAGCCTGGCGTTATTGTGTAGTCCAAGTCCGAGGCCTGTGTGCTGGGCGACGTGCTTGCTGGGATCTCAAAAGTAGTCGAATGAGCCGTCGAAACTGCGACGTTTGCATAAATTTTGGCGCAGTTGGAGGCATGTGTGCTTTGTGTGTCGTTGGTGCTAGTTCCTGCTGGACACTGCTCACATATTTCTCGCTGTGCCACAGAACCGTCATCTGGCAACGCCCCAGCGGAGAAGAATCCAACAGCACAACGGACACAATACGACCTGTCATCATAGATCGACAGTGTGGCGCCGCCGAATCCCACCTTACAATGGCATGTTTCCTCGTGGTTGCGCGGCAAGGTGGATCTTTCATTGGGTCCGCAATGCACACAGCTAGTGGAATTGCTTGCATTCGAAAAGAATCCATCTACACAGCCCAAACACCGCCCCCCTCGATGTGCGTTGAACATTCCAGGAACACATGCCTGGCAAGTGCTGTTTACAAGCTCGTAGCCAGGCATGCATGTCCGTGGCACTGTCATATTTGCGTTTGTCGTATTGCCCTCATACGCCAGCGCTGTGCGGAACACTGCAACTGTGGCCATGGCCAGCATGAGCATGACACCCTTCATATCTGTGACTAGTATATGATTGCCATTTATATACCACACTAGCATACACAGGTATACTGCGAGTCCCCATGTAAGTACGTATTTTTTGTATATTTAATAAAAAGACAGGGCATTAAGGCATTAGTATATGGGATTGCCACTCCAATCTTTGTACAACTGCACCATGTACTCGCTCATGTCAAAACCGCAATTATCCTTGTCAAATGCCTCACACCCATCATCTATGCGGAACCCATTGCGCTCGAAGGCCAAACGGTACTGCAATGATTCGCCGTCATAATCGAACCCGTCGTGCCCCCTCACGCACTCGAAACCTGTACTAGTTGACAGGAGGGGGGTCGCATGTTGCACATAGTCAGTATGCAGCTGCAAGTTTTGTAGCAAAACACACAGGTACTTGCGGTCGTTACGGTATAAAGGAGGAGGCGCGCCGTCTTGTATTTCTTCAGCACTGCGGGGGAGTTGTTCTAAATTGTCTATTTGTGTATCCAGAATGTATTGATTTTTTTCTGCATCGGGGTTACTCAGTTCCAGCAAGCACACCACCGCCTCACCTCCCTCTGTGAAAGGGAGAGCTTCTGTGGGTGCAATGATGGCGATAATCGTGGCAATCTCGCCATAAACCTCGACGGGGGGACATGAATTGTATTCAGGCCCTGTTAATTGTGCTCTCTTGTCCACGATACGCACGAGTCCATTGGTTTCGAAGTCGCCGATTTTCCACACTCGAGTCCACTGCGCGTGTGCGTAATGCTCATGGGTCCGTTCCCTGATACGTTCTGTAAGTAAACCATCTTTAAGTTTGAAGTAATCGTCCGTCGCAGACATGAAATCAAAATTTTTAAAACTAATTTTGGCATTGCACTTATATACTTGCCACTTGTGTACAGACATGTGGTTTTTTTTTATGACACCGCATGCATTTTTCAAGTATGTTTTCGCTGCACACAGCGCGTATACCACACCTGCACAGGCAATATTATTTTTGTCGAGAGTGGTATTTGCCGCGACGTTTCGTAATACAGTAAAAAGGCACCACATGCACAAAAAAGAGGTGTATGCACCACATTTCAGCCAAACACTCTTGAGTCCTGCCGGGTGCCGAGGGTGGACTCTGTGTACCTAAAACGGGCAAGTACCACGTGTGTCTGTATTAAGGCCCGAGATGATTCGGATGGTACGCACTGTGTGCCCCACCGTGTGCTTCACACGCAGTCAAGAATACCAATATGCCCAAGATATCCAAACACACTACCCCCATGATGTCCAAGGATGATCGTATGCAGGCCGACTGTGCGCAGTACACCGAAGATATATCGCTGCTGCAATCGCTGCGAAAAGACGGTATTCCTTCCAAAATGGTGCAAGACATAGATCATGTCCTTGACATGCTGCTGCGAGTGCTAATGGCCCTGCGCAAGAGGATGCTGGCGAATGACACCAGTCTGTGGGGAGACTTGTCCACGGTGCGGCACCAGATGAAGGCCCGCGTGAAGCGCATCCAGCAGCAGGTCTTGGCTGCCATTAAGGATGCGATAGATGTGCCTGGGCCCTAATTGTCTCCACTGTAAAAAAGTTTTTGCCAAACTCAGTAAACATTTTGATCATCGACAGCCGTGTTGTGTGTACGTGCCTGTGGCATGTGGTGCGCGTCGTTTTCGTCTTGTAGCATGTCGTACCCTGAAGTGTGACTGTCGTTGCGACGGAATAATCGATCATAGAACCGGCTTTGCACGGGCGAGTCGCGGCCTGTGTCTGGTGGTGTCGATGGGCCGAACATGTAAAAAAACGGGAAATTCATGCAGCGCGTGCCCTTGGCCATACCAAGACAATAGAAATACAGACGACACGTATATGAATCTTTATATACAAACAAGGTCTGTGGTATTTTATTGCATACGGAACGCTGGGCGCATATAAGGTTGGCACCGTTTTTTCAGCGTTGTGACTATGGCGACACCTCTGTTGGCGGCGTCACAGTGTGGAATCCATCGTGGTCGTCGTGTATGGCCACAGGAGTAGGGCGTCCCTTTTTGTGCGAGGATCCGCAGCCCACGCCGCCGCGCATCAGTGACGGAGCGTGTTTCGCCCACTTTTCGCGTGAAAACGTGAATTGGACGCGCCCGGTGCCGTCCCTGAATGCAACTTGGCCAAAGCCCGCCTTGATGACGATCCTGTTGATGGCGCGCTGCTTCTTCGACACGTCAGAGCGGGTGTTACACACATGGCGCCACAGTGCAAGGTGCTGCTCGACGGTGATAGTGATGCTAGCAAGTGAGTACAGCTTGCCATCATGCACCTTAGTGAACCAGGGGTGGCCAATGTCTGGCTCGACCGCATAGGTCACGAGAGACTCCGGAATAAGGTCACAGAACTTGGCATATATCGCAAGCGTCTGCGGGGGCATGTGCAAGCTGTGAGGGTCGATCCTCCACATGCCTTTGAAAACGCCGTGGCCGTACACTGGGACTAGCAGGATGCCCCTTGCACTGTCACAGGCGGGGTTTGGCGCACGCCCTCCTTTGTTGTGTTTGTTAATAATGTTGGTCCGGAGAGGCACAAACTGGCGCAGGTCGTTGTTGTGGCACGTGTCGGGCTTGTCGCTGATACACTGTTGCTTGATGTCGCCAGTTGCATCGGCATGGAGGCCAATGCTCAAGAGCAAATCCACGTCCTCGCGACTGACAGCATCGCAAGACACAGCGACACCCGCCATATGCGAGGTACCGTGGCAAAACGTGCGGGTGGTGCACGCCAACGAAATGTGTCGTGGGCATGCTGTGCGGGCGGTATTTATGGCCGAATCTGAGTTCGCGTGGCGCACATGGCGGCTAAATGCGTGGCAAGTTCGCGACAGTTACCCTATGCGGAGTTCGCGACGGGCGTTTTACAGATGAATCGTATATAAGTAGGATGGGTGGATATGTGTGTGCTATTTGAAGAATCATAATCTGCGACGAATCGAACTGATTGCGTAGATATTTTTTTCCAGTATCAACACTAGCTGTGTGCTTGCCGCCTGTCGTGGTTTCGGCGTGTATTTCGCGTACCCTGGACCATATCGACAGCCACACAGAACTCCTACAACCCTTTTGCAAGACACATTTTCGACGCCAAACATGGAGGCTGCCACGGAGCCTGTGCCGCCTGTCATTGGGTCCAAGGAGCCCGCCACGGAGTCCAAGTCCATGGAGCTCATTGCCAAGCCCAAGAAGCTCATTGCCAAGCCCAAGAAGCCTGCTGCTGCTGCTGCCGCCAAGAAACCTGCCATGATGCAGGTGGAGGACCGTGTTGGTTTCCGCTATTTCCCGGATGTGCTTCTTGAGGCACTCAAGCTCCCGTTCCTGGCCTATCTCATGGCAGTTCCGGAAGAGATGTGGAAGACCATTAGCTCGTCGCGTAGCCGTTTCAAGACCACCGTCAAACGCCGCATCGGCTTTGGCCGCGAAGGCGAAAACGCTGTCCCCGAGGAACTTGAGGGCATGCTCAAGCCTATTCTGGACCACATCATGCTGTCTGCGACCGACGAAGAGAAGAGGCTGCTTGGTGTGTACGTTGACCAAAAGCATCGTTTGACCATCAACCGCTACACCAAGGGTATGGTGCTTGGCCAGCATTTCGATGACAAAACGGGTGCCGACAACATTGTCCTTGGTTTCACCATGGGCACCAAGTCCACCACGCACCGCAATATGATTTTCAGCAACCCTGTCACCGGCGAGACCTTCGAAAACACCACCTACGACAACTCGGTCTACATGTTCTACGGCGACATATACTACAACTTCAAGCACGGGTCGAGCAAGCCCGTGGATGGAGATGTGTATTCCATCACCATCCGTGCAAACTGCTAGGGCGTACGGCACACGGTGCAAGGGTTGGGTTCGGCAACGGAGGGTTGTTCGTTTTTGTTTTAGCACACTGTGCATTTTGCAAAGAATAAACGAATTTATGGAGTATGTGATCACTTTCTCGACATTTTTTTACGCTGTGTTTGTTGCTGTGTCTGGCACCGTGTCTGTTACAACAAGGGCGTCGCAAAAGTCCACAGCAAAGTGCGTGGGTGTCTCGGGCGTTTCTGCACACTCCGAGGGCACTGGCGAGGCCACCGGAGTACACACAGTAGTGGAACTCTCGTGGTACGCACAGTCCGCGTACACAATGACAGCCATGTCCTCGATGAGCATGATTTTTTCGTCGTGCTCCGGTGGTGCTGTGTCTGGTAGGGATTGGATAGAGTGGTCGCACCCAGAGGCCTTGATAATGTCATAATTGTGCCAAGATCGCAAGAAGTTCCAGGACCAAACGTGTGGCAAAACGCCAGAAACAGAAGCGCCGTTGCGTGCACAGATTTGCTGTGCATCTGTGCGTTCGGGGTGTAGCGCGGTGTCTGAGACGACATTGTGCTGGCACCACACAAACATGAAATACCACAGTGCCACCGTGACAAAGGTCGGGATGACGGAAATGATGAAAATGATGTAGCCAATGTACGCTATAGTCGACTTCTGTGTTGCCACCCGGATCTGATGTCCCAAAAAACAGCATTTGCAGGAGTTGATTGTCGACACCACATAATGCGTAAACAGGTACTCGCGCACAGAAACATTGTCGGCGCCAATGATGCACGACGTGGAATTCATTGGCACACTCGACATCTGCGACGCAAAAATAAACACGTACAGCATGTTGTTTTTGCGAAGATACGTCACTATGTCGCTCACGTACTGGTCTCGGAACGTGTTGCCGGCGCTGTACGCCATAATGTACGCGGTGACGATGCTAATTTCGCACAGAATACACACGATGCTCGCATAGACAAACCCGATGCAGTACGCACAGAACATCTGTGTCAAGTGCACACACGGGATGCACAAGACGGTGTGTGCAATGTGCGCACACATGACCAGCGCGATGACGGATAGATTGTCGGTGTTTTTTATGTGATGCAACACGCGATCCACAAACAACTGCCACTCCTCGGGCGAGGAGTCCTTCGGAAACTGGTTTGACTCCGTGGCATAAAAAAGTATGCACATCCCAGTCGCAAACACAAAAGGCAGGCCCGTTTTCAACAAGAAAACCCGAGTGTACGCCATGCGCAAAAAAACCCTGCGTATCGCGCCGTGCGGTGCTATATATAGGTTTTCTTGCGGCATGCCAGCATTGTCACACAAATCCACCGCAAGGTGTGCCAGAGAAGCATCGCGAAAGACGCAGAACGCGCTGTATTTGCTATAAAATGAATATTGAATGGTTGGAAACCTCTCAAATCGTGTGGCAAAGGTGGGTTGAGGCAGCTATTTCACACCCACTTTTTCTGACTTTATACTGGTGCTCAGAAAGATATACGAATATAACTTATACTATACATGCCTTGTGGACATAGTAAAAAGTACACCATCATAAGCTCCACACGTCCTTAGACTGGAAATACTGGTTGCTCAGACATGTCGGACAATTTACGACAAAAAAACGTCATCACTTCGTGGTATTGCATTGGTCTGCAGCGCTTAATATACTCCAATAAATTCTGTGTTTTTTTAATTCCTGGATTTTTAATCACATAGCCGAGTCCAGTAAGAAACCGTAGCTTACTCTCTCCAGAAACAATCAGCAGCACTGTATTTTGACTGAAGAGTATGTCAATCAGAGGAAGACTTTGTTTTTTTCTGGCGACGATGTTGTAGTAACAATACTCATCACTTATTAGTGTCAATATAAGTTGGCAGGCAGACTCCAAGACCTTTTGGTTACCCCAGTGTAATTTAAGGCACTCGAATGTTGCTGTCAGAACAATCTCTTTTGGAAACCACTTTGCGTGTGCTTCAAATTCATGTATATGCTCATCAAGACTATCTGTGGGGTCAATTGGTACAGTCATCTTTGCAAGTATGTCACATACTATGATCTGTACATCCTGATCGGCAGCATATTCATGCATGCCTTGTAATAGGCCTTCTACCGCGCGGGATGTCACTAGAGTAGGCACATGTTGTACGAAATCATAAGCACAAGCATACTGAGAGTTTCTGTGTACTGACTGTGTAGTATGCATATGGTGGTATGGACGCGGATCCGACATGTCGTAAGCGTCGTATATTATTGGATGTATTTCCTATGTTTATATAGTATTGGATGTGACATGTACATGAAAATTCGAAGTTTCACGTAATATCATGTACATCACAGTGTTTCAAACATAATATACACTTTCCCAAAATATTTACCCGTCATCTGGACAGTCCAAGCACAACCTGAAATTTGCGTGCTGTATACATGGGTGCTTGAATGCCAACGACTATTTTTTTTGAAAATGCATGTATATATATTGTCTGAAAACGCTTCTGTCGTATGAGTTCAGAGATATTTTTATACTGCGAATAAATTTCAATTCAGTTGCAAACACCTTTTCCAAAATATTTTACTGATTGTCAGGACAATGCAAGCACTCACTTGCCACATGTGCCGCGCGCAGGCCCTGGGCAATGTATCAGAAAACACTGCATTGCCGTCAGTGGACAGACATGACAAATTTAACTGAAGGAGCACTGGCGTGAACCTATATAAGTGATGCATTGTGTTTCTGTGTGAGTATAATTCGTTGAGCACATAAATCTACTGAAAAGAAAGAGTCTGTGGCATTTCCATCACACATTTACTTCACGTCACCAGCAATGTCGATGCCTAAGAAACAGGACCGCCAAAACGACTTTGCCACTCAGATGCAGGCACGCGTGAAGCGCTTCCGTGACATGGATGCCAACATCGAGCAGCATCAGGCTGTTGCCAAGAACCTGTTGCACACACTCCAGCAGATGCCTCCCATCAGTTATGCGGCTCCCGATGCCCATAAAATGGCACGCATGCAGCGCTTGCATGCCGATATCGGCGATGTCATTGCTGAAACACAGGACCTGTTCCAGGAGCGCAACACCATGGTTTTGGCCGACAATGCAACTGATGCCGCTGGTGCCTCCGCCAACGTGAAGCCTTGGCACAAACCGATTGCACACGTCGACCTTACGCACTCGGACTCCGACGTCGAAGTCATTGGGGATTCCGACGACGACGACGTGCCAATCGTGCGCCAGCGCGCTGCGCCGTAATTGCCATGTGACGGGCAAAATAGTGAGTAAACACTGAAAAACAAGACACACTGGGTTGGTTTCGTGCCAGCTGGGTTCGATTCCTGGCGTGTCTACAGATCCAAAAAACACCTGCAGCGAGCTCGGTGTTGATAGCACACACGGGCCCGTGCAAAAACTAAAAAAAGCATGTAAAGTGCAGATCTCTCGCCGCCACAGACCCAGACACATCGACGCTGTTTACGGCACTTTGTAGGCAATGAAGGCGGTGAATGTGGGGCAGTACAACATCGTGCTCAAGGGAGAGGTGTGGGAGCACAATGTGCCGCCATGCTCGAAAAGCGCCGTGTGTCTGCTGGCCAACAACGAGTCGGTTGTCACCTGGCTGTCGCCCAAAGACGACATGGACAACTGCCTGACACACATCCCAGTGATACTATTCAAGGGCAAATACTGGACACTGTCGCTGCGGATGAGCAAGTGCATCTACCGGCACATTCGCCTGCGCAAGGGCTTCGACAACATTCAAAATGTACATGGAGTGCAGACGTTGCGCATCCCGCAGCTGCTGCTCAACGAGAAAAAACGCACACAGGCCAGATTTGAGGTATGAACCCCAGTCTTCATGCATTTTGACGTTCTCCTCGATTATCTTGCCTCATTCTCGAAAATATCGCGTGTCAACCTATAAAAGATTTTCATTGCATTGCCCCACAGAAAATGCACACCAAAAACCGCCGCCCGTCGAAGGAGGCCAAGCCGCTGTACTCCACCAAGCACAGGTGTATGCATTTTCGGTGGCACTGTACATCATAGCTTTGTTGTGTGGTGTTCGATGCCTCGGTTTTGACACTCTTGACAATGGTGTGGTGGGGCCACAGGAGTCTCAACGACAAGAACAAAATTCTGCTGACATCGTTCTTCAACAACGACATCCCCAAGCTGATCCAAAACGCCCGAACAAAGGACAATACACACAAAACAGCGCGCATGTATGCAGATATTTCGTGTTTTCTGGAGGGAGTGTGTCGCGACATAAAAATCATGTATCCCAGCACCTCGGGCGACTACCAGTATGTGCAGAGGCTGTTTACGCGTCTGATGGACACGCAGAGCGACGCCTCAGCGCCGTGACACGTGCGCACTTTCTTGTTTTTTATTGAATAAAGGCTCTAAAAACAAGCCATCGAGTCTGAAGAGGAATCGAACCCCTACTGCCGCCAGACATGCTGGGACACTGACACCTGTCACATCTCGGTTTTTTTTGGTTTGGTTTAATCCAAAGGTCTTTGTTATTCTGTTTTGCTATGGTTTAGGCTTCTACATGTGTTGCGCAGGGCAACACAGGGTAGATGGAAAATCAGAGCAAATGGCTACTCCCGAAATCACAGAAATCGGGATGGGTCGATCATCCTGGCAGCAATGCTGGCAGGTTGATTACAAACGGGCTCCGCCGCAGTTGCCGGGGTCGTCTTTCCAGTCACTCAACTTGTCAAACATGGTGTTGGGTGGCGAAAAAAAGCGCGGCTTGGACCTTTTGCGGGTCGGAGCAGGGTCTGCGTGTGGGTCGGGCACGTTGGGCACCGGGTCAGCAGGGTCGTCAGGGTCGTTGGGGTGGCCAGCAGCGGCAGCAGCATCCACAACAGCAGCAGCGGCAGCAACAGCAGCAGCAGCGGTGCCAGCAGCCGTGCCAGCAGCATTCGCGTTAGCAATTGCAATGACAGTGGCGGCGGCAGTGGTTGCGATCGAAGCGTGACTCTGCTGAAGCTCGGCAACAAGGCGACGGTTAACCGCGTCAAGCTCGGCAAAACGCGCCTCAGTGTCGTCCAGTGTCTCATATACCCGCACAAGCTCATTTTCCGCTTCAGTGAGGTCTTCGTTGGCAGTTTCGAGGAGCCTGTACAACGTGCGCTCCGCGGCGGTGCGTACAACAACACCACCAGCCGCTTCCCCAACCATATGACCAGCACGGGGTGCGGGAACAACGGCAGCAACCTCATCAGGCTCGTCACCTTCGACCCTCTCCGTGCGCGGGAACACAGCATTCATGTTCATGTGCAGGTTGTGAGGAGAACGGTTGTTCCACCTCACGACAATGGTCATTGCACCGGGCTCGAGTCCACCTTGCTGGCGCGTCTCCACAATCACACCAGGAAGCACTACCAAAGCACGCTGTCCTTGCACGCCAGCCAGCATCGCCGCAGTGGGATTGCGACCGTAGAACGCGTACACCAGATCGTCCACCTGGGGCGTGCGCTCCTCGTTGGTGCCAACGTGCCTTCCGGTGCGCATCACCTCGAGGCCACGGTCCAACACGGCTTGCTCGAACTCAAGCATCGGCTCCTTGCCGGCGGCGCCCTTGCCTCCGCTGCCTCCTTTCCCTCCATCCCCTCCACCCTTGGCGGCATTCACCACCACGACAATCATCGCGAGCACCATCGAGATCTTCATGATTGACACCATGCTAGTCTCGTGTTGCTACGAAGCTGTCGGAAAGCACCCACACTCGCTGTGTAACACTCACAGAAAAAACGCAAAAAATCGGTTCACGTACAACGCACGGCTCCGATCTCAGGAACAATGCACATGTCGATCCACACTTATATATAATTACGAGCCCAGATTTCGCCGCAAAAACACATTCTCACAAAAACTGATCTCGCATTACGCGCTAAAGTGCACATGTATGCTATGCCTGTGTACTTTTGCTGAAATTTTGCCCGAAATAGTATTTTGCCTGAAATACCATTTTTGCCTATAAAAGTAGCTCGTTTTCCTTTTTGTGTTTGCACCCACAGGTAAGAAACCATGCCCACCAAACCGCAGATAAGGTCAAAAAAAGAGTTCGAGGCCGCCACCGAGAAGGCCGCCACCAAGAAAGCCGCCACCAAGAAAGCCGCCACCAAGAAAGCCGCCATCGAAAAGGCTGCTACCAAGAAGGCAGCCACCAAGAAAGCCGCTACTAACAAGACCAACAAGATTAATAACCGCCAGGCCAAAAAAGAGGACGATGAGGATGCTAGGGAGCATGAAGCCTACATGAAAGAGCAGGAGCGCAAGGCCGCCGCCAAGAAAAAGAGGAAACT
>Ga0105051_10002891_pt1 | contig 21383 bp, 18 predicted proteins | sample FRY02_FD_78383 | JGI IMG/M metagenome (GOLD analysis project Ga0105051, IMG submission 78383) | Freshwater microbial communities from Lake Fryxell liftoff mats and glacier meltwater in Antarctica - FRY-02 (megahit assembly) | ecosystem: Environmental > Aquatic > Freshwater > Ice > Glacier... | reverse complement strand
TGGCCGTGGAGCGTGGCGATGTAACTCGCCTGATGATCTTCCTGTCCCCCGGCTCCACCAAGTCCAAGCTGTGTTCTGTCCTCTTCCCGGCGTGGTACTACGGGCGTCACGCGTCGCGTTATATCTTAGGTGTGAGCCACAGCGTCGAGCTTGCCGAGAAATTTTCCGCCGAAATCCGGGACCTGATCGAGTCTCCTATATATAAGGACATCTTTCCCGAGACTAAAATCTCCAAGGAAAAGCGGGCTGTCAAAAGGTGGCAGACCACGGTTAAGGGCGAATACCTAGCGGCAGGTGCGGGCAAGCAGATCGCGGGCTTCCGTGGGCACGTAGGCATTATTGACGATGCTGTCTCGGAGCAGACCGCCTACTCGAAGACGGAGCGCACCAAGATTAACGATTGGTACGCGCCGGGCTTTCGTACACGTATCCTACCGGGCGGGGCCGTCATCATTATTAATACGCGCTGGCATCTCAACGACTTGTCAGGCTTTCTACTATCCCTTGCAGACGAGAACGCTCGCGCAGATCAGTGGAAAGTCATACGTATCCCAGCTATCCTAGATCATGAATCCGCAGAACTCCTAGGCCTTGAAGAAGGCGGTTCTTATTGGCCCGAGTACTGGCCCCTTGATACCCTCCTAGACACCAAGGAATCTACCCCTGCGCCTAAGTGGAACGCCCTCTATATGCAGACCCCTACCTCAGAAGAGGGGACCATCTTCAATCCCAAGTGGTTCTCGGACTGGGAGAAGGACAAGCCACCCAAGTGTGAATACATCCTCATGTCGGCAGATACGGCCTTCAAGGATAATCAGCGCAGCGATTACAGTGCCATTACAATCTGGGGAGTCTATCGCAAATCTTCACACCTTACTGATGGGCGTGAAGTACTTATTCCCCAACTCGTTCTACTGTACGCTGTAAAGGGGCGGTGGCAATTCCCCGACCTATGCAAGATGGTACAGGGCCTTTACGACAAGTGGCAGCCAGATGGTGTTATGATTGAAGACAAGGCTTCAGGTCAATCTCTTATTCAAGAGATGAGGCGCAGGGGCTTTCCTATCCTAGTCTATTCATCCAAGGACTCCAAGGAGTTACGCGCCCATGCCATCACCCCCCATGTCCAATCTGGCTACGTATGGGTGCCTAAGCGCAAGGCATGGTGTGATGAGTTCATTACAGAGGTGTGCTCTTTCCCCTATGCAGAGCATGATGACTATGTAGACACCATGACACAGGCCGTCCAATACTTACGTGACAATTGGGCTATCGAACATCCTGACGATCAGAAGGCGGAACCTCAACGGAAGAGTAGGAAGCGTAAATCCTATTGGTCTAACTTAGTTGCATAACACCCAAAATTAAGGTATAATACAGAATGGCATTAATTCCAAACTTACGCGAGCGTGTAATCTCTGAAGAGATTGACCAGAACTTTGAAGAGGTCAATGTTGAACTTGAGGGAGAAGAGCCACTTGAAGACGAAATCATTGAAGAGCCTATTGACTTCTTCGAGAATCTTGCTGAAGTTCTTGACGAGGACATTCTCAATGATATCGCAGAAGACGTAATTGAGAACTTTGACAATGATAAAGAGTCGCGCGCCAAATGGGAACGGACTATCCTCAAGGGAATGGACCTTCTAGGTCTGGACATTGAAGATAAGTCTCAACCCTTCGAGGGCGCATGTTCAGCGACACATCCCCTCATTATGGAGAATGCCGTCAAGTTTCAGGCTAAAGCCGCGCAGGAACTCTTACCCGCCAAAGGACCAGTGCGCGCAGAAGTTCTAGGAAAGAAGACCCCAGAGAAAGAAGCTCAGGCACTTCGAGTACAGACCTTCATGAATTACCAACTTACAGAAGAGATGGAAGAGTACTATGACGACTTTGAATCCATGCTCCTGTACACTTCTATCATTGGTAGCGCATTCCGCAAAATCCATTTTGATGACACCCTTACTAGGCCTGTCTCAGAATTCATTGGTATTGACCAGTTCGTAGTATCCAACTATGCGCGTGACCTTAAGAGGGCACCTCGCTACACTCAAATTATGCACTTCTCGCCTAACGACTTGCGCAAGGACATCGCTGCGGGCTTCTACCGAGACATTGAACTGGGTGACGCCGAGAAGGTTAATGAAGACAGTATCTCCTTCAAGATGTACGAGACCTTTGGCATTGGTACAGGCTATACCCTCAAGGATGACATCTATGAAGTACTTGAGCAGCACGTAGACCTCTTCATTGAGGATGATGAATTCAGCCGTGAAGACGGCATTGCTGTCCCATACATTGTAACTCTTGACAAGACGACGCGCCAAATCCTTTCCATTAGACGGAACTGGGATGAGGAAGACCCCGCCTACACCAAGAAGGAGTGGTTCATCCACTACAAGTTCGTTCCGGGCTTTGGCTTCTACGGCCTAGGCTTCATTCATCTAGTCGGCAATTTCCAGATGACCCTCACGGCCATCCTGCGCTCCCTCGTAGATGCAGGCCAGTTCGCTAACCTCCAAGGGGGCTTTAAGGCTAAGGGCCTCCGGGTTGTTGGCGGGGATGATCCCCTTTCTCCCGGTGAATGGCGTGACGTTGAGGCTCAGAATATGGACCTTTCCAAGGCCCTGATGCCTGTCCCCTACAAGGAGCCGTCAGCTACCCTCATGCAGATGCTTACCTTTATGGATGGGCGTGGCCAGAAATTCGCGGATGCTACAGAAGCGGTAATCTCGGATGCCTCCAACTACGGCCCCGTGGGCACTACTATGGCCCTCATTGAGCAGAGCACCAAGTTCTTCTCAGGTGTCCATAAGCGGATGCACGCGGCACAACGCAAAGAGTTCAAGATTCTTGCGCGTATCAATAGTGAATTCCTCTCTGACAATTACCCCTATGAAGTAGTTAACGGCGACAATGTAATTGCCCGCGAAGACTTTACAGGCGTAAGTGTTATTCCTGTTGCGGACCCCAATATCACTTCAAAGGCAGAGCGCCTTGCGCAGGCCCACATGAAGTTCACTATTGCACAGCAGATGCCGCAATACCATGATATGCCTGCAGTAATCCGCCGCATCTACGTGGCAATGGATGAAGATAACATTGAGGAACTTATGGCCAAGAAGGCAGAACCCAAGCCACAGGACCCCATCTCTGACATTATGGCAGCTACCAAGGGGGCACCTATCCAAGCCTTCCAAGGACAGAACCATGACGCGCACATCAAAGTAAAGAAGGCGTGGCTTGAAGACCCAATGGGGGGTTCCAATCCGGCAATGCAGACTGCAGGCCCAATCGTCGCAGCGAATATCCAAGAACATCTTGTAATGCGTTGGCAGGAAATGATGGGTGGTCTCGTACAGACTGGAGGGGCAACTGATCCTCAGACTGCTGAAATGATTATGGGACAGGCCGCCGAAGAAGTTCTTGCCTTCAATAAGACGCACGCTAACGAAGAGCAGATGACCGATCAGCAACTCAAGAACCGTGAACTGGACATCAAGGAAGGTGAACTCCTACGCAAGTGGCAGGAAATGCTGGGCAAGCAATCTGCTGAAGATCGTGCTCACTCCATCAAGGAATTTGAAGCTCTCCTTAAAGAGGATGCCATGAACCTTGACGGCCTCAAGGCCACAGCGGACATCCTTTCTAGAGAGGAAGTGGCAAACATTTCCGCTAAAGCTAAGAGTTCCAAGTGAGCTTTGTAAGAGAGTTCAAGAAAATTCTCAAGGAGAAGCTCGCAGACGTAGAAAATATCATTCTATCTGGGGTTGACACACAAGACAAATACCAGTATTATGTAGGTGAAAGGCAAGCTATTCTACAGCTTACCGAAGAGTACGATAACCTCATAAGGAGAATGCAAGAAGATGCGACCTGATACCCTGCCTGCACTCGCTAAATGGACTTCTGAAGATGGCCCTGACCCTGATACCCTGCCTGTAGTAACGGGCTGGAAAATTCTTGTGCGGCCTATCTCCCTATCAGAAAAGACCAAAACCGGAATCTATATTCCAGATCAGGCTAAGGATGATGCGGAATTCCTCACTACTGTAGGCCGCGTCCTAGTTATGGGACCCCTCTGTTACACACGCAAGGATATGCTTGTCGATGGGGCCATTATGCCATGGGCCGAAGTAGGTTCATACGTAGTCTACCCCAAGTATGGTGGGGCAAAGTTCATGTACGACAAGTGCAAGATGCTTCTAATGAATGATGATGAAGTCCTCATGGTTGTAGACAATCCAGATAAATTAAAGGTCTGGTAATTAAAACTTGACAATACACAACTTATTGTGTATAATACTCACACGAACATAATAGTTCGGGAAATCGGAGAGAAATTTGGCACGCGATGGCTGGAATGAACTCGACCTTGAAACTCTTGAAGTAGAGCTAGAGGACGAAGTTAGCGTAGAGACTTCTACGGATGCTGAAGAAATTGATACATCTACCTCCACATCTGTGGACGATGGTGCAGAAGATACTAAGAAGCGAGGTAAGCCTTCAAGGGCGGAACTGCGAATTAAGCAGATTACCCGTGAGAAGCATGAGTGGCGGGAACTTGCAGAGTCCCTAGGCCAGACCGTCAATGCACTCAAAGGCGAAGTTGGTAATATCAAGAAGGGGCAACGAGATTATGAGACGGCAACCGTCGCGGGTCTCAAGAGAACTGTTACTGAAGAGTTAGCCGTTGCCGAAGAGGCGTGGGCTTCAGCTACAGATGAAGGTGATTCAAAGGGTGCCCTTGCGCATATGCGTAAGATGCGTGACCTAGAAGACAAGAAGCGCCGCCTTGATTCCTATGTGCCGCCACAGGAAGAGCGCCAGCAGCAGCCCCAGAGGCAGCAGCCCCGTGCAAATCCCAAGGTGGCCCAGTGGTTACAGGCTCACCCGATTGTGATGCAGGATGCAAATGTTCGAGAAGCCACTGCGGAATACGCCGCAGAACTAGAGGCAGAAGGCTACTCACCAAATGATCCTGACTATTACACGGAAGTAGAAAAGAAATTAGCTGAAGAGTTCCCTGAGCACTTCAAGCAGAAGACAAGGCCTCGATCAACTGTGGCGGGCAAGACCCGAAGCGGTGGTGGCGGCAAGAATACAATCCGACTCTCGAAAGAGGAACAGGATATCGCTCGGAAGTTTGGACTGAGCAACAAAGAGTATGCAGTCCAGAAGGCCAAAGCGGAAGCGAATAGCACGAAGGAAAATAGTGGTTATGTCCTTATCAATTAAAGGCGTAGAATCTGCGGACGACGAGACAGAAGTCTCAAAGACTAGGGCGCAGGCTAGTCGTGTGGTGAACTATACTCCCCCAGACCTACTGGACATTCCAGCAGCAGTAAGGGAGCGGCTTGCGAGTCAGGGTAACATTACCCGTTGGATTCGTATTGCAACAAGAAATGAAACGGATCACCGCAATATTAATCAGCGAAGGTCTGAAGGTTACGAATTCCTGACACTAGATCAGGCACCGGAATTTGAAGGACTTGTAGAGGTATTAGATAACCCTCGCTGGGGAAAGCTAATTACCGTTGGAGACTTGGCACTAGCATTTATTCCAAAAGCTAAGGCTGAGGCACGACAGAGATATTATGAAGAGATGTCTTCACAGGCTGTAAAGTCTGCTGCAAGAGAAGCTCGTAAGCACTCCACTCGTGAGGCTCCGGTTTTTGACGACTCTACATCAGAAGTCACTCGTGGCCGAGATGTAGACTTTGGCTAAAAGGAGATAAAAAATGGCTAAATCATTTGTACCACAGGGTCTCCGTCCGATTGCGAAATTAGGCCAGAACGTTAACAACCTAGGATACTCAACCTTCAAGATTGCGAATTCCTACGCTGTTAACATCTTTAAGGACGATGCTGTTGTTCTCAACACATCTCCCGGAGATGCAAATTTTGGCACTGTACAGGCTCTTGTTACTTCGACCAACGTACCCCTAGGCACCTTTATGGGCTGCAAGTATGTTGATCCCGCTACCAAGACCCCAGTATGGTCAAACTATTTTCCATCAGGCACGTCAAGTGCTGACGGAACCATCGAAGCTTACGTTGCAGATGACCCTAATCAGGTCTTTGTAATTCAGGCTGACGCTACTGTCACCGCTGGTGATCGTGGCTATAACTTTAATGTTACAGTTAGTGCGGGCAACACCCTCACTGGCCAGAGTGGCATGGCTCTCAAGGCTGCAAGCCGCACCGTTGGTGTGGGTCAGCTACGAATCATGGACGTATGGGGCGAAGCGGGCAACGCTTTCGGGGATGCATTCCCCCTAGTTGTTGCCAAGTGGAACCGCCATATCTGGACTGTAACCAGCACTAACCAGAGCACTACCTAAGGAAAGGGGATAGGAAATGACAATTAATCGCTCAGATATTGCAAAACAGCTTGTTCCCGGACTTAACGCAGTCTTTGGATCAGAATACAAGAGTATCGACAACGAACACACTGTTCTATTCGATACCGAAAGCTCCGACCGGGCTTTTGAAGAGCAGGTCCTGTTCAGCGGCCTAGGCGCGGCTCCCGTCAAGAACGAGGGTGCGGCTGTCCAGTACGATGACATGACCGAACTGTGGACCGCACGTTGGACCCACGAGACTATTGCTCTTGCTTTTGGCATCACCGAAGAGGCCATGGAGGACAACCTTTATGACACCTACTCCAAGATGCAGTCAAAGGCGCTGGGCCGGTCAATGGCCACTACGAAGCAGACCAAGGCTTCAGATGTATTCAATAACGGCTTTAACACCGCTACTGCATACAAGGGGGGTGATGGCGTTCCGCTGTTCTCAGCATCCCATCCCACTCGAAGTGCTGGCCTACAGAGTAATACCGTCTCCGCTGATCTTTCTGAGACGGCACTTGAGAATGCACTAATTAGCATCGGCCTTATGAAGGACGACCGTGACATTCTTATTGGTTCACAGGCTGTGTCTCTACACATCCCGCCTCAGCTTATCTTTACGGCAACCCGTATCCTTAAGTCTGATCTGCGAGTTGGCACTGCCGACAATGACACCAATGCTCTGAAGGAGATGGGCTACTTCAGCAAGGGCTACCACGTTAACCATCGCTTTACGGACAACAACGCTTGGTTCATTCGAACTGACGTTCCGTACGGCACCCAGATGTTCACTCGTGTACCTCTGCAGACTCGTATGGAAGGTGACTTCGATACTGGTAATATGCGGTACAAGGCTCGTGAACGCTACAGCTTCGGCTGGAGTAACTGGCGCAACTGGCACGGCTCGAACGGTTCTTCGTAAGAACACCTGACCTGAGGATAAATATCAGGCAAGAGAGGGTAGGGCTTAACGGCCTTACCCTTTTCTTTTACTTGCCAATTACCTAACTATATGCTATAATATTCGCGTCTACATAGGTTGGCAGGGTGGGTAGATGTTGAAAGGAAAACAATGACACATTTTAATCGTAAGTATCACTCTTGGACTGTTGGGGCATCAGTTAGTGCCACCCCAGACGTTGAGGTTTCTATTGATGGGACAGTTACTATTCCCACGCTTAATGTTACTACGCTAACTCCTGACACTCTTGATCTGAGTGGCAACGCTTCGGCTTTTACTGTGGCTCTAGTGAGTGCCTCTGTATCTAATCCAGCGGATATTACTACGCAGCGTATGCTTCGTATTTCCAATGGCACTGAGAACTTCTATATCCTAGCAGTAACGTCCGCATCTGTTCGCTTCTAAGGGGTATTTATCATGAGTGATATCGTACTCCGCAGAGTTACCCTCCTTGATGTTGCCAGTGTATCTGCAACTGGGAATTGGTACAAGTGTGACTATAGGTACGCGCCCGATCAAGCAAGAACCATCTTAGGTACAATGAATGCCTCAGATGCCATCTTCTTGGAAGGCACTACCGATGATGCAGACATAACAGTATCTACTATTGTTACTCTAGAGACAACTTCAGCAGCCACTTTCGCCTTTAACCTTTTTGGTCCTTGGAGTGCTATCCGCATTCGTAAGACTGGAACCAATGGGGCGGCAGTCGTTAAGGGTATTATCTAATGGTAACAGCACTAGTAACATCTCGGCCTACCTCAGGTGTGACTGGTGCAGTTACTTCTTTGAGAGGATCAAACATTGAAACTTTTCCTTTTAATAGAATGGAGGGGCTTCCTTCTCAGTACACTTTTACTAGAGAGAGCGTAGCAACATACACTGATAGCGCGAGTGCTCTTCAGACAGCGGGAATCAATGTCGAGAGATTCAACTATGCTAATGGTCAGAATCTTGGACTCCTTATTGAAGGCACTAGAACAAATTTCTTTCTCAATTCAGGTGCACCTGTAACTCAGACTTCGGGAACTCTCGCAACAGGAACATACACCTTGTGGATGGTGGGTGCCGGGTCTGTAGCAGTAGCTGAGAACTCTGCAACTATTACAGGGGCGGGAACTTCAATTGACGGAACACCCGTTGTATTTGTTGTAACTGTTACTGGAACAGTAAACTTCACTATTACTGGATCGCCCACAAGAGTTCAATGTGAGCTAGGACCTTTTGCTTCAAGTTATATTGCTACAGCAGGAACTACGGTAGTACGTTCGGCGGATAATGCAACAAGAAGCGTTAATTTCTTACCGGGCACTTTCCTTATTAAGGGTAAATCCTCAGGAGTAGGAGAGACGCAAATTCTCTTTTCCTATTCAGATGGATCATCTACTAATACTGTGCGCCTACAAAGGGACGCAAGTGGGGATGCATCAATTACTATTAGAAGCGGAGGCGGATCATCTGCCTTATTAAACATAGGAAATCTAGCTGCATATGCAAATATTGCAGTTGCAGTAAGAACTGAAGCAGATAATTTTGCAGCTATCATGACAGGTAATTCTTTACAGACGGATACTAGCGGAGCCTCTCCTACAGGTGTGACAACCTTGAAGCTGGGAAGACGCTCGGATGACGTATTCTATTGGGGAGGAACTATTTCTTCTCTTATGGAATGGGATGCTAATACATTTCTATCGAATGCAGCTTTAACAAGTTTGGTGGCGTAATGGCAAGTAGTGGTACAACTGCATGGTCGATGACCCTTGATGAAGTTCTTGATGAGGCTATCCTTCGCTCAGGAGGGGAACCAACTCTAGGGCACGAGGTTCAGTCGGCGCGGCGATCCCTTAATCTCCTGTACCATGAGTGGTCTAACAGGGGCATTAATCTATGGAAACTTGAGCAAGTTGTAGTAACTCTCTCGGTCTCCGTCACATCGTACACACTACCTTCAGATTCCATTGATGTTCTCCGGGCCTCTTACCGGAGGGCTTCTACCAATAATGACTATCACATGGATCGCATCTCTTACGAAAATTACTTGGACCTGCCCAATAAGAGCAAGACGGGTCGTTCATCTCAGTATATGGTTGAGCGCCTCAGAGACTCCACTGTAATCAACTTATGGCCTATTCCCGACACTGCAGATGACCAATTCGTCTACTGGCAAATCTCTCGTATTGAAGACGCCGCTGCTCTAGCAGACAACGCTGACGTTCCCGACCGCTTCTTACCCCCACTAATCTCAGGACTGGCCTACCACTTGGCACGCTCTCGCGTAGGACTTCCTGAAGAGACTCGGGCGCGCCTCAAGGGAGAGTACAAAGAGGACCTTGAACTCTCTATGGAAGAAGATCGTGACCGCGCGCCCTTCAAGATTCACCCCAAGATTCCAAGTGGGCGTGCATAATGGGCTGGGCAAGCGGCAAGAATTCAGTAGCTATCTGTGATAGGTGCGGGTGGAAATACCCCTACAAAGAACTCAAGACTGAAACCCTTGGCATTCGTGTCTGTGAAACGTGTGATGATGGGTCCTTCAATATTATTGACCATCCACAGAACTACCCCGCAGATGTCTCTGAAGACGTGGCCCTACGCTACCCGCGCCCAGACGTAGCACTATCAACTACAGCGGATTGGGAACCCTCAGACTCTACCGCCGATCCTAAAGGAGATAACTCGTGAACTATAATACTCTCGTAAGTGCAATCCAAGAGACGATGGAGGACACTTCCCCTGAGTTCATCCTCAATATTCCGCGCTTTATTGACAGAGCTTCAGAAAATCTCTTCAAGGATACAGACCCCTACGCCTTTGTAGTCGTTACAACTGTGACAGCTACCCCCTCTGATGCCTTTATTGCGGCCCCTACGGGCGAGGCCATTGTAAAGAATATCGCTTTCATCGCCTCTGGCAGGCGCACTCAACTTAATCAGCGTACTGATGAATACCTTATGGAGTACTGGCCCGTGCGCACCTCCACAGGCGTTCCCAAATACTACGCACGTATTAATGATACTTCCTTCTACATGGCACCTACCCCAGTCTCTGCCTATACTATGGAAATCACTTATATCAAGAAGCCTGTAACAATCTCTGCCACATCCCCTACCAACTTCTATACGGAAGAGATGGGCAACGCCCTCTTCTACGCAACCATGAAACAGGCCAATCTCTTTGACAAGGCCTTCGAGCAGGCTGCAGCATGGGAAGCAGAGTATGGCAAGGAAGTCGCGCGCATGAACAATGAGAATAGACGAACACGCCGTGATGATCGGCAGGCCAATACCTACCCAGCAGGAGAGAATAATACTGATGGTGGCCTCTAAAATGTGGTATAATACTTCAAAGGATAACTAATGGCTAGTAGCACTTCTTCCATCTTACGTGTCAGACTTATGGCTGCAGGCGAAAACGTCGACACTTGGGGTGACAATACTAATACCAACTTGGAGCTTCTGGAAGATGCTATTGCAGGGCATGTCTCCATCTCCGTAAGCGCAGCCTCTACACAAGTAACCGCCACCAACTGGGCAACAGACAATCAACGCTACGGCGCTATCACCTTCTCAGGTGATGTAGGGGCTACAGCTTCTGTAACCTTCCCTACTACTCAGAAGTTCTGGTTTATCCGAAACAATTACACGGGCACCGAGGGCATCAAGGTCAAGGTATCCGCAGGCACAGGCGTGACCCTGACCCCTGACAAGTGGCACTTCGCCCTAGCAGATGGTAGCACCACCCTCCAAGTAATTCCTCTCAATGTCACCACCTCCATTAGTGCCACCTCCATTCCCCTTGTGCGCACCAGCACAGGCGTCTCCGCCTCAACTGCTATTGGTCCTGCTGCTGATCCAGCTACAGGCCTAATTTTCCCTACCTCAGCAGTAGAAGCAATTGTCTCTGGTGTACAGCAGGGAGGTTGGAATGAACTAGGCCTCTTCACCAATCGCAAAGGCGTAACCTTAGGCAATATCTCTAACAAGACCCGTGTTATCAGCACGTCCGTCTCAGGCGAAAACTATCAAGGCATTCTTATTAACGCTGACTTTGAACTTTCCACTCTAGATGAGACAGGTTTACAGGGCGTCTTCATGGGTATGCGCGATAACACCTTTGTAGTAGTTCGCTGCAGCGCCACTACAGGCATCCCCAACTTCAACGAGGACTCCTTCGCCGTAAGCGTTGAACCTCTTAATTCGAGTACAGGTACATACGGTCGATGGGTAGTAGGCACTCCTGTAACTCTTGGAGTATCTACATTTTCAACTGGAGCTATTGTATCTGTTAATCATGGTGTAGGGGGTGCCCCAGACATGACAAAAATTGTGTATATTTGTTCCGTGTCTGATCCAGTTGCTCCGGGATACGGTCCGGGTGATCGTGTTCTTTTTGTAGGTGAACGAAATACTTCAGGCACTACAAATGGTTTTGTTATTACAGGAGCAGATGCAACCAAGGCCTTTATTGCTGGAAAGACTGGCGGAGATATCCCATCTAAAACAAATGGATTAATGACTGGAAACACAGTTGTTACTCCCGGTGCGTGGAATGTAGAGTTTACTTTTTATAGATTTGTGACGTAAAATGGCAGATGGCGGCAAGTTTGTCAAGATAGATTTTGCTCCCGGTATTGATCGAGATGCAACGCAAAGAACAGCGGTACCTTCTTGGTACGATATCGACAAGGTAAGATTTAGAAATGGCTTACCTGAAAATTTTTATGGCTGGCAGCGCGCAAATGCTTCTCCTGAAATTATGGACGGCGTTGCACGAGGTATCCATGCGTGGGCGAATCTCCAAGGAACTTCGTATGTAGCCGCAGGCACCCACAAGAAACTCTATGTAAGTAGGGGTGATGTGGCGTATGATATTACTCCTATTATGGGAGAAGTAACTGTATCTTCGGGCATGTCCGCCATCCAAGGTTCGGCTATTATTTCTGTCTCCGTAACTAACTCGGCCTCACAGGGCGACTTTGTAGTTCTTCAGACTTTAGACACTACCTTAGGTGGCAACGTAAACTTTAATCAGAATACTGGTCCCTTCTCATCCTTTGAAATTCAGAGTGCCACTTCTGTGGGCTTCACTTTCAATTACGTCACAGTAGCAGAGTCTACCTCTACGGCATCAGCAGGCAATAATCGTATCTCGTTCCTTATTGAGCCGGGCACCCTTAACGGTGAGGCAGGTACGGGCTGGGGTACTTCAACTTGGGGTACAGGCGCTTGGGGCACCATCCGTAATGTAGGTGAGAACCAGACCTTTGGCACCTATTGGTCTCTTGACAACTGGGGAGAGGACCTTCTTGCCCTCAAGAATCAAAGCCAAATCTATACGTGGCACCTGAGCGCAGGCATTTCTTCTCGGGCGACCCTCATCACCGCCTCGCCTTCAGTCAATGACTATATGCTTGTGAGCAATGAGCGTTTCGTAATCAGCTTTGGCACCACTTCCCAAACTTCAGGTGACTATGCACCTATGCGTGTAAGATGGAGCGCCTCCGAAAACTTTAGTGATTGGGTCGCCTCTGTAGGTAATGACGCGGGCGACTATATCCTTACAGGTGGGTCCCGCATCATGACAGCCGTGAAGACCCGAGGTGAAATCCTTGTACTTACAGATAAGACGGCATGGGTTATGCGGTACATTAGCGAACCCTTCATTTACGGCTTTGAGCAAGTAGGCGACAATTGTGGTTCTGCATCTTTTCATGGCGCAGTGGATGTCAATGGTGTTGTTTACTGGATGTCTGACCATGGATTCCACAGGTACAGAGGTGTTGTAGAAGATATTCCGTGCCCAATTCACCGTTACATCTTTGACCAGAGAGAAGATGGGGCCATCAATAAGAAGATGCGGTGGAAAACATATGCGGGCACTAATGCCAAATACAATGAAGTAATTTTCTTCTATCAAGGTAAAAATGGTGTGGATTGCGATCACTATGTCATCTACAATATTGAAGAGAATATTTGGTATTATGGTACTTTGAATAGAAGTAGCTGGGTTGACCGAGGCAACTTCTCTAATCCCATTGCCACAGCCATTGTTACTACAGGCACATCTTTAGATACTTGTTGCTTTTACTACCACGATATTGATGAAGGAGATGGCATTGAAGCTTTTACTTCTTATATTGAGTCGGGTTCGTTCGATGTAGAAGATGGGGATAAACTCTTATTTGTTAATAGATTAATCCCGGACCTTGATATTGACAGTGGAGATATTAAATTCTACCTGAAATCTCGCAAGTATCCCGGCAGAGATTGGACTGTAAAAGGTCCGTACACAGTCTCCACCTCTTCAGAACTTATTAATGTCAGAAGTAGAGGGCGGTCTTTTGCTATTCGTATTGAGAGCAGTACAAGTTCTGCATGGACTCTAGGTTCTTTACGTATGGCTATTCAACCAGATGGTGAACAATAATGGCTTCTTTCCCTAAAGTAGGATTCTCAACTCCAGCCGCGCTACCCCGGCCACCAAGTTCTATGGATTCAGAATTGATGAAGTTTCTTACGGACCTTGTGCGTTCCGTAGAACAAAACAATTTTGCTTTTCCATCTATGTCTTCTTTTGTACATCTTCTTTCAAAGAACATTTTCACATACAAGAATGAAGATATAGGGTTTATCTTTAATGCTGCATATGATATTAAGTTAGATCAATTTAATCGCATTGATACTAGTGAGTATGCTTTCTGGATAGACATCAATACAACACACAGTACAGACTCTAGTACTGGGGGACTTGCCCTCTATTATGCACCGCCTGCTTCAAATCCTATTGCCGCTATTGGGGTGACCAATGGGTGGACCAAGATAGTTATCTTCAGGGATACAGGAATTATTGATGGGCGTCTTAGGGACTTCACATCTGTCAAAGATTATGGGGCAACTGGTGATGGTGTAACTGATGACACTGATGCCATCAATGCGGCTTTGGCTGCTAACGATAAAGTGTACTTGCCTGCAGGCACATACATTACTTCAGACGTGCTTCTATACGGCATTAATACGCAACTAGCAGGGGACGGGCACCAATCTTCTATTATTTCAGGCACGCATACTGGCAATGTTCTGGGGCCTGCGGATAATGAGGCTCGGCATCGTGGTCTTCTATTTGAGCACTTTGCTATTGTGAAGTCTGCTAACACTGGTACAGGTAATGGTCTCTATTGGTCGAATACCAAAGATTCACAGATAAACCAGATTCAAATTACCCAATGTAATATTGGTTTCCTATTTCAACCGGAAGACGATGCCAACTTCAGCTACCATAATGAAATTAAATGGCTTCTAAGTTTTTCTAATACAACGAGTGCTGTCAAGACAGACGCAACCGGAACCGACTATCCTAACGCCAACACCTTCATCGGGGGCACATGGCGTGGGGGCACTACTACTTGTGATCTAGTTCAAGGCGGGGGCATTCGTCTATTAGATACATCAATTGAAGGGTCCACGACTGATTGGCTACGTATTCGCCCCGGAGCCGACGGAGCTTTGCTAATTGGTTGCCGCTTTGAGAATGGATCAGATTCAGACCTCCTGACTGGCGGAGTGAGAATTGAAGCTTCTGGTGTACAGGTTTTAGGTGGAACATCTACAAAGGGGCAGATTCTACCTTACAGGGATAAGTCAGGGAGTGAAACTTTAATCATTGGGCACAAGGCAAGTGGGGATAGTGTATTCTTCGGCACTAGTCCGTACGCCATGGACCGTGAAAATGGTAAGTCAGAATGGGGATCATGGGGTGGTATTGGTCTGCACCAAAATTATCTTACAAGGTCAAACATCTTTAATAACGGAACGTCATGGCCTGTTAGTGGTACGCTCACACCTACTACAGGACAGACAGACCGATTTGGGGGAACTGGCGCTACCCGTTTTGTTACAGGAAGCACATCTCCGTCAAGAAGTCAGACTACCTCTTTGAATTGTGCGGGTGTGACAGTCTGTGCATCTGTGTGGCTAAGAGCAGATATTGAAGGTACTCTCCAATTTAGTATTCGAGAAAGTGGAAGTTCTTTCGGTAATGGTACAGATGAAACCTTAAGAGATGTCTGGATTTCTACTGAATGGAGACGCCATTGGATTTGGCATACTTTTGATGGGGCAACTGCAGGCACAGTTGTCTTTGGTTTTCGTAGTCAGGCAGGAGACCTCGATGAGTTTTATATCCATCAAGGACTTCTGAATGATGGGAAATACCCCGGCATCTATGTAGAGACTGTTGGCAGTGCAAGCACTTCCTCTAATGTGAAACTCAGTATTGGTACAGGAACTTCAGGTCAAAATCCTCCAGCAGATTTTACTAAAGGAGGTGTAGCCACTCTAGTGAAAGCAGGAGCTATCACAGATGGGGACTTTGAAAACGCCTTTGATGGTCTTACAGGCATTGATAGTAATAATGGGCGCTTCTATTTCAGATACGGGGGCGCGTGGCATTATTGTACACAAGATGCGTAAGTATTGCACTGTCTTGAATTCTGTGATATAATACTATAATGAATAGGGCTGACATGTATCAAACACTCAAATACGCAGAAGGTGGCGCAGTCGATAAGCAGAAGATGTTCGCTGCCCTCTCCCAAGTAATGGAACAGCAGGCTGCTCCTGTTGCCCCGAATGATAATGGTCTCGTCTCTGGACCCGGAGGCGGGCTTGAAGATGCTATCCCTGCCTCCCTTGAGGGTGAGCCTGCTGCTCTCAGTGATGGTGAATTTATCATTCCCGCAGACGTAGTAGCTATGATCGGGGACGGTTCCACTGATGCGGGGGCACGACGCCTTCAAGGTATTATTGCACAGGTGCGCCAGCAGAAGACAGGCACGGCTGAGCAGGCCCCTTCTCTTTCAGGAATCTAACATATGAGTCTCTTTTCAACACTCTTTGGTGGCGGTGATACAGGCGGCTCGAACACCAGCACATCCCTGCCTCAGTGGCTGCAGCAGGCCTATCAAGGCGCAATCAGTAAGGCTAACAGCGCCTATGCGGCTACCTCAGGGCTTCCTCGTGATGTAATTGTACCGGGCTTCGCGCCTGAGCAGGAAGCTGCCTTTGGGGCTGTAGTTGGAGGTCTGGGCCAGTACCTTCCTCAGATGGATACAGCTATGGGTATGGCTGCAGACTACGATCCGCGCCGCTACGACATCGGCTTCTGGGGCAATGATGCTGCCGCGCAGTATATGAATCCCTATGCGCAGAACGTCATTGATATCAATAAGAGGGAGGCCTCTAAAGACTTTCAGAATAGCAGAAATCTTGTCTCAGGTCAAGCCCAAGCAGCGGGGGCCTTTGGGGGTTCACGCCAGGGTGTAGTTGAATCTGAACTTTATAATCAGGAAGCCAAGACCTTAGCAGACATTCAGAACACGGGGCTTGCCTCTGCCTACGACACGGCCTTTGGCAACTTCAATACAGATCGAAATGCCTTCCTAGAATCCGCCGCTAAAGATGACGCTTCAATGCAGGCGCGGGCCTCAAGTCTCGGCTCTTTAGCCGGGCAGTCACAGAGTATGTTCTATAGGGATGTAGGGGCACTCTCAGGCGTAGGCGAAGATCGACGGGCACTTGAGCAGCAGTACTCAGACTACTACTCACAGTATCCTTGGGAAGTCGCGGGCAACTACTCAAAAACTATTAGCGGGCTACCTAATGGTATTGGAGACACCAATACACAGACGAATGCGGGACCGGGCAATCCCCTCTCTGCGCTTACAGGCCTTGCAGCTATTGGGGAGTCCACTGGGGCATTTGGGGCGACCGGCTGGCTAGGCTTCAAGAAGGGTGGTCTCGTACGCAAGTATGCTACAGGAGGGCTGACCTCAAATAATCCCGGCAACATCGTATACGACTCGCGGAATGATTGGCAAGGTTCTAACTATGCAGACAATAGTGAAGGTCGCTTTGAATCTTTCGAGACGCCCACCTCAGGCATCAGGGCACTTAGTAAGCTCCTATCCAACTACGAGAAATCCTATGGCCTTAATACCGTAGAGGGTATCATTGCCCGCTTTGCCCCTGCGCATGAGAATGATACTGAAGGCTACGCTAACTATGTAGCTGACAGAATAGGCGTGCAGCCGGGTGATGCACTGAATGTGTCTGACCCCACGACGATGCACAGCATTGTATCTGCCATTATTGAATTTGAGAATGGCTCTAATCCTTACGACCCCAATCTTATTAGAGACGGCATTGCTGCCTCTCTTCAAGGGTCTTCAACTGATGGTCGTCAGGGTCAAATCCCAGTAGCACCCCTACCTCAGAAAGCAATTAGTCCTGAAGATACTGTAGTCATTAGCAAATTCGTAGATCAACTCCTAGGAAGTTCCTCTTCTCTTTCAGGCGGAGCAAATACACAGCAGGACTTCTATGGCCGCAAGTACGAAGAGGGGGGTCTAGTAGAAAGGCTCTCAGATTACTTTGGCTCTGCGAGTGACTATGCTGCACAAGAAATTCCAAATATCTCTTTCTCGGACATGCTCGCTAATGTCTTTGGTGAAGATGCAGTTGCCATTAATAATAGAGTAGGTGAATCTATTAGGAATAATTTTGACTGGCTAGGTGACCTTGCATGGATTACACCTGAGGAACGCGCTGGCCGAGATGGGGGAACTCCGGGTGCATCATCGCCTCCGCGCTATAATAGTTCAGAGCAGTTCCGCCCTGACCCCGTTGTTCCGGGCGCGCCACACACGCCTTCAGACTTTGGGGCCACAGACACACCGCTTCCTGCTCAGGAAAGAATAACAGCTAGAGCTACTGCCATGCCTCCCGCTGCCGCTTCTGATGAATTTACACTAGCAGACTTCTTTGGCAATAATGAGGCCATGATGTCACTAGGCGCAGCCATGATGCAGCAGGAGTCCGGCGAAGGCCTCTTCGGGGCGATGGGTCGTGGCATCGACGCCTATCAGGGCACAACCGATAAGCAGATGGCTCGTGACGCAGAGGCACGCGATCAGAAGATGGCCGAGGCTATTGCGACGCATAATCAGCGGATGAGTGAAGGCAACCTTGAAGTCAATCAGGATACTATCGCCGTCAGTCGTGAGCGTCTCGATTTTGCCCGTGAAGAACTGCAGAGTAATCTTGAAGGTCTTGGCCTTGAGAGATACTTGACAGAAGCTAGAATTGAGGAGATTCTAACTAACACTAATATTGCTAAACTTGCTAATGATCCTAGCCGCCTACGCGGTGAACTAGAAGCCAAACTCACTGTAGACCTCCTGAAAATCTATCAAGAACAGGATTTAAACGGTATGCTCCCAGAGGGCATGACCGCACAGGATGCAGCGATGGAGACCGCCAGAATTCTGGCAGACAATTATATTACTACTATCCTGCCAGTACAAACAGAAGGTACGTAACACAGAACCAATGTCAACATTAACAGAGCTACTAAAGCAGGGCAATCCTCTTATTGCAAAGGATACCGATGAAGAAATTCTAAATCTTTATTGGCCCCAGTACCAGAATGCTTATGACGACTTCGAGCATTTTCAGCAAGCTGCTAATGAAACCAATTGGAACATGCCCGCACCTAAGGCGCGTGTCTCTCCTGAGCCTACGCCCCCTGACCCCAAGGATCAGAACTACTTCGAAGGCCTGTGGAACAACCTAGGTAAGGGTGCCTACGGCACAGCCTCCATGGTCGCGGGCTTCGGTGAATACCTTTCAGATGTAACCGGCGCTGATGACGCAAAAGATTACTTCAATAAGCGGCGTACAGTCCTTGGGGATATTGCCGAGAATATTGCTGTACCTGTAGAATCCATTGAAGAAATTGATGGCCTCTTCTCGGGCTTCGAGTGGGCCACGGGGCAACTGGCGCAACAGACCCTTAACCTTATTCTGGCAGGCTCTTTGGTGCCACTCGCCGGAGCAATCGTCCCTGGAGTGGCCGCAGGCGCAGGCCTCGTCACCAAGCTATCACATGCTGCCATGACTGCAGCTATTGGCTCTGCCCCCGCATCCTTCGTCCTGAATACAGGTGAATCATACTCTCGTCTTGAGAATGCTGGGGCAGCAACCGTTGCAGGTAGCGTAAAGGCTGCTCTCGACTCTATCGGCTTTGGCCTCCTACTTGGCGGGCCAATGGGTAAAGTCTTTGGTAAGAGTTTCCTCAAGGCGCTAATGTCTACTAGTGATTCCAAGGCAGTACGTAAAGTACTCACAGGCATTGCAGGCGGTATTGCCTCTGAAGGCATTACTGAAGGGGCGCAGGAAGCTGTAGACGTAGCTGCCGAGAAATACATCAAAGATTTGGGCATCACCCTTACAGATGATGACATCATGGGCATCCTCAATTCTGCAGCCTCAGGCGCGGCAGTTGGTGGTCTCCTTGGTGGTTTCGGCAACTTCCTGCAGCACAATAGTGATCGTACTGCCAAGGAAGAAGTAGATCAAATTGAGAAAGCCATCAAGGATACGCTTGCGGGCCTTTCCACCGATGTAGCACTTGATGAGGAACTTGTCGCAAAGGGCGAAGAAGTCCTAAAGGAAGAAGGCCTTTCCACTGAAGGTGTACCCAATGGCACAAAGGCGGGCCTTGGCAAACTCGCCCAGAGTGTCGAAGAGCAAGAACAAATTGAAGTAGGTCCTTTCACTTCCACAGAAATTGTCTCCCTTATTGCAGGCGAAGATTCTGAAGTAGGCCCCTTTACTACTGAAGAGATTGATCCCCTCCTTTCTGATGAGGCTCCTAAGACCGTCAAGGGTAAAGAAAAGGCGGCAATAATCAAGGGCAATACTGCCAAGGTAGAAGCGCCCAAAGCAGAGGCCTCCAAAGTAGAGGCTAAGGCTGAAGCTAAAGTAGAGGCTCCCAAGAAGGAAGCTCCTGCTCCTGTCGTAGTCATGACCAACTTTACTAGTGGGCTTAGCCTTAATGCACAGAAGGCATGGCAGCGCACTATGGGCAAGCCTGCTCCTGCCACTCTGACAGAAGATCAGCTTGTAGCTTTCCTTGATAAGGTCTCGCACAAGACACTCAATAACAAGAATCATTTCCTGCGCAAACTCCTTGGCCGGGAAGAATGGTTCAAGAATTATCTTGCGGGCCGCAAGGAGACAGCAGACCAAGAGACCTCTCAGAAGATTGCACACCTTATTACGGTGCCCTCTAATAGCGTCATTACGCCTAATGCTACTGACGTTGCTATCCCCGAGGACAATAAGGATGCGCGCAAAGATATCATCAAGAAGTACCTTGGAAAGCTACCCAAAGTTCTGACCGTAAAGGATATTCAGGAACTCATAAAGAAGCTGCCCTCCGAACACTTGGCGTCTGAATACTATTGGCTCCACGAAATTATGGCTGATACGCCCTATGCCAATTGGTACGGCAACCTTGTTGTACAGGAGCGCCTCACTAGAGAAGTCAAGGGCAATCAGGTCTCAGACACGGCTACTAAGATTGATGAGGCTCCCCGCATAACCTCCTCTAAGAAGTCGGCCTTCGAGTTGATGACTCCTGAAGAGAAAGTTGAGGAAGAGAAAGCTTCCCGGCGAGAGATTATTCCTGCCTTAATTAAGGGGCACTTCATTAATGGTTACAATGGTGCGCCAGCCCCAGCCTCCAATCTTTCACTTGTGCGCCGTCAAGAAGTAGCTGAGACAGGTGACCTAGAAGCCAATGCCAAGGCAGGCAATATTCCCTACTATGCATGGTACATGGGCCGCATTCATGGTGCCCTTAAGGGTAAGCAATATGCGGATGAAGTTATTGATAAGAATGCCAGACGTGCTGCCAAGAAAGATAGCAAGGCGGTCTCTGTCGTAAATCTGGGGGGCAAGCTCCTTACCAAGGATGGGTCAGCAGAAGCTACTCTAGCCAAGGATGGCCTCTATGACATCACCATTGAAGGCAAGCCTTATGGCAGGCGCTTCCAGACTGAGAAGGCAGCCAATGACTTCCTAGAAGCTTACGCTTTCAGACAAGCAGAACTGGCTCGCAAGAGGCGCGGCAAGGCCAAGTACCTAGCTTCAAAGAATGCAGTAGAAGAAGACTCTACGGAGATAGACCCGGCAATTGCTGCACAGATGTCCAATGAAGAGGCAGAAGGTACAG
>Ga0105051_10002886_pt1 | contig 21410 bp, 33 predicted proteins | sample FRY02_FD_78383 | JGI IMG/M metagenome (GOLD analysis project Ga0105051, IMG submission 78383) | Freshwater microbial communities from Lake Fryxell liftoff mats and glacier meltwater in Antarctica - FRY-02 (megahit assembly) | ecosystem: Environmental > Aquatic > Freshwater > Ice > Glacier... | reverse complement strand
GTGGTAGTCGTGACTTGCGTATTATCGATGTATGAGATTGTCATTGCGATATATAACTCCGCCGCAAGTCCTGCGGCAATTTGCTTCTGTCTTGCATTTCGGGATCGGCTTTCGTCTCAGTCGTTTCAATCGTAGCCGATGTAAACTCTTGCACCCGCCCCGCTTCGTATCGTGCGATCAGTCGCCCCGCTGGTTGATACGTTTCATCCACAATCCACCAGTCAGCCACGCGGTAGCCATGCCCGCAAGCTAAGCGTGTCCAGCGATACAGGATCACTTGGCGAAAGTTTGGCGATGTGTTGACTTCGATGCGGTCAACTTGCGTCGGCTGCGGGGACGTCAGGGCGATGGCGAGTAGGATGTGGATCATTCGTTTACTTAACCAAAGTAACTTCTAAGAACCTTTTCACTTGGATCATTTCGCCAAGCGGTTGAAGTAAATGCTCCAGAAACAATGTAAGGGTTCATAATACCACCACGACTATGTCGTAGGCCCATATTATGACCTATTTCATGTGCAAGTAACCTAGGCCAATTATTGTCAATATCACTTGGTCTATAGCTTAGGCTAAATTTACACCAAATTCTAGAGGAACAAGTAGGTCTATTTGGTACGATGGCTAAACCAATAGTACCTCCTGATAGTCGTTCAAAAGATAGAACGCTATGATACTTTGAACTAGATTGGTTTTGTTGAAAAGCAATCCTAAGACCAACATCTTGATAAGATGAAGTTACTCTAGGAAAGTGTTTAGGAAAATCCACCCATGCGGGTTTGTTTCTTAAATTTGCTTTTAAGATAAAGACGTGCCCTTCTTGATCAAAACAACCTTTAGGCCAACTGCCTATTCCGGTTGTTTGAAAGTCTGAACACGCACATCGAGGTAAAGAGAAAAGTTTAATAGTAGCTGGATCTAATTCACCAGTAACTACCGCACTTTTACCATAGAGACTTGATGATATTTCATCAAGTATTTCAATGTGATATTTTTGATAGGCTAGGAGAGCTTCAGAAACTACAAGTTGTGTAATTTCTGTGTCTTCCTGAATATATCCATATTGGATAAGCTGAGAAATAATCTCATTCATTATATTCGGCCTATAATAGTTGCGGCAGTCCCTATAGGCATTATATGCAAAGGATGCTGAAAAGTCAACTATTATTTTCTAACAATGAGCAACATAATTATAAGGAGGTTATAATTTTTTGCCTTTTTGCTGATTCATGAATGCTTGCATATCTAATCCTTTTTCTTCTTTAGTTGATTTAACTGAAGGAGAAGGTTTGATTGTAATACCAAACCTAGATAGTAATGCAAAACAACAGGAAAGGTTATCTAAATACTCGTTATCTACTTGATGAGCTTTTTCTTCCCATACAATACGAGTCCTATTAGTTCTTATACCTTTTTTCTTAACTGGTATTTCTGTATTACAATGATCACCTATAACCTTATGTTGATCGGTAAATTCAGGTTCGTGCATAGTTAAACTACCACGTAAACCGGGAGTTTGATTAAAAGCTTTATGCACTTCTGTTTTGAAGAAATTAGTATCATAATTAAAGAAGTCCATTGACCTATCTTTAACAGGCTTTTCTACAGCATTATGATATATCCTACTACCATCAGGATAATTTTTTTCGTGTATTAAGTCATCATCTGGTCCAATACCCATACCCCAACAAGGAAGCACTAAAGATGTTAATTTAGAATCTCTAATAGCACTTAATGTATAGACTTCTTCAAACTTAGCATCTACACCAATTACAGAAGTATAAATTTCTCTACCATCTTCACGGATGTATGGTCTGTGTGCTAATGTAAGTAGTAAATCTTTAAGACCTAAATAGATAGCTTCTCGATAATCTTGAGTTTCTGGATACATAGCTCTTAATGATAATCTAACATTCCGTTTACTAAACACACCTGGTTGATGTGGGTGTGTTCCGTAATCAATTAAGAAAGGATGAAAGTTATCAGCAGAAGCAATTGTTGTATATGTTAGAAAATCCTGATTAACGTCGATGTGATGAACAATCTTTGATGTACTCTGCACCACACGTCTCCTGGGGAGAGAGTTGATCCTAGTGATGATAGTTTCTGCTTTGGCATGGATAGTTTCTCCTTCATCATACAATCCGTATTCAGTGTTGCATTGACATTCATACTCGAAATCTTCCCAACCGTCGTCTAGGATAATGTTGTAGGCGTGTTGAACAGGTGAGATTTCTGTTTGAGGCTCTTCTTCCCAACCATAAGCCCACTCCCATGTAACTTCTGCACCTTTATGTAAATCTTCATAGTTATCTTCTACAAACTTTCTAGCAGCAAGAGCAGCACGAGTTCTATCACCTAAAATTGTTCTATCATAGTTTAGATAAATCTTAGCGTATTCTGTTAACCAACGCTCTCTTGTTTCTGGATGCTTTTCTAGCATCTTATATTCTACGATGTCCCAACTATGTTCAACATTACGAAAATAGAAAGCTACATCGCCGTGAGTAACAGGAGTGATACACATGATAGCCGAAGCTCTCTTACTATGGCTTCCACCACGTAAAGCGTCACGTTTAATCTTAGAGATAATACCTGCAACATCTTTTTGACTCTTAGCTTCATCATGTGTTTGCGGATCGTCGATAACGTAAAGGGTTGGTCTAACAACTTTACCAACATCAGGACCTGCTTTTATCTTGTGATTCAATCCTTTTAGGTTACTTAAAGGACGAACTTCAATGAATCTACCAGATGATATTTCTCCATCAATTACAGGAAACCTAATAGTACCTGCATCAAACTTAATAAAGGTTTGAGCACCTCCGTAACTTTGGTACCTAGCTTTTTGTGCGTTATTATCTAAGTGCCTAAAACAAGCCATAGGTCCCGGAAATAGTTCTAGGAGTTGCTCATTGTTCATTAGCTCTGTTTTAATACTATCAATAATCTCTTTAGCTTTATCCAGGTTACTACAAACAAGAACAATGTATGTTTGTAGACCTGCAAGAACAGCGTAAAGAGCCTCATTAGTTAATCTAGTAGTTTTAGCGTATCCTCGTGGTTCTAGTTTTAATAGTCTACCACCATAACGAAAGATGTGTTGACTAAAATTAATAGATTTAACTTGTACTGTACCGAAAGGTTTTACTCCTGTTGATTCAGGGTATACGTCTGCGTGCATTTTAACAAAGTCATTAGCATAATATAACCTCCGTTCCATTATCTCTGGGGTGAGGGGTGGTGCTTCTCCTACTTCGTTGTTGTTATCTCTTTGTCTTTTTAGGTGTCTTCTACGTTCATTAAGAAGATTTTGATGCTTGTAATCAGCATGGGACAAACCTTCTGGTTCATAGAAATCTTGAGAGAAATCTTTAACTGCCATATTACATCAAGTCTCGCATAGGTGAAGCAACATTATCGACGAGGGTAAAGACGTATCTTCTGTTACCAGGACGATGTGATAGAACTTTATCATATTTGATAATGTTAAGTTCTAGCAGGTCGTCTATTTCTTCGTTGATTGATGTCTTAGGTATGTTTAATTCCCCGACTAATGTGTCTACATCAGTCTTAGGTTTTTGTGATAAGTAATCACATATCTTGTATCTAATAGATCTAGGGTTGATTGTGTCTCTTAGTATCTTCTGAACAACATTGTACGTTTCATGTGAAGGAGCGTTGACACCAAACACGGCACCTAAGGCTAAGGTTGCTGTAACCATTTGACCAATAAGGCGGGTAGGTAGTTCGGGTACAGGAGGTGATACAATCTTACGTTTGAAGTCTCTATCGACTGTTGTTCTTAATAAGGCTGTTAGGGAACATAGTCGTATAATCTCTTGTTGAAATTCTGGTGTGATAGATGTGTCTAGCTTACGTTCTCTAAGATGATTAATCCAACCTTTCATTGCAGACATGATAGTTGTTTCAGGATCTTTAGCACCACCCATAGCAACTTCCATACTCCTCTGCATCATTTTCTGGGAGATGGCTTCCTGATCTGCTGGTGTTACGTCTAGCTCTAAGGTTAGGAATCTTTCACCTAAGAACGATTGGTCAGCACGGCGAAGGACTTGTGTTCCGCAGATGATGATAGTTGACTTAATGTTTCTATATTCATATGCCTTTCTAGTTCGATATTGAATAGATGAATCTTTGTCATAAAAGTCACGAAGCTCTGACATAATCTTTTCAATGTTAGGTTGACGAAGTAAAGCGTCAGCATCTTTAACAATGAGAGTTCTATCAGCAATTTGTGGAATAAGGCCGGGATCTTCTTCATTATTATCTACCCATCCAGAGAATAGTCCGGTAAAGGTAGACTTAGGTACTACCCAAGGAGACCCTGAAATAGCTTTAGCGATACGTGTTTTACCACAACCAGGAGGTCCTACTATTTTGAACCAGAGTTGTTCTCCCGGTATTTTGATACTGTAAATAGACGCCATAACTGCCGCAAGAGTCGCTCGCATATCCGACGTCGTATGGAACGCGGTTTCGAAGTGATCCAAAGCTTTACTATAACTATCACAAGAATAATCTTCAAGAACAGACTCAGTTGTGATACGGACTGCTTGAGGGTTGTCGATTGGCTTAATGAGTGCTTGTAAAGTCTTAAAGCTACTTTTACCATACTCAATGTAGAAGTCACGTAGATCAAACCCCTTTATTAAACCAGCAGGCCATACAACTTTCTTTAGACTTCTAGGTTTGGTAGCTGACTCTTCAATAATCTTGACAGTCTTTTCTAAACCCTTTTCACCGGCTTCATCGTTATCGAAGATAAGTACAACGTCTTTATCACGTAAAGCTCCGCACCAACTTTCCTTAAAACTAGTGGCACCGGGAATACCTATAGGAGTTACAGGATTGGTGGTTCCAATAATAGCTGTCGCAGCACAACGATCCCATTGACCTTCACAAAGCCATACTTCTTGTTCGGAGACTTCGTCCCAATTATAGAGCGTTGTTGTTAGTGTCGGCGTTCCCATAAGACGAAGGTTATCTCCGGTCTTATAGAGATTATTCATTTTACCCATTTTGTAGGTAGGTAGAATAAACGTCCTATTTAATCTATTAAACCGGATACCCGACAAGGCCCTTTCTGGGAGGGAGCGTTGCTTGTGTAGGTCTCCTAGGTCTTGTAAAGATTGTTTGTAGATGGCTTGGATGAAGTCATATACATTACCTGATGTGCCGCATACTTTACAACCGAACTGTGTAGTTTCAAAGAAATGGAAGTGACTTTCTTTTTGACAGAAAGGACAATCCATTTCATATAGTTTCTCTCCCTTACCAGTAAGTTTTTCAGTTACTTCCAAACCGGTATGGAACTCAAAAGGTGTCATTTAGTAGATCATCCGTAGACGTTGGCGTTGGTAATTCATTCTGTAACTCTACTACTACTTGTTCTAGTAGTTCAATATGTAAATCATCTTTGTGAGGTGCTGCTATAGGTATGTAGAATTTAAGAGCTTCTATTACTGCTTGTTTTTGTTGATTGGTCATAATTAAAAAGGTACTTGAGTGTTTTTGATAATTTCATAACTTGCTTCACATGTTGGGATGTATTTTAAGCCAGCAGCTTCAATTGACTTCTTAATTGAATCTACTAATTCTTGACTGTGATTTTCTTCTTTTACTTCAATAACTAAGCTGTCATGAACTTGTTGGATTAATTTAGCGTTTGAAGAAAGATACATAGGATCTTTAGTTACATTAACCATAGCCTCGCCGATGATCCAACCTGCTGATCCCTGTATTTTATAGTTACAAGCAACAAAAGGTTCATCTGTAGGCACATCTAATTTGTAACCACCTAAACAAGTAACATGAGGCCAGTGATATTCTTCAAAGTTATCCCACATCTCTTGGATAACACTAGTAGTATAAGCTGGAACTTCTGGGAATCTTTTAGCGATTAAACTATAGGCACCTTTTAGTCTATACGTTTCATCTGCTTTTCTTTCTGTAGCACCATAGATAATCGCAAAATTACCGTTCTTAACCCATTGGTATAAAGTATCTTTGTACCTTTTATTAAACGGTGTATTTGAAGCTTCACAGGCTGCGTATTCTGTAGGGTATAATTGTTTAGCTATAAGTAAGTGAACACTTTCTCCTTTATTGAAAGCAGCAACTAACTCTTTGTTACCAACTTGGTAAACCCAAATACGAAGTTCGATATTAACTAAGTCAAAGTCAAGCCAAACATATCCGTTATCTGGACCAAATAAGTGTCTTAGTCTTTTATCAATGTTTTGTAGGTTTGGGTCACGATAGGCTTGTCTAGTTTCTCTTGTACCTGTGATGAATACATTTGAATGTATCCTATCATTAGCACAAGTCCATTTAAGATAAGAATTAAGGTAACCTATTTGAGTACCTGCAATCTTATATCTCTGAAAGAGTTGTAAAGCCTTAACTGTTTCATTTTCTCTAATTAGTTCTTCAATGGCACCTTTAGCTAGGGATGGAGTACCTCTTGCTTCTGTGAATTGCGTAGGTGTTAATTCTAATACGTTAAATAGAAACCTTGATAGGTGTTCTGGTTTATTAGGATCAAAGTCACCTACGAGTCCAGTTTCCTTTCTGATTTGAACAATTAAACCTTCTTGTAAGTCTTTAAGATAGGCTATCTCGTCTTTGATGTCTTCTGTGTAGATGTGATAACCTACCTTCTCCATTTTGTAGGCTATTTGGACTAACTGCATTCGAACTTTATATTGATGGATAAGATCAAGATCAGTAAGAGCTGCATAAAAAATAGACCATAAACCCCAAGTACGTTCTACGTCACTTAGGCCGTAAGTAATACATTCCTCTGGACATAACCAGTAGTCCATCTTCCACCACTTAATACGTTCTCCTGCCGATAATCCTGGGAAGGTGTGATGGCCTGCTCTGGCTATGTCGAAGTCTTTGTTAGAGATACGTGCTTGTTTGACTGCTACTTCTAATAGTTCCTCATCTTTGTTATCATAATCCATGTACTTGAATGCGAGATACTTTAATGCGTGGGATTCACCAGAAGAAAGACAATGGTGGGCAATAATAGTATCTTGGATTTTGGGCCATAAATGATTAATCTTAAAGCCGTATTCTTCTAACATATGAAGATCAAACTTACTATTATGAAATAGTAATACTTGAGCTTCATCTAATAGACGTTGAATTTCTTTCTTATCTTCCTGGGTGTAGGTGATGCTGCCTCTGTCGTATGGATCTACAGTTCCTTGAAAGTGATAGTTGTGTTGACCATCGCACATAGTAATTAAGAAAGGACGACATCCGTGCCAATAGTCAGTTCCTGTTGTTTCTGTATCAACTGCTAGAATCATTTATTCATCACTTCTAGTAAATAACTTAAAGGTAAACGATCTCTAATTGGTAGAGGTACGTTGAACTTTTCTTCTAAGGTTTGTAGTACAGACATAAGTTCTAGACTATCATGAGCTATAGTGATTAAGTCATCGGATAGTTTCCAATCAAAACCTGTTTCTTCATACAGAACTGTAAGTAATTCACCTTCTGTTACAGACATATGCGTTCAACCTCTATTTGAAGATCACCTTCTAAAGATTTAACTACGTTTATAGTTATGTTTGCCCTATCTAATTGAAGCCACATCGCGTCATCCCTGGATAGGCACCAAGTAGTACACATATTTGGGGTGATACTATGTAGATATAAATCACAGTTTGTTGTTCTCCATATAAGACAATACATATCTGGCATTACCTGGACCTCCCTGCTATGACTGCTAATAGTAAGATGATTACTAAGTTACAAAGAAGAGTTACAATGTGTTGATTAGTGTATAGATAGAGATACATTAGTTTTCCAATAGTTGGAGTAGTTTGTCTTCATACCAAGCTGCTTTTTTTAAATCTTCTATGCCATTTTTTCCTCTGAATCTCCATCTGTATTTGAAGCTGTTACCTCGAAGAAAACCAATGAATTCTTCTTTAGACATACTAGCTTCTATTGCATCAATACATTCTACTTTTCCTTGATTGTAATGAGAAGGGTGAAATACAGGATTATAATTAGTTGTCATTATTTGTTTCTTAAAAAGAAAGTTGACCCTCTGCTAAAAACCAGAGGGTCAACAGGGCTTAAAGTTTAGACTTCCTCAGTTACACGCAGACCAAGCTCTCCTGGGAGAGGTGGTGCTATGGTGTCTGTGAGGATGAACTCGAAGTCACGCGGTTCGCTAGAGTTGTTGGAGTCATCGACATCGACTAGCGAGCCTGTGATGGTGTCGTTATCATCTCCTGAAAGTTCTTCACTTTCAAGAGTAGAACTAGCCAGATCATAGGTAAGAGGCTCGGCACCGTTAATCTGAACTAGCAGACGACGAGTAACAACATCAACCGCACCTGGTTCAGGTAGAACCAAAACAAACTTCAACATACTATCTTCCTTTCTTACAACTAGAAACACTCTCCCAGGTTTACGCAACCTAAGAATCTTGAGTAAAGCTAACAAAGCTTTAGTCACATGGACAAACAGATCAAACACGCATAGTTACCTCCGGGGGTTAAAACTCCTTAATTAAACGATTAATTTCAGCAGCGAAGTCATATACTTTCCAATTTTTGAATGTAAGAACTTCGTCTATAATATTAAACTGAACCTTTACGTTAACACCATCTTGCCATATGGTGTTAATCATTAATGGGTTAAAATATGTATCGTCTATTTGAATAATCATAGTATTCCTAGCTTGGTTAGTTTAGCGATACATTCTTCACGTTCACGTTTGTTGGTGAAGATAGAATCAAGTTTTTCAGTAACAGACATTGTAGGAAACTTAAACAATTTGATTACCTCAATATCTTTAGCTGTCAATTTCATTGAGTTAAGTTGATAGTCTTCGAATGCTTGCCATGATACGGGGAATAGTTGTTTAACTATTTCTGCCATAGCGTTAGCGTAAGATCGAATCTCTAGTTGAGCGTGACTATCCATTCGTAGTCGTAGAAAGTTGAAGATGTTATGTAGATCACATTTCCAATAGGCTTCAGTGTAAGTGGAAAGAGGGAGGTCTTTGCGAGCCTGTTCTTTAGCAACTCCTGATCTAAGGCGATCTTGATAAAGTTGTTTGCTTTTTTCATGAAAATCTGATTCAAGACTAGATAGTTCATCTCCATAAAAACGTCCATAGTCCTTTTCGTTAACATAAGATATAGGTAAGAACCCAGAAGATCCTTGTTTGTTGTCAGTGGCTTGCAGCCTCCATTCTCCTGGGGAAGTGGTTTGCTGTGAGTCTATGGCTTCTGTGTAACGTGTTGAGTATTCGTTAACAGAAGCTGTTCTGTGCCTGATCCATTGACGCCAGCAATCCATAGGTACTCGGACTAGGAACTTAATCTCACACATTTCGAAAGGGGTGGTGTGTCCGTGACGAAGTAGGTAACGGATTAGATCGGTGTTTTTCTTTTGGTTTGCTTCCCAATCTAACCTTTCTGCTTCTTGTTCGGGTTCATTGTAAAAACCTTTTATGGGTTCTCTTTCATCCCTGCCATAAGATACTCTTGCTGCTTGACAGATTGATGCGTCATTTCCCATATGATCAACTAGGCAAATGAAGCCGTCGTTGAGTACGGGGTATTTCTTCCATTGTAGGTTAATAGTTTTCATCGTTGAGTATCCTAACGTATCGGTGGTGAGTGGGGCAGGGGACTAGTTGTTCTGGTTTGATTATTTGGGGGAGACCAATACTGTCTAATTTGGTTTCGACTAGGTAGATAGCCAGTTTAATGTCTTCAGCAGAGACAACGAGAGCCGTACCTACGGGGTAGTGGCCTTTAAAGTTGTTACAAGTCCAGGTAGTCATACTTTAATTACCTCATATTCGACGTCTTCAAAACCGCCGTCAGCTTCTGTTTTTGGCTGACGTTTGATTTGATTGGTACTAATCCAAAACTTAAAAGCTTTACGACAGGCTCCTTGAACTGTACGACTACAGACTGTTGTGTACATTAAACCTTTGTAGTGGATACGGATCATCATTTTGTTGCTTGTTTGTAAGAAAGGGATTCGCTGGAAGTTACAACTAAAGGTTCTGTACGTTCGATTGGTAGCATATGAATAATACATAAACCACCAACCCAACGGCTACCTGTCCAAGAACCAGAACATAGATCTAAATCTATACGATGAATGTAGGGGTTTCTTTCAAGGTGAGAGTCTATTATTGCTTTTCTTGAAGGTCCGTACCATGAATCATGTATTAGAATTATTGTTTCTTGACAAGGTTTATGAATACTAACAGGTCCTAAATCTGACATTACTGTTCTATATGAATGATCTCCGTCAATCAGAATAAAGGATGCTCTGTTATTTATCCAGAATGTATCCATTGAATACCCTGGAACAAATGTTACATTCTGATAGTCTTCTTTATTTACGTATTCATGTGTAAGATCAAATGATGTAACATGCTTAAAGTGTTTAGATAAATGTCGTAAAAACCCACCAGTATAACAACCTAGCTCTATAGCCAGCTTCTTCTCTGGGAGTAGGTGGATGAGGTGCAGGATGGTGGTACGTTCTGCTGGTGACATTTGCCAGCACACAGAGTAGTCGTAGATTTCGTCGAGGATAGTTGTCATTGTTTTCTCGAAAGGGGAGGTATTAGGGCTGGAAGGACTTGAACCTTCGACCTGCCGATTATGAGTCGGAAGCTCTAACCAACTGAGCTACAGCCCCAACTTAGTTATCTGCGGAAGATACGAAAGACGGTTCTTTTTCTTACTGGAGAAGAATAGGAGTTTCGTCCTGATCGATGTAGTGAGTCATGAAGGGTAAGCATTTGTTCATAACTCATACTTGCTACTGTTTGTCCATGTCCTTGTCGTAGGTGAGTTTGAATATCACCCGGAAAAGACCAATGACCTGGAGGATTGCCTGCTAGTGCAAACGACGCACAAAACAAACAAAGAGTGAAAGTGAGGAAACGGATAGGAGAGTTCATTGTAGACCTACTTGGTTTGTAAAAAGAGGCTTCTCACCTCACTGAGCTTTTACGATAGCTTAAACGTCCACTAGGTTACTCTAGAATTACTTTGTCTTTAGCAATACCGTCTCGGATCATTCCGTTAGCGATATTCTTGAGCTTATACTGTTCAATGTCAGCATAATACTCAATAATTTCATACTTCTTACCTAAGTAAGTACAGTAGTCCGCGTTCGGATCTTCTTTCTCTGGGGTGAGGGATGCTGGTGTCTCTGCTGTTGGTACGTCTACTTGGTCAACGTGTTGAAAGGCTCGAACAGTTTTACCTGATTGATTTCCCTTGTATTCGTCTTCCTTGATGGTGTATTCGACACGACGTGGAACTTCTGTGAAGTATTCAATGACGGCATCGAAGTCTGTCATTTCTGTTCTTACGTCGCGGGGAAGACCCATGTTTTCAAAGAAATCCATAACTCGACCAAAGGCGTCGGCTGCTGTTGAGTTAGGACCATCTTTGATAGTAAAGAGAAGACCAGGACCGCTAAGAACTTTGCCTTGGAAATCGTCTGGTGTTTCGACCTCCAAGGTGACACGAACCATAGGATCTCCTCCCGTTCCGTCAGGTTTAATCTTGGTTTCGGAACAGACAATATCTCCTACAACAGCGATACCAGTGGTTCCTACGGGAAGGGGACAACCGTTAGCCATTGATTCGGCTTTACGAGCTTCATCGAATTTGCTACCTGGCTTGAGGTTCTTTTCGATGAACTTGGCAAAACCCTTGGAGATTGGACTTTTGGACATAATTAATTTTTCTTGAAAATGGTTTGGGACTACAAAGAAAGGAAAAGGTTTGTTTATTGTTTTTGATACTCTTGAATTGTAGATGGTAACGCTTTGTAAAACTTGTCGTATGCTTCTTGTGGTGACTCTCCTAGAGATAAGTAAGGGGGAAGGTTTAGTAGGTTTTTGGCTGAATGCGAAAGATTCTTTGTGGTGTACATGATTCTATCAGAGGCATCTTCTAGATCACCAACAATTTTAGCTTCCGTGGGTTTTCCTTTCCATGTTTTAGTAATCATCACTTCTGCATCTAGTGTCATGTATAACACAGCAGCAGCCCATTTAATAAAGACGGCTCTGGGCCAAGATTCCATATCAAGGACAGCAGCTACATAATCTTGTCCATTTGGGTTCTTTACATTTTCATTTCTAACGTGACCAATTAGTAAAGTGTTTACACCTTTACTATTCAAAAGGGTTAGTTCATTACAAATTCGTTCAATCCACATAGGTCCGTGAATACGATAACCTTCTGAAAATCCTGCAAAAGCCTGTGCAGGATTATCATGCTTCTTGTAAATGGTAGCAATAATGTCAGCAGCAATAAGTTGCTGAATACCGCTAACACTATCAAGAATTAAAGTGTCGTAGTCTTTGCCTGTTCGAATAAATTGAATCAATTCAGCAAATGTATTGATTTGTTTATTTTCACAACCAGCAGGTACGTCACCTACCATGTCTAAGTTTTCATATCCGTTTTCTCGGATAGAACCACATAAAATCTCTTTTTTGAATTGGAGACAAAAAGATGTTTTACCAACACCTTCGGTTCCGTAAACAATTAATGATAGACCTCTCATTGTTTGTCCTTTCTAGTTTCACTTTCTTCCTGGGAGAAGGATGCTGCGTATCTAGTGTTGAGCTTCTTCATGTTGGCTTCAATCACGTCGTCTAGTCGGTATTCTTCTTCTACTAGAAGTTGAATGAAGATGATCCATAACACGTAGAAGCATGTGTTAATGTCGGATGTTTTATCTTTACCGTAAATTGTGTGCTTTTTTACTAGGGAAATAAATCGTTCAAGATAAATGATAAAATCATCTTCTGGATCTTCGAGAGGTTCAAAGTCTTCAGGAAGAAGATCTAAATCATATTCTAAAACGTCTGCTGTTAGAATTAGATACCAGCAAATGTCTTCTAATTCTTCTCTGTAATTCTTAGAGTCATCTGCGAGACTAAGTTCGAGAAATTCAGAGCCGAGACCTAAAGCACAGTGCATTAAACGAAAGTCTTTAACAGACATTTCGCGAACAGGTGCTTCTTTTTGTTTGACAAAGGTTCGGTATGGTTCAAGGTTCATAGTTCTTCCAATTCATTAAAGATCGAGGTGATGGGGACAAGTTCAGCTAATGTTTGTTCTCCTATTAGGTATTTGTAGTAATCACATTCAAAGTTTTCAGTGTAAGAACCATTGAATAAGCGTGCTGGAGTTTTATAGAAGATTGAGTTGAAGTTCGTAGGATCAAAGTTAGGATTTGTCACGTGGTCCCAAAAGTCGCACATTTGTTGAAGGAAAGGCTCTACTGTTGATTTCCAATACAACCCCTGTCCTTCTCTGGGGAGGTGTGTTGGTGGTATGTTCACTGTCCATAGGTGTGGGTAGTTAGTGATTGGGAACATTTGATAGTTACCACAGTGTCCCGAGATTAGACGGCTCATGTAATCTTTAGGAGATTCGTTGTAGGCTTTGCTTGGTTTGTATTTTACTGCTTCCGGGATTAGAATAAGATCGTAATTAACCCATTCAATATCATGAAGGTAACAGTAAACATTAACTTGTAAATCTGTAACCAATTCTTTCTTTGTTTTGACCCAATCAATATAACCTTTACATTTGTGTTCTCCTAAAAGAGGTCCGTAGGCTGGGTGGTCTGCAATGTATCCGTCCATCTTGCCTTTTAAGAAAACTGTTCTGCCTGAAAGGAGTGTGTAGGGTTTCTTAAACTTAATTTCTGTGTCCCACAACCCTGCGTAATTGGTTAGGTTGAATCGTTGAAGTAAACCTTTTGTTGAGATTTCATAAGTGGAAGGTGCGTGTGGGTATTTTACGCTAAGGTAGTCGAGCATGGCTGTAACAGACACATTAAGATCTTTTGTCTTAATAAGGTGCTCTAAACCTTTATGAAGGACATCACCCCAAATCAAGTTTGGATGGAGTGGAGTGTCATCAGATAAACCAAGTATTGCGTAGAGGTAGAAACGGTAAGGACATTGTCTAAACTTTTGGATTAAAGATTGAGTGATACCATCGACTTCTGGACCTTTCCAAAGGGTGTTAAACATTGTATAATTCTTCTTTGAGGATTTTGAGTGTTGATGTTAATTGAAGACGAATACCTGCTCCTTGTTTTCGTAGATAACAGATAATTGTTTCCGGGGATATTTGATACATTGACCCTTTGGTTACAATGTGTTGTTTGCCTTGAAAGCTACAAGTAAAGTTATCATGGGTAACTTCTAATACTTGTAGAGGATCATCCCCTATGAATATCCTCTGCTTTTGCTTTCTGTATAGATGTAACATAATTTTCCAACTTTTGTGCATTTCTTTTAATGGCAAATAACTTGAACTCCATTTTAAGTATATTGACTGGGTTATCTAATTCAAGGCTACGGAGAGGAAAGGATGGACGAGAACTACCTAGGTATACTACGCCTTCAAAGTCAAACAGAGGAAGCATATTATCTAGTCGAGGACGACAAGCTAATTGTTCTGGTGCTGTAGGAGGTCTATTTATTAATTGATCTCTAAAACCCATTTCAGTGGGTCTACAAGCTACAGTGTTTGTTAGGACAAAATTAAAAGGTGTGTGTGCTCTTTTGAAGATAGCGTTCAGTATGTATCCTGTTCTTCCCTGGAAAGGGAGTCCTGTGTGATCTTCTTGTTGTCCTGGTGCTTCTCCTATAAATAAAAGGGTTGGTGCTAGTATTGAAAAGGATTGGTTAGGATGGACTAATCCGTCTCCAACATATCCTGTCCGGTATAGAACAACATTTCTTCGAGATTCATAGAGTCTGCATTGTTGACATTTGAGCCATCGTTTTTGAGAATCTGGATAGACAGGGAACATCTAATTTCTAACTCCGTACCAGCGATTAGTTTCTGTAATACTTTTAATGTTAGTCTGTTTCTACCAGAAAGGTAGTTAAAAACATTGGTAGGTTGAAGACCTATTTGGTTTAGGTAAGTGTTAAAGTTAAGATTTGTTTCTCTAATGAGTAATGATCTTAACTGTTCGCCTTCTGCTTGGTCGAGTTGAAAGGTTGTCAGGTCATTCGGTTGTTGATGGATTTCTAATACAGATGTCATGTTTCCAACTTCCTTGAAAGTGGTGAATTGTGTAAGTGTTTATTGTAGGAAGTATCTTCTTCTTTTTATGATCGTAGGGACAAAACGTCTCTTGTGGATAGATTACCATTTGAGACGACGTGTACATGTTTCCTGCTCTTCTCTGGAGTGGAAGTGTTTGTATGAGCTTGGTGATGAAGACGGTGTTTGGGACGGGTATGAATTCGTCTAGGAGCAGATAGTAGTTGTGCATCATTTGTAAGAAAGGATGTTTTGCTCTACTGCCCATGACTGCTGTTACGTACTTTTGATTATCAATTTCTTGTCCAGTAAAAAACTTGTGAGTAAGAAAACTGTTAAGAGGCTTAAGTAGTTCTACGTCGGCGTCAAGTGAAATACCTCCCCAATCTAGAAGGTATGACAGTTTAGCAAAGTCAGCTACATAAGCCCATTTACCTTCACGATATGCTTCTCTGACAAAAGGAAGCTCACTTATTCCTGTGTTAGATTCGTTAAGCTCTACTACAGATAAACCGTTTGCATGTTTGTGCATAGAGTCTATACAGTATTTAATTTTATCTGGTTTAGGGTTGTTACCAAACCAGGGATAAACTAGAGTAGGAGGAATCATTGTTTGTTCTTGTAATAGTATTGTGTAGCTTCTACCCAAAAGTTAGCTTGTGGTAGTTTGTGCACCCAGTGAAGTCCCTTATTACCTGCGTAATGTACTATTTTGGGTTTTGCTGTAATCCCTGTAGATTTTGATGAGTTGTATATTTTGTCCAATACAACTACTTCATTTTCATGTGTAAGATTAATAACATCTTGATCATTACAAGGATGCGGTATCTTTGATAGACGTTCCCAAGACTCATCAATTTTTCTAGAGCGGATAGCTTCTAGGTTCATTAATATAACACCAGCATTGATGTAGTTATGACTAGGTAGTAAACCTATCTCTCTTTTCTTTATGTTATTGTATCCTTTATCAATAACACCAGCAACAATAGGAATGGCTTTATTATACATTTCTGTAATGTCAGAAACGACTAGCGTGTCTGCATCTAAGTAAAGGCATTTGTGTGCTAAAGGTAGTAGCTTAGGGATCATTAATCTAAACATTGTATATTCTGTAAATCTGCCATTTACTTTAGCAAATTGATCGTTACAATTTAGAAGAAAGACTTTTGTATCTCCTAAATGTATGCTTAGATCTAGCAACATTGTACGATCTGCATTAGTAAAGTTCTTACTAATGATATAAATGTATAAGTAACCTGGGTTGTGTCTCCTTAGAGCGTGGATTTGAATTGGAATATAATTCATCCAATTTTCAGAGACACAATATACAATGTTCATTATTTTCTTTGAGAGAGCGGAACGTAACCTGTTTGCGGTGTTTTGTAAATACCTAGTAGTTTAGCAACTACAGCACACGACGCGGATTCATTCTCTGGGAGGAGGAGTGTGGTTGTTAGGTATATGATCTTCCAGTTGTCTATCGTAGCTGCCATGTGTTTGAGATGGTCTTTAGTCATGCCGGGTAGGGAACAATGACCAGGACCCATGCCTTGGATTTCTACAGCTATCTTGTGAGTTACCCATGCGAAGTCGAATCGCCATTTACGTGTTGCATGAAATTCGTAGTTGTTGATTGGAGGAAATGTTGGGTAGCGTTTTATCCAGTGTGATAGGAACAATCTTTCTAGGTCTGATTCTGTTCCGTCAGGGTTTATCCTCTTCTTCGCTTTCTTTTTCAATTGACGGATCCTTTGCGTATCTTGATGTTGTTTCATTACTGTTTTCGTAGTTACATTGACTACAAAGACGATTCCAAGAACCTTTAGAAATAAAAGGTTTGTTACATTTTAGGCAAAGCCTTTCTTTATCTATGTTATACAGAGTCATCGCAGTTAAGACATAAAGCTAGGTAGAGGAGAACTGTTACTATTAAATTTATAGGAAAAGATGTAATAAAAAGGCAGACAACAAATCCGTAGATTATTAACATCGAGACTAATCCTTTTATCATTGTAAATCTTCTTTATTGTTTTCTAAACCTTCTGCTCTTGCTTTAAGAGGTTTACCGTTGTTTGATAGACCTTCGTAGGTTATTCTTGTCCAACGACCTATAAAAGAAGTCTTTTGTTCAAAGATACCTTTACGAACATAAAGAGACATTTTAGGTCTTACATCAAATGTTCTACCATTTAGAATACAGACAAAGATAGCAGCACCTTCTTCTCTACCTGTAGTTGAGGCTCGAATATCAATGATTTGACATTCATCTGTATTCGTAAACTTGTACTTTTGTACGTCTGTTGAACGTGTGTTGTATTTGTAAAGTCCATCGGGGTTACGAAGGATAACACCTTCAAACATATGGTAATGTTTATGAGCTGTTAAAGCTATGTCATCTTTCTTAACATAAAGCGTTGGAACTAATTGAACCGGACATTTATTAGGAAAATGTTTTTTAATAAGATCTGTTAGAAGTTTATATCTAAGATCAAATCCAAAACTGTCATGTTGAACGTCGAAGACACAATACTTAAAGTTAGAGGACTCTTTAACTGCTGTGCCTCTTTTAATTACTGATAAATGTTCTTGAAAAGAAGCATCGTGTTGGTAGATTTCACCGTCAAGTTGTATTCCTGGAGGGAGGTGGGATAGTGCTGCTTTGATGTGTGGCATGGAGTTGATTAGTTCTCCACGTCTGGTAATCATATGCTCACGGCATCCTATGCAACGTATGCCGTCTAGTTTTGGTTGGATGCGTAATGTGTCTACTAAATGTTGGGGAGCAAAGATGTGAGCCAGCATTGGTAGGCGTGGCGGTTCTGTTGGTTGATCGTATGTGTAACCTTGATGGTTTATCTTATGAGCTATACGACGTTCCATTTCTTCAAAGGCAAGAGCAATAGTTCCACTTGTGTGTGTGTCTATTTGTTTCTTGCCTCTAGATTGACCATGTTCAATCATAACAATTTTATTCTCTACAGCTATAGACCAGGATAGTAAAGACTCGTTAGTTAGTTTGTAGAGGGTAGTTATCATGAACAATACTTATCATGTAGGTTGAATAGTGTGCTACTTGCTTCGTAGATGTCTGTTTTACTATTGTAAGTAAGTTCAAACAGTTGTTTTATTCCTTCTGGTTTAAGCCTAAAGGAGTATACAGGACAATAGGGTAATTGATGTGTTTTATTAGAAGGTTCAAATAATCCATTTCTTAAAACTTCATAAGCCCAATCCTCATTTTCTCCGTAAATCTTAGCCCAGAATTCATTATTGTCTAAAAGGCAACCGTCAGGTATGTTAACTGAGAGCTTGCCGTAGGTTTGATTATCACGGATTAAAGTGATACATAAACCTTTTGGAGATACCATGTAGGTTGATAGTTCTAACTTATCCATAAATCACCCAAAACAGATTAGAGGAACAACGGGTTAAAGCAACAAAGTGAAGATTGATTTCTTGTTCTCTTGCAATAGGATGCTTCATCGCTATTTGCATTTCAACAGGAGGGTTAATGATAAATATGTTTACAGCTTCAAGTCCTTTACTTTTGTGAATTGAGCATAGTTTGAAACCATCTAAATGTTTTTCAAAGGTTGCTTTGAGTAGATCCATTAATTGATCCCATGATTTTATTTGATCAAGTAGTTCTCTACAGTAATGACATTTATCTTCTACGAACTGTACCCATAGTGGGTTTTTAGATCTACTATTTTGTTCTCGATAAGAATCTAACTTTTGGTAAAGTTTACTAATATCTTTAGTAAAAAACATGTTGAAGAACTTTTTAATTTCATCAGCTAGATCTTTGTCAATAATTTGACAAGGAATACCCTTTTTATGTAGAAGGATTGCTGTTGAAATAATTGCAGCATTTGTTCTCGATATAATTAAAGTGTTTTTTGGTTTACATTGCGTCACCAATTTCTCTGGGAGAGAGTCATAGGTTATGGTGTGTTCACTTGCTGGTGATTGGTTAGGGCCTTGGATTACTCCGCCGGGTCTTAGCCAGTTAGCTTTCTCGCATATGAAAGGTGGGTTACGAAGTGTCATCTTTAGAGGAAGGACAGCGTCTGCTACCTTTTCAATATGATTATACATTTCTTCGCTAGCACCGGCGAATGCGTTGATTGCTTGGTTTTTGTCTCCACAAAATATCACGTTACGGCATAAGCGTGTAACTAAGGCGTAGGAGCATTTGCTAATGTCTTGCGATTCGTCGATAAAACCAATGTCGTATATTGGTTTTGTTATAGCACGCATACCTAACCAAAGCATGTCTACAAATTCTACGTAACCATTAACTACTTGACTTCTTGTCATTAAGTCGTGAGCTTGTTCACTCCAGTTTGAAGCAAAGGTTGCTATTGACATGTCTGAGTATTTCATACGAATGTAGTTATAGGATTCTTGGTTAATCTCACAACATTCTAATTTACAGTAGTCAACGTATTTCTTAACAGCATACCAATTACGTTTCATTTCTGTTGGCATGTCTCTAAGAAACTTACCAGTAATAGCGGAGATAATAGTATCTGCTCTATTGTAGGATAGTTTTTGAAAACGATGTTTACGAATTAAAGCTGATTGACCAGCTCCGTGGAACGTGTAGACTGGAGTACCTTTAGGAAGATCTGCTATAAGTTTTTCCTTGGTAGATGTGTTGTGTGCAAAGAAGCAAACAGAGGCTTCTGGTTTCGGAAACTCTGATTTAAGATAATCAAAGATTGTTTGTTGTTCATCTGTTGGAGTAAAGACCCCACCATATTTACGAGATAAACTTCTATAACCATTTTCGATAGTAAAAGTTTTACCAGTACCAGGTCCTGCATTAATAAGAGTGATAGTCATTAGTTTTTCTTCTGACCTAACTTAGCTAGATTTTCTATGTTGATTTGGTCTTGTACTTCTGAGCGGTTGATTGTTACATTACGAGGGGCTTGGATACCTAATCGACTCTTGCTACCTCGAATGTCTACTTGAACTACTTCAACAATTGTGGGTTTGTTTGAAGGAGGGATTATAATAATAATCTTTTCGTCAACTGCTCTGCTTAATACTAACATGAGGGAATCCTTGTATTGAATAGAACTATACCGAGTTGTTGTAAGTGGGTAATTCGCATACGTTCTATTTTGTGAGCTTCTATTTTTGACAAACCATGTTTGAAGATGTGGACCTTAAACTTTTTAGCTTGCCGTCTCCTATTCTCTGGGAGAGGGAGGTGTTCATTCCATGCTCTACGTCTGTGTCCTGTTCCTATGTAGAAGATTGTGTCGTCGTCTCTCCACTCGTATACGTAGTAACCAATTACAAAGCGGAGGGTGGATGGGTAGGTTATGTCTATCAGATGGTTAGTTAGATAGTAGCGGGTCATAGGTCTGTCGGTATTAAAGGGCAGGCGTGATGCTTCCACCATTCCTTGCCGTCATATTCTGCACGAGTTGACCAAGTGCCATCTGTGTACCAGATAGTACCTGATAGATATTGTGATCCATAACCTGGATTATAATCAAAATTGAGATGATTAAAAAAATCAATCAATTGATCTGTAGTGTAATGACGTGGAAGTTTGTATGTAACGTCTGTGTTATTAGCATAATGCATATTTGTTACTATAGCACAAAGCACGTCCTTATCGTCGGTGTGTTCAATGAATTCTTCTTGTGCATTTGTTAGGTTGTCTGTCATTATATTACTCCGAATAAAACGCTGAGAGCTTTAACTGTTTGAGTACCGCATTCTTCACAGTAACCATTACGACAATCGGGTTCCACTTCTGTCGTGTAGTCACATTCTTTATTCATACAGATGCCTGGATTTACTGAATCATGCCCTACAGATTCTAGTAGTTCGTATGGGTCTTCAAAGCCTTCGATTTCTGCTAGTTGTTGAAGTTTTGATGTCATAGCTTTACAATGTTTTCGGGGTTGCAGGCTTTGATGTAGATTGTCTTATCGAATCTTACAAAGATGTAAAGATAATTGATTGAAGTAATTTCTCCTTGTTCAACATCTTTATGGGTTATGTCTCCTTTTGCGTATGGTGGGATGTAAGCGACTCTGTCCCCTTGTTTGAATACTTGTGTGGTTAGAATTGCCATAAGTAAAACGCTACAAAGTTTAGGAGGATGAAGAAAGTTAAGTTAAATATCCACAAACAAGTTACAATCATTATATGCTGCTTATAGCTGGTTGTTTGGTTCCTTGTTGAGAACCATTCTCAACAATAATTAAAACGGGGTTTCTCACATGGGGTCTATGTAGGTCGAACGACGGGATTATATGTAGCATATAAT
>Ga0105051_10002880_pt1 | contig 21435 bp, 22 predicted proteins | sample FRY02_FD_78383 | JGI IMG/M metagenome (GOLD analysis project Ga0105051, IMG submission 78383) | Freshwater microbial communities from Lake Fryxell liftoff mats and glacier meltwater in Antarctica - FRY-02 (megahit assembly) | ecosystem: Environmental > Aquatic > Freshwater > Ice > Glacier... | reverse complement strand
GCACGCGGGGCAGCGCTTGATGCCAGCATAAAGGCCGCTGATATGGGTGGTATTTTCACCGTCACCTCCAGAACCTTTCGGCTGTTCTTGCAATCGGCAATGTTGGGTGTGGGCGCCTATCTGGTCTTGCAGGGCCAACTCAGTGCGGGGGCAATGATCGCAAGCTCCATCCTTCTGGGCCGCGCCTTGGCCCCGATTGAGGTGCTGGTGGGCCAATGGGCCGTTGTCCAACGCGCGCAAGAAGGCTGGGGGCGACTCGCGGCTTTACTGTCGGCGCAACCCGAAGATGTGGTGCGCACCGCACTGCCACGTCCCCGGGCCATGCTTGATATCAGCGCATTGACGGTGGTGCCGCCGGGGGCATCGCGGGCGGTGCTGCGCATGGTGTCGTTCAAGCTGGAACCCGGTCAGGCGCTGGGGGTTATCGGCGCGTCCGGGTCCGGCAAATCCACTTTGGCCCGTGCGCTGATCGGGGTTTGGCGGCCGATTGGCGGTACGATCCGGCTTGATGGGGCCACGCTCGATCAATATGACCCGGATATTCTGGGCAGCTACATCGGCTATCTGCCGCAGCGCGTGGCCCTGTTTGATGGCACCATCGCGGAAAACATCGCCCGGCTGGATGTACGCGCTGACCCTGCCAAAATTGTGGATGCCGCCCGCCGCGCCGCTGCCCATGACATGATCCTGAAACTGCCCGATGGGTATGATACCCGCGTCTCCACCATCGGCAACCGCCTGTCAGGCGGGCAAATCCAGCGCATCGGCCTTGCGCGCGCCTTGTACGGCGACCCCGTGGTTTTGGTGCTGGATGAGCCGAATTCAAACCTCGACAACGAAGGCTCGCTGGCGCTAAACCAAGCCATTCGCGCGATGAAAGCGGCGGATAATGCGGTTTTGATCATGGCGCACCGCCCTGCCGCCATTCAAGAATGCGAGGTGCTTTTGATGCTGGAGGATGGTGCGCGCCGCGCCTTTGGCCCGCGCGATCAGGTGCTGCGCGAAATTCTGAAAAATCATGGCGAAGTGACCCGTGCAGCCGGGCCGGGGGGTGTCACATGACAGGGCTGAAACTGGCCGAACCCGCATCGGGGGGCCCTGCCAACCTTGCGCAGGCCGCAAACCCTTGGCCCGTGCGCAAACCCGTCCTGATTGGGCTTGTCACCTTGTTCCTGCTCATCGGCTGCTTTGGCGCGTGGAGCGTGATGACCACCATCACCGGGGCCATCGTCGCCACAGGCCGGATCGAGGTGGAGCAGAACCGCCAGATCGTGCAACACCCCGATGGCGGCGTTGTCGCCTCCATCCATGTCACCGAATCGCAGGCGGTGCGCGCCGGAGATTTGCTGCTGCGCCTTGACGGGGCGGCGATCAAATCGGAACTGGCCATTGTTGAAGGCCAGTTTTTCGAAATCCTCGCCCGCCGCGCAAGGCTGGAGGCGGAGCGCGACGACAAAACTGCCATCACTTTCGCCCCGGAGCTGCGCGAGGTTGCTAAAACCCGCGCCGATGTCGCCGAATTGATCGACGGCCAACGCCGCCTGTTCGATGCCCGCCGTGATACCATCGCCCAGCAGGTGGACCAGATGTCCAAACGCAGCGGCCAGATTGACAGCCAGATCACCGGGGTGAACGCGCAGGCAAAAGCGCTTGTTTTGCAGCTGGACCTGATAAACCAGGAACTGGTCTCACAACAAGATCTACTGGCCAAGGGCCTCGCGCAGGCCAGCCGGGTGCTGGCCTTGCAACGCGAAACCGCCCGGCTTGACGGGCAGGTGGGTGAACTTGCCGCTACCCGCGCCCAATCCGAAGGCCGCATGACCGAGATCGAGATTGAGGTCCTTACCCTCGCCGCAACCCGGCGCGAGGAGGCAAACACGCAATTGCGCGATATCGGCTTTCGCGAGCTGGAACTGGCCGAGCGCCGCCGCGCCTTGATGGAAAGCATCGCGCGGCTGGATATTTTGGCCCCGGTGTCTGGCATCGTTCTGGGCCTGCAAGTTACCACGCCCCGCGCGGTTTTGCGCCCTGCCGATCCGCTGTTATATCTGATCCCCCAAGATCGCCCCTTGGTGATCGCAGCCCAAGTGCAGCCTTTCCATATCGATCAGGTCACTGTGGGCCAACCCGTGCGGCTGGTGTTTTCCGCCTTCCCCTCCCGCACCACGCCGGAACTGTCGGGCCATATCACCCTCATCTCCGCCGATGCGCTGACCGACCAACGCACGCAAATCTCCTATTACCGCGCCGAAATCGTCCCCGATAATGGCGAAATGGAAAAGCTGAACGGCCTGACCCTGATCCCCGGCATGCCGGTGGAAGCGTTCATCCGCACGGAGGAACGGACACCGCTTGCCTATCTTCTCAAACCCTTCACCGATTACTTTGCCCGCGCCTTCCGCGAAGATTGAGGATTGGAAAAACGGGCATGGCAAGGCGGAAGGCCCTTGGCAACCTTGCCAACCCAACATTCCAAACACCGGCCAAATTGCCAAAACCAACCGCACATCCTGCCCACCCGCATTTTGCGTTTCACGAAGGCCTGGAAAACGGTTAGCGTGGCGTTACCTGCTGAAAGGACCATCATGACCATCGCTTCCCGCCTTGCCGAACGCGGCATCACATTGCCGTCCGCCCCCGCCCCCGCTGCCAATTACGTCCCGTTCGTGCTGCACGGCAGCACGCTTTACGTTTCCGGCCAAATCAGCCAGGGCGAGGCTGGCCTGATAATGGGCCGCTTGGGCGATGGGATGAGCGTGGAAGACGGGGCCGCAGCCGCCCAGCGCTGCGCGATCTCGCTTCTCGCACAGGTGAACGCGGCCTGCGGCGGCGATCTGTCGCGCCTCAAACAGGTGATCAAATTAACCGGCTTTGTCAATTCGACCGCCGATTTCACCGATCAACCCAAGGTCATCAACGGCGCCTCCGATTTTCTGGTGGAAATCCTCGGTGATGCCGGGCGTCATGCCCGCTCTGCTGTCTCTGCCGCCGCACTGCCTTTCGGGGTCGCCGTCGAAATCGAAGGCATCTTTGAAATCACGCCCTGATCCGCTTTTGTCTTTGGTAAAAATATCCTCGGGGGGGTCGGTTTTGGCCCTGCCAAAACCGTTTGGGGGGGCAGACAGCCCCCCACCCTTTCCCCAAAAGCGAGCCAGCATGTCCTTGCACCCCGACTTCCTCACAAAACCAATCGCTCATCGGGCGCTTCACGACATCAAGAAAGGCCGCCCCGAAAACAGCCGCGCCGCCATTCAGGCCGCCATCGATGCAGGCTACGGCATCGAGATTGATCTGCAACTGTCGCGCGACGGTCAAGCCGTGGTCTTTCACGATGAAACCCTGGACCGCCTTACGCTGGAAACCGGGCCGCTGAACCAACGCTCCGCCGCCGAACTCGCGCATATTCCTTTGCGCGGCGGGGCCGAAACCATCCCCAGCCTGCCCGAAATCCTCACCCTCATCGCGGGCCGCACCCCCTTGCTGATTGAAATCAAAGACCAGCAAGGCGAACTTGGCCCCACAGATGGCAAGCTGGAGGCTGCAACCGCCACTGCCTTGGCCAGCTACAAAGGCCCGGTTGCGCTGATGTCGTTCAACCCCAATTCGGTGATCGTCATGGCCCGGCTCTGCCCCCATATCCCGCGCGGGCTGACCACCTCCTCTTACGATCCCGCCGATTGGGCGCCAATCCCCGCCGCCACCTGCGACCGCCTGCGAGAAATCCCGGATTACACCCATGCCGGGGCCTGTTTCATCAGCCATGAGGCCAGCGATCTGGCCCGCCCCCGCGTCACCGATCTGCGCCGTGACGGTGCGGTCATCCTGTGCTGGACCATCACCTCACCATCAGCCGAGGCAGCGGCGCGGGAATTTGCGCAAAACATCACTTTTGAACGCTACCTCCCCCCCTTCCCGGCTTGACCCGGGCAGGCTTGGCCCCACCTTCAAGGTAGCAAAGACCCAAAGGTTCCCATGGCCGAAATCGAAGTTACCCTGCACAACAGCTTTGCCGAAATCGCAGCCGCCGATTGGGATGCACTTGCCTGCCCCGAAAGCGCGGATGGCCGCCCGCAAGACCCCTTCACCACGCATCGGTTCTTGCTGGCGCTGGAACGTTCCGCCTCCATCGGCGCGCGTTCGGGTTGGCAACCACGCCCGCTTGTGGCGCGGCGGGGCGGGCTGGCGATTGCCGCCATGCCGATGTTTGCCAAATCCCACAGTCAGGGCGAATATATCTTTGATCACAACTGGGCGCATGCGTTTGAACGCGCGGGCGGCAATTACTTCCCCAAACTCCAAGTGGCGGCCCCCTTCACCCCCGCCACCGGCCGCCGTTTCCTGACCCTGCCGGGCGAGGAGGAGACAGGCACCCAAGCCCTCATCACCGCCGCCACACAGATTGCGGCGCAAAACAACCTCTCGTCCTTGCACATCACTTTTTGCACCGAGGCGGAGCTGGCGCGCGGCACCGCAATGGGCCTGATGCCCCGCATCACCCAGCAATTCCATTGGCACAACAACGCCTACGCCGATTTCGACGGGTTTCTGGCCGATCTGTCGTCGCGCAAACGCAAGGCCATCCGCAAGGAACGCCACACCGCCAACGCAGCAGGGCTTTATATCCGCGCGCTGACGGGCGACGAAATCACCCCGGAACATTGGGATGCGTTTTGGGTGTTCTACCAAGACACAGGGGCCCGCAAATGGGGCACCCCCTATCTGACCCGAAGCGCCTTCGCCGAATTTCACGCCACCATGCGGACTGATATCTTGCTGGTTCTGGCCTTTGACGGAGACACGGCAGTCGCGGGCGCGCTGAACTTCATCGGGCGCGACACGCTTTACGGCCGCTATTGGGGCTGCACCCAAGACCACCCCTGCCTGCATTTTGAACTCTGCTACTATCGCGCGATTGATTGGGCCATCGCCCATGGCCTGCAAAAAGTCGAGGCTGGCGCGCAAGGCGATCACAAGCTTGCGCGCGGCTATTTGCCCGCCCCGGTCTATTCCCTGCATTGGATCGCGAACGAAGGTTTCGCGCGGGCCGTGGGGGAATATTTGACAGCCGAGCGTAACGCGGTGGAGGAGGATATCGAGGTCCTCACCGCTTACGGCCCGTTCCGTCGCAGCACCGACGGCTGACAAACCCCCGGTGCCGTGCCACAATGCCACAAAGCCGGAGGCCGCAATGACCCTGACCCTTTACACCAACCCCATGTCGCGCGGCCGCATTGCCCGCTGGATGCTAGAGGAAATCGGCGCGCCTTACGCGGTCAGATTGCTGGACTACGGCACCACGATGAAAGCGCCCGATTATCTGGCGCTGAACCCGATGGGCAAGGTGCCCGCACTGGTGCATGACGGTGCTGTGATCACCGAAGGCGCGGCGATCTGTCTTTATCTCGCCGATGCTTTTCCCAAAGCCAAAATGGTAGGCCAAAACCGCGCCGCCTATTATCGCTGGATGCTTTTCGCCGCAGGCCCGCTGGAGGCTGCGATAACCAACCACGCGCTGGGGCTGGTCCCACCACCCGATCGGCAACGCATGGTCGGCTATGGCACCTATGCGCTGGCCTGCCAAACCCTGCAAACAGCCGTTACCGAAGATTATATCGCAGGCAAAACCTTTTCCGCCGCTGATGTCTTTGTCGGATCGCAAATCGGTTACGGGTTGCAATATGGCACCATCCCCGCCACCCCCGCTCTGACCGCCTATTGGGAGCGCATCAAAACCCGCCCCGCAAGGCTGCGCGCCGAGACCGCAGATGATGCGGTGATACCGACATGAAAGTGCCAAAACTCAAGGATCGCAGCCCCCTCGCCCCCCTTCTGGCCAATGGATGGGCGCTCGACCAAACCCGTGATGCCATCACCAAAACCTATAAATTCGCCAATTTCATCGAGGCGTTCGGCTTCATGACCCGCGCCGCGATCTGGGCGGAAAAATGGGATCATCATCCCGAATGGTCCAATATCTATGCCCGTGTCACAGTCACGCTTACCACCCATGACGCGGGCGGGTTGACGGAACTCGACATCAAACTGGCCAGCAAACTCGATGCTTTGGCCAAGGGCTGATCGCCTGAATTCATCTTGGCAAAAATACCTATAGCCCTCCGCACACCCAGCAGGGCCCCGCCGGGTTAAAGCCGGATAACCTTGATGCTATTGCCCTTGGCCGACAGCGCAATTTCGCCCCGGCACAGGCGCAAGGCATCCTCGCCAAAGGCCTCACTGCGCCAGCCCATCAGGGCTGCAACATCACGCTGTCCTGCCGCAATCAGATCAAGGTCCGACGCCGAGGCGATCAGCTTTGTCGCCACGCCCAATTCCTCGGATTTGGCCTTCAGCAGCACGCGCAGCAAATCGGCAAGGGCGGGGTTTACCTGCACCTGGTCTTTCACATGGTCGGGCTTTGGCAAATCATCGGGCTTGGCCTCTACTCCCGCCTTCACCGCCGCCAGCAGGCCGTCCGCAATATCGCCGCGCCGCGCTTCGCGCAACAGCAGGCGCGAGCGGCTCAACTCCTCCACATTCGTGGGCTTGGTCGATGCCAATTCCAACAGCGCATCATCCTTGATCACCCGGCTGCGCGGCACGTTGTTGCCTTGGGCATAGGCCTCGCGGAACTGCGCCAACTCTCTCACAATTGCCAAAAACCGCCCCGAATTGGTGCGGGTCTTGATACGCAGCCACGCCTCATTGGGCCGCACGGTATAGGTTTCGGGGTCGGTCAGCACCGCCAACTCCTCCTCCACCCATTTCTGACGGCCGCTTTGTGCTATTTCGGCGGCCAAAAACTCATAAATCTGGCGCAGATGGGTGACATCGGCCAAAGCATAGGTCTTTTGTGCATCACTCAGCGGGCGGCGTGACCAATCGGTGAAACGGCTGGTTTTATCCAACGGATGATGCGCGATCTTGCGCACCAGCGTCTCATAGCCGACCTGTTCACCAAAGCCGCACACCATGGCTGCAACCTGCGTGTCAAACAGCGGTTCGGGAAAGCAATTGCCCTCGACGAAGAAAATCTCAAGATCCTGACGGGCAGCGTGGAACACCTTGACCGTGGCCTCATGGCGAAACAGATCATACAGCGGCTCCAGCGACATCGCCTCGCCTTCCACCGGGTCCACCAGCACCGCATCGCCCCTGGCACCGGGCAAGGCCATCTGGATCAGGCACAGCTTGGACCAATAGGTGCGTTCGCGCAGAAACTCCGTGTCGATGGTCACATAGGCTTCATTCTTGGCGGCGGAACAAAACGCGGCCAGATCTTCGGTAGTTGTAATCGTTCTCATCAAGGTCCCGCTTGCTTCTCGCACGGGGTCATCCCGCAAGCCCGCTATAGGGGGGCAATGCGGCAAAAGAAAGTCCTGTAGCGCGAGGTTACAGGGCCAGCTTTCGCCTTTTCATGGAGGTGTGCGCTTAAATCGCAGCCAACAGCGCCTCACCGCCCGAGATTTCGCAAGTGCCGGGGCTTTCTTCCAGATGCAAAACCTTGACCACGCCATCCTCGGCCATCAAAGCATAGCGCTTGGACCGCGCCATCAAGCCCACGGGCGGCGCATCAAACGACAGGCCCATCGCGGCGGTAAACGCACTTGTGCCATCGGCCAGCATGCTGATGCCCGCTTCTGCGGCTCCCGTGGCCTCGCCCCAGGCCTTCATCACAAAGGGGTCATTGACGGAAATGCACACCACCTCGTCCACGCCCTTGGCCGCAAACGCGTCCTTGGTGCGCATGAAGCTGGGAACATGGGCGGAATGGCAGGTTGGCGTAAACGCCCCCGGCACCGCAAAAATCACCACTTTGCGGCCTTTGGTCAGCGCGTCAATGCTCACCTGCTCTGGCCCGGCATCGCCCAAGCGCACCAAATCCGCCTCTGGCAGCCTATCCCCGACAGAAATTACCATATCCATTCCCTCACGCGTTGCGTTTCCAGTTGGGGCAGTTATAGGCTTTCCCCCAAGGCCCGACCAGTGACGATTTGACAAAAACCGATTTGGGGGCATGAAAAGCGGGGGCTGGATGGGACAGATTGTAGTGATCGGCGCGGGCCAGGCTGGGGCAGCTCTTGTGGCCAAGCTGCGGGTTTTGGGGGCGGATGGCCCGATCACCCTGATCGGCACGGAAACCGCCCTACCTTACCAGCGCCCGCCCTTGTCCAAAGCCTATCTGATGGGCGAGATGCCGGCAGAGCGTTTGTTCCTGCGCCCCGCTGAATTTTATGCCGACCACAACATCACCTTGCGACTGGGGGCGAGTGTCACAGCGATTGACCCCGCAACCAAGACAATCCGGTTGGGCGATGAGGTGCTGGCCTATGACGATTTAGCGCTGACCACCGGGGCCAGCCCCCGCCGTTTGCCAAGCGCGATTGGCGGCGATCTGAAAGGCGTGTTCACCTTGCGCGATTTGGCCGATGTGGATGCGATGCAACCCTATTTCAAGCGTGGCGCGCGGGTGGTGATTGTGGGCGGCGGGTATATCGGGCTGGAAGGGGCAGCGGTAGCAGCGAAACTGGGGCTGGATGTGACCGTGCTGGAAATGGCCCCGCGGATTTTGCAGCGCGTGGCCTGCGCCGAGACATCCGGTTTTTTCCGCGATCTGCATACCCGCCACGGTGTGAACATACTGGAGTCCACAGGTTTGGATTGCCTGCTTGGCGATGGCCATGTCACAGGTGCGCGCCTGAGCGATGGGCGCGAGATTGCGGCAGATTTTGTGATGGTCGGCGTGGGCATCACACCCAACACCGCGCTTGCACAGTCCGCAGGGCTGACCATCGACAACGGCATTACCACCGATGCGCAGGGCCGTGCCAGTGCGCCCCATATCTGGGCCGCAGGCGATTGCGCAAGTTTCCCCACAGCCGCAGGCCGGGTGCGGCTGGAATCGGTACCTAACGCCATTGATCAGGCGGAATGCGTGGCGGCCAATATGTTGGGCGCACACAAACCCTATGTGCCCGAGCCGTGGTTCTGGTCCGATCAATATGACATCAAGCTGCAAATCGCGGGGCTGAACACGGGCTATGACCATGTTGCCACGCGCCAAACCGAAGGGGCCACATCCTTTTGGTACTACAAGGGGGATGCCTTGCTGGCCGTCGATGCGATGAACGACCCCCGCGCCTTCATGGTGGCCAAGCGTCTTTTGGCCATGGGCAAATCCCCGACGCCTTTGCGGGTCAGCGACCCTGCGACCGACCTGAAAGCCCTGCTTTCATAATGCGCATCATCGGCGGCACCCATCGCGGCACCCATCTGGCAGAGCTTGGCAAGGGCGATACCGCGGCCCATCTGCGCCCCACATCGGACCGGGTGCGCGAGGCGATTTTCAACCTGCTGATAAACGGGCGGCTGGACGGGGGCCCGCCCCCCGTGACAGGCGCGCGGGTACTGGACCTGTTTGCGGGCACCGGGGCGCTGGCGCTGGAGGCGCTGAGCCGGGGTGCGGCCCATGCAACACTGGTAGAGGATGGCAAGCCAGCCCTCGCCCTGATCAAACGCAACCTTGAGATAACCCGCCAAACCGCCCGCATCCTGCGCCAGAATGCCACCCAACTGCCGCCCAATATCGCGGCACCCTTTGATCTGGTGTTCATTGATCCGCCTTACGGCAAAGCCTTGGGCGAGGCGGCACTGGCCAGCGCCATCAAAGGCCACTGGATCGCCCCCGGCGCGGTTATCGTATGGGAGGAAAGTGCAGCCATAACCGCCCCCACGGGCTTTACCCGGATCGAGCAGCGCAAATATGGCGATACCACCATCACCATCCTGCGCGCGCCAGACCTGACATGACCAGAAAACTTGAGAGAGGCTGTTTATGACCCCCAAAGCGGTGCTTTTTGATTGCGACGGTGTGTTGGTGGACAGCGAGGCAACCGCCTTTGCCCTGCTGACCGCCGATCTTGCGCAATATGGCCTGAACCTGACCCAGGCCGAAATGGAACAGCGGTTTTTGGGCGGCACCATTGGCGGGTTGTTCACCACGGCGCGCGGGCTTGGCGCAGATTTGCCCGATGATTGGGTGGATACGTTTTACGCAAGGCTTTATGCCGCTTTGGCGCAAGGCACCGCGCTGATCGACGGAGCGCAAGCTGTGCTGGATCAGCTATCAAGCGCGGGTCTGGTCTTTGCGGTCGGCTCCAACGGGTCGGACCAAAAGATGCAGATCACCCTTGGCCAACACCCCGCCGTGTTGGCGCATTTCAAGGGCCACCTGTATTCCGGCCAAAGCCTTGGCTGCCCCAAACCTGATCCGGGCCTTTGGCTGCATGCCGCCGCCGCCTTGGCTGTAGAACCAAGCGATTGCGTCGTGGTCGAGGACAGCCCTACGGGGTGCCTGGGGGCGGTTCGCGCAGGCATCCGCTGCCTTGGGCTGGCCGAACATGATGACGGCGCGCGGCTGGCGTCGGTGGGCGCAGAGGTGATCCACAGCCTGCGCGAGATCCCGGCCAAACTCGGGCTTTAGGCTGCCAATTCCCGCAACCGCGCCATCGCGCGCAGAATGTCACCTTCCCGCGTGCGATGGTTGGTGATTGCCGCGCGCAGGCAGGTGATGCCATTAAGCGATGTGGTGGAAAATACGGCTACCCCCTCCATCTGCAAGGCTTGCGCAAGCCTTGTGTTCAGCGCTGATTGCGCCTCAGGCAGCAAGGTTGCGTTGGCGGTGAAAACGCAAAGGTTCGACACGACCGGCGCCATCAGCCGCATGGGTGCTGTGACCAGATCGCCCATAAACGCCGCCATCCGGCAGTTGTCTGTGATCGCCGCGCCAAGCCGCACAGCGCCATAGGTTTCAATCGCGGCCCAAACCTTCAGCGCGCGGTTGCCGCGCGACAGGTCAATCCCATAGTCGCAAAACCACGGCTCCCCTCCGCCAAGCCCCCCGGATTGCCCGGCCAAATACGCGGGGCGCGCGGCAAAGGCGGCGCGGTGCGCGGCCTCATCCCGGATCAGGACCATGCCGCAATCATAGGGCACATACATCCATTTGTGAAAATCGCAGGCAAGCGAGTCCGCCCGGCCAATCCCATCGCTCAACCCCCGCCACGGCGCATCCGCCAGCCGTGTCCAGGCCCCAAACGCCCCGTCTACATGCAGCCAAACACCCGTATCGGCGGCCAAATCGGCCAAGGCGTTCAAATCGTCGAACCGCCCCAGATCGACTGACCCTGCCGTGCCGATTATCGCAAACGGCGTGGCCCCCGCCGCGCGGTCCTGCGCGATGGCCGCGCGCAAGGCGGAAATGTCAATCCCCGCCCCCATATCCGGGATCAACACCAGGTTTTCGGACCCAAGCCCCAGCACCTCCATCGCTTTGCGCGCGGCATTATGCACCCCGGCCCCGGCATAGGCTTTCAGTCGGTGCGCGCCATTGCCCTGAACCCGCGCGCTTGGGCCCAGCGCTGCCACCCGCGCCGCAGACAGCGCAACCACGGTGGCCTGCGATGTGCCCGCCAGCAGCAACCCGGACGCCGCAGCCGGAAAATCCAGCACCTGCTTGGCCCAATCAATCACCGCCCGTTCGAGATAGATCGCGCCGTGATCGCGCCCGCCCGAATTGGCGTTGATCGTCGCCGCCGCCATTTCCGACAAAAGGCCCGTGGCAAGCCCGGTGCCATGGACCCAGCCAAAAAATCCGGGATGGGTGTTTCCCGTGCCATAGGGCAAAATATCGCGGGCAATGCGGGCGGCCACCGCTGCCTCATCGCTGCCCGCGCCACTTAGGGCATAGGCCGCGCGCACCTCCTCCGGCAAGGGTTGCCATGGGTGGGTCCGGGCATTCGCCAGTTGGTCGATGCACTGATCCAAAAGTCGATGCGCTGTTTTGCGAAAAGCGTCCCAATCCTTGGGATCAAGGCCGGGGTCGCCCTTCAGATCAAGCGGGGCGGTCAATCGCCAAGCGCCGCTTTGTAAAGCCCGCCGGGGGACAGGGTGAAAACCTCCGCCCCGGTGGCGGTGATGCCGATGGAATGCTCGTATTGTGCAGACAGCTTGCCATCGCGCGTCACAGCCGTCCATTCATCCGACAAAACCTCGGTTTCCGCGCGGCCCATGTTCACCATCGGCTCAATCGTAAAGAACATGCCTTCTTCCAGCACCGCAGTCGTATCCGCAACCGTCCGCCGAAAGCTGGAGATTTTGGTGCCCGCACCGTCGCGCTTGAACCCCGCGTAATGCAGCACGTTCGGCGGGGCGTGGAACACGCGCCCAAGCCCGTGCCCGCAAAAATCGCGCACCACGGAAAGGCCGTTTTTCTCGACATAGGATTGAATCGCATAGCCGATATCGCCAAAGGTGTTGCCCGGCCTCGCCGCCTCGATCCCTAGCATCAGGCTGTCATGCGTCACCTGCATCAGGCGTTTGGCAAAGGGTTTGGCCGTGCCCGCCACATACATCCGGCTGGTATCGCCATACCAGCCATCGACAACGACCGTGACGTCAATGTTCAAGACATCGCCTTCGCGGATCACATCGTTGGCGCGTTTGGGGATTTTGGCACCCGGAATTCCATGGCAGACCACATGGTTGACCGAGATACACGATGCGTGTTGATAGCCGCGATAGCCGATGGTGGCAGACGTTACCCCCCGCCTGTCCACCTCGGCTGTGATGAATGCGTCCAGTGCAGCCGTGGTCACGCCCGGTTCAACCAAAGCGCCCACAAGATCCAGAATTTCCGCCGCGACCTTGCCCGCCGCCCGCATGCCTGCGAAATCTGCATCCTCATAAATGCGAATGCCGTCTTTCGTTATCCGTCCGCGCATATCGTCCAAAATCCCGGCCTTTTTGCAATCGCTTTGCCTTTAAATAATCCTCATCAGCCGAAATGGCCAGACCTAGTGCGCGCAACACCAATTCAAGGCCCATTTCAGGGTTTGAAACCGCGCCCCCTGCACCCTATACATCAAAACATTCCGAAGGCAGGAGGCCGCCATGACCAACCCAACCGCTGCGATGCTGGTGATCGGCGATGAAATTCTGTCGGGGCGCACGCGTGACAGCAACATGCATTTTCTGGCCGGCGAACTGACCCGCCACGGGATCAATCTTGCGGAAGCACGGGTGGTGTCGGATGACCGGGCCGCGATCATTGCGGGCGTGAATGCGCTGCGCGGGGCTTATGACCATTTGTTCACCTCGGGCGGCATTGGCCCCACGCATGATGATATTACGGCGGAAGCGATTGCGGGGGCGTTTGGTGTGCCGATCACCCAGCGCGCCGATGCCATGGCGCTTCTGGCCGCGCATTATGACCGTACGGGGATGCCCTTCAACGACGCCCGCCAGCGCATGGCACGCATTCCGGACGGGGCGGTGTTGATTGACAACCCGATTTCCTCAGCACCCGGCTTTACGCTGCACAATGTGCATGTGATGGCGGGTGTGCCGAACATCTTTCAGGCGATGGTGGCCAGCGTTTTGCCCACATTGACCGGGGGCGCGCCTTTGCTGTCCCAATCCTTGCGGGTAAACAGGGGGGAGGGCGAGGTGGCCGCCCCCTTTGGCGCTTTGGCGGCGGAATATCCGGATTTATCCATGGGGTCCTATCCCTTCATCCAAAATGGGGCGCATGGCACCAATCTGGTGATCCGTGGCACCGACGCGGCGCAGATTGATGCTGCGATGACCCGGCTTGCGGCACTGTTTGGATGACACCTGCCGAGATTTATGCGGTGCTGGAGGCCACTTGGCCCGCCGCGCACGTTACACGGCAAGGGGCTTGGACCATCCGCGAAGGCCAGGGCGGAGGGCAAAGGGTATCTGCGGCCACCGCCAATGGGCCGGGCGATATTGCGCAGGCCGAAGCCGCCATGATGGCTTTGGGCCAAATGCCTTTGTTCATGATCCGGGAGGGGGACGAAGCACTTGATGCCGCGTTGGGCGCGCGTGGCTACGCCCTCCATGATCCGGTGGTGGTCTATGCCGCCCCCGTGGCGGCGCTGGCCGATCCGCCACCTTCGCCGATGACAGCGTTTGCGCTTTGGCCCCCTCTGAACATCGCAGTTCAGCTTTGGGCGGATGCCGGGATGGATGCGGGACGGATGGCGGTGATGGACCGCGGTGCCAGCCCGAAAACCAGCCTTTTAGGCCGGATCAATGACCGCGCGGCAGGCGTGGCCTTTGTGGCCTGCCATGGCACATTCGCAATGCTCCACGCGTTGGAGGTGGTTCCAAACCTGCGCCGCCAAGGCACGGCACGCAACATCTTGCGGGTTGCGGCAGTTTGGGCGCAAGATCAAGGTGCCAAGATGCTGTGCCTTGCGGTGACAAAGGCGAATGCAAACGCCTGCGCGCTCTATGCTTCCCTTGGGATGATGGTTGTGGGAACATACCATTATCGCAAGAAACCATAAGGTGCCGCGTGGTAAAAGGATTACTGACCGTCCTGTGTGTTTTGGCGCTGGTTGGCCCCGCGGCAGCCTTCACGCTGGAATTTCCCGGCCCCGCAACCGTAACCAGCACAACCCAGGCCCGCGCCAGCTATGCCTTGCCCACCGGGCGCTGGACGCCGCAAGGCCTGCCCGCCGACACGCTGAACGGCACGGTGGAACGCGCGGCATGGCAGGTGGATGCGCCACAGCTCAGCAGTCTGGATCTGATGCAGCCTTTGCGCGCGCAGTTGGTCGCAGCCGGATTTGTGCCAGTGTTTGAATGTGAAACCGCCGCCTGCGGTGGCTTTGATTTCCGCTTTGCGATCGAGGTGCTGCCCGAACCCGACATGCATGTGGACCTTGGTGATTTTCGCTTTCTGTCGGCGAAAAAAGGCGAGGAGGCGATTGGCCTTCTTGTCAGCCGCTCCCCCACCAAAGGCTTTGTACAGATAACCCGTGCGGTGGCAGATGCGGGCGCGCCGCTGTTCGAGGCGACGAATCGTGGGATTGGCGCGCTGGACTTGCAAGCCCCATCGGATGAGCCCCCCGCCGCCCTTCTGCCCGGCCTTGGAACACCCATGGCAGGCTTGTTGACAGGCGGGGCCGTGGTGCTGGAGGGGCTGGATTTCGGCACCGGCGCTGCGGATTTGACGGATGGGAGCTACGCATCGCTTGCCGCTTTGGCCGAATGGCTGAAGGCGAACCCAGATAAAACCGTGGCGCTGGTGGGCCATACCGATGCATCGGGCGGGCTTGACGGCAATATCGTGATTTCCAAACGCCGCGCCGCATCAGTGCGCACCCGGTTGATGCAAGCCTACGGCATCCCAAGCGCCCAGATCGAGGCGCAGGGTGTGGGCTATCTGGCGCCCATCGCCAGCAATCTGACCGAGGAAGGCCGCCAAAAAAACCGAAGGGTCGAGGCCATTTTGACCTCGACCCAGTAGGAAAATTCGCGGGTTTACCAGGCATATGGCTTACCAGGTATCGGGCCCCTTGTCGGCATAGCGCCGGGCCAGAAAGTCGATGAAGGCACGCACCTTTGGCTGGGTAAAGCGCCCCGGCGGGTAGACCGCGTAAACCCCAAGCGTTTCCACGGGCAGGCCGGGAATCGCCTCTTCCACATGGCCCTGTTTCATGGCTTCGGCGTAAAGGAAGGACGGCAGATAAGCGATCCCAAGCCCCGAGATGGCCGCGTTCAACAAGGATTGCCCGTCATTCACCGTCAACCAGCCAGCGGTTCGCACCTGCCGTTTTTCACCCGAGGGGGCCGAAATTTTCCAAACATTGCCATTGGCCTGATTGGAATAATGCAAAAGTTTGTGTTCGTTCAAATCGTCGATCTTCAACGGTCGCCCGTATTTCTGGAAATAATTCGGTGACGCAATCATCCGCTTGGATGTCTCGGTCAGTTTCCGCGCCCGCAGGCTGCTGTCCTCCAAGTCACCAATCCGAACGGCCAGATCGAACCCTTCGGAAATCAGTTCCACATAGCGGTTGTTCAACACCATATTGACCGTGATGTCGGGATACTCTAACAGAAAATCCCCCAAGATCGGTGACAGAAGGTTGACGCCAAAATCGGTCGCCACGGAAATGCGCAACAAGCCCGAAGGCGCGGATTGCATGGAGGTGACAAGCGCGTCCGCCTCTCCGGCATCGTTGAGAACGCGGCGGGCGCGATCGTAATAGGCAAGCCCAATCTCGGTCGGGCTGACACGGCGGGTGGTGCGGTTCAAAAGCCGCGCGCCCAGACGGGCCTCCAGTGCCGAGACGTGCTTGGAAACGGCAGATTTTGAAATCCCCATCTTTTTCGCCGCATCGGTAAAGCCGCCTTGGTCCACGACAGTGGCGAAGGCTTCCATTTCGGTTAGTCGGTCCATTGTTTTCCCCATGCGGTAAGTGCAGGTCCATGCGCCCTTACTGTTCCCCAAATCGGGCAAGATCGCGGCGCTGGCGCGTTCAGTCCGGGGTAATTGCAAGGATCGTTAAGGGCAGGGAAACAAAGCCGGGCGGCAGAAAGGCGCTGATTTGGGCGGTTTGCGCAGGCGACAAAAGGGGCAAGCTTCACCGATTGGCGGGAAATTGTTTCCCCGCTAGCCCCCGATCAGCGCCGTTTTGTCGGGGGTTTCCGCCTATGCCTGTGGGCGCTGGAATAACGTTCTGGGCACGGCTAGGTCTGTCTTGAAGCGGGGGCATTGTGCCGCCGCCTTAGCCCCGAAAGGAAATAAAATGACCCGTTTGATGATCGCGCTTGGTTTGGTGGCCAGCATGGCCGCGCCCGCCTTGGCCCGGGACCTGCCCGTTGATGCCGATGGTAACGGCACCTGGTCAATGGAGGAGCTCCGGGCCAGCTATCCCACCCTGAGTGAGGAGGTGTTTGCCGCAATGGACACCTCTGCTGATGGGCAGATTGACGCAGCGGAATATGAAGCCTCTCTGGGGGCCGATCTTCTGGTGCAGTAACCCTTGGCTGGCGGCGCGCTTAAAACTGCGCCCCCAACCGCGCGCCTTGGTCAATCGCGCGCTTGGCATCGAGTTCCGCCGCAACATCGGCGCCGCCGATCACATGATGCGCAATCCCTGCCGCCGCAAGCGTGTCAGCCAAAGTGCGGTTGGGCACCTGACCCGTACACAAAACGACCGTGTCCACCGCCAACAATTCCGGCCCCGCAGGTGTGCCCAGCTGCAACCCTTCCGGCACCACGGCGTCATAACTGACCCCGCCGCGCATCTGCACCTGTTTCATCGCAAGCGCCGCCCGGTGAATCCAGCCCGTAGTCTTGCCCAAACGCCGCCCCGGCTTTTCCGCGCGGCGCTGCAACAATGTCACCTGCCGCGCGGGGGGGGCGGGCTGTGGGCCCAGCGCCGCCAGCCCCCCCGGCACATCCGCCGGATCGCCCACCCCCCATTCGCGTTTCCACAAATCCAAATCCTCGGTCGCACTCACGCCCTGATGCACAAGATATTCAGCGACATCAAAACCAATGCCCCCTGCCCCCACCACCGCCACACGTTTGCCCACCGGCGCGCCGCGCAGCACCGCATCATAGCCAAGCACATTTGCCGCGTCTTGGCCCACAATGCCGGGAGCGCGCGGGGTGACGCCAGTGGCGATCACCACCTCATCAAACCCTGCCAGATCCGACACGGTGGCGCGGTGGTTCAGATGCACATGCACGCCCGCAGTATCCAAGCTGGTGGCAAACCAATCGACCAGCCCGCGAAACTCCTCCTTGCCGGGAATGACTTTTGCAAGGTTCAGGAGGCCGCCGACCGCCGCGCCTCGAACAAGGTGGTATGATGGCCGCGCCCCGCTGCTACAATCGCGCACATCATCCCCGCCGCCCCCGCCCCCACCACAGCCACCCGCTTAGGCGCAGCGGTCGGCGCATAGATGAGTTCCGTCTCCGCACAGGCGCGGGGGTTCACAAGGCAAGAGGTAAGCTTACCCCTGAACGTATGGTCGAGGCAGGCCTGATTGCACGCAATGCAAGGCGCAATTTCCGCAGCGCGACCTGCCGCCGCTTTGGCGACAAAATCGGGATCGGCAAGGAAGGGCCTCGCCATCGACACCATATCGGCTTGCCCGCTGGCCAAAATATCTTCGGCCACACCCGGCGTATTGATGCGGTTGGAGGTGATGACAGGGATGGAAACCTCCGGCCGCAAGCGGGCGGTCAACCACGCAAAGGCCGCGCGCGGCACCGATGTCGCAATCGTCGGCACCCGCGCCTCATGCCAGCCAATCCCGGTGTTCAGCAGGGTGGCCCCCGCCGCCTCCACCGCTTTTGCCAGCAGCACCACCTCCTCCCAGGTGGAGCCGTCGGGAACCAGATCAATAAGGCTGATGCGGTAGATCAAGATGAACTCCGGCCCTACCGCCGCGCGCACCCGCCGCACCACATCGACAGGCAAGCGCATCCGGTTGGCGTAATCGCCGCCCCAATCATCCGTGCGCTTGTTGGTATGCCGGGCCAGGAACTGGTTTAGAAAATACCCCTCCGACCCCATGATCTCCACCCCGTCATATCCCGCCTCCTGCGCACGCGCGGCGGCGGTGACAATGGCCACGATTTGCGCTTCGATCCCGTCCTCGTCCAATTCCCGTGGCACGAAAGGCGAAATCGGCGACTTTATGGCGCTGGCAGATACACAATCCTTGCCATACGCATAGCGCCCCGCGTGCAGGATCTGCATCGCGATCCGGCCCCCTGCCGCATGCACGCCACCCGTGACTCGACGATGATTGGCGATATCTTGCGGCGTATAAAGCCCCGCTGCTCCGGGAAACACACCCCCTTCGGCATTGGGGGCCATCCCCCCGGTCACAATAAGCGCAACCCCGCCCCGCGCCCGCGCGGCATAAAATTCCGCCACCCGCGCCCAATCGCCGGTTTCCTCCAGGCCTGTATGCATCGACCCCATCAACACCCGGTTGGGCAGGGTCACAAAGCCCAGATCAAGCGGCGAAAGCATATGGGGATAGTGGGTCATGGCGGCCTCCTTGAAGGTAGGCCCAGCATGGCGCGGTGATGCTGCGCTGTCACCCCCAACGCGGCGTCACACGAAAACCTGCCTGCGTTTCATCTTGGCAAAAATACCTCGGGGTGAATGGCCGCAAGGCCAGAGGGGCAGCGCCCCCCACCGCTTTGCCCCCCGCGTCCTGAATCCCCGCGACCTAACCCATCGTCTCCAGACAATGCCGCCGGAACGCCCGCTTCAACATATCCAACTCCGCCCGCAGCAAGTCCATCTCGGCGCGGATGTCATCCTCCATGGCGACCCCGGTGATAATGGTAAAATGCCCCAGCTTGTTGCCCGACACCGCATCCCGGATCAAAAACGTTTGCACGCCTTCAGACAAAGCCTCGACCGGCACAGGCACGCGCACCGCAAATGAGCCGGGGCGCCCTGCAATCTCGACAACCGAAGTTCCGGCAACCGGGGCTTCCAGATGCATCACCTCCAGCAGGGGCTGGCCGGAAACCCCACTCAGTACCCCCTCCCAAACACCTGCGCGCAGCCGCGTCTTGACCAGCTTGGCGTCACTCATGCTCTTGCCCCCACCTTAAATTCCCGCATCACAATTCAGCCCGGGGCCTGCGCGAGAAGGTCACATCCCGCAGAATGATCTGGTTCATCTCCGGGCCTTCAAAGATCAGATCTACCCAAATCCGCTCCACCCGCTTTTCATTCAGCTTGGTATAGGCAAGGTCAAACTCCACCTTCACCTCCGTCTCATTCAACGGCAATTCCCGCACGACCTGCTCCACGTTCGGGCCATGTTTGATGTTGAGCCGCGCAAAAATTTCCAGCGGCTTTTCCATTTCCACAACTACGTCCAGCCGGATCAGATGGGTCAGGCGCAGGCCTTCCACCGCATCCTCGGGCAGTTCCAGCACCAGCGACAGGAACGACCCGTCAAAGCGGAACACATCCATGCGCAGCCCGAAAGGGGCAAGATCGGTTTCATGGGTGTTTCGGATCTGGCGCACCGTCAATTCGCTGCTGCGACAATCGTGAAACATCGTGGAGCCTTCACAGATCATCGATTTATTGGCGACGCTGGAAAATCCCGGCACCGGGATCGGGCCTTTCCACAGCATTGGACGCCAGGCCCAATCCGTCCCCATCGGCTTGCGAATCGCGTTGGAGCCGATCACCGGAAGCGCCAGTTGATGTTCCGCGAGGTGGATCACCCGGTCCAGATTGCGGCGCAAGGCCAGCGCCTGCCCGCGGTAGCGCCGCAAACTTTCCAGATCAAACCCGCCTGCAAAATCGGCAAGCCTGCGCCAACGCCGCAAAACGCTGCGGTGCATCAGCTTGTCAATCAAGCGGTCCCCTTGTTTTGCCATGCCTTGCGCCGTCACTTATTGTTCTGGGTCACGTCAATTGTTGACCATATGGAAACAACACTCTTATTGCCCCAAATTCGTAAAGACTCCACCCCAAGTTCAAACTGCGCGCAAAAATACAACACCCAAGGGGCCTTGGCATCACAGGCCGTTGGCACCGCGCAAAGCATCCAGAAACTGGCGCGCACGGCGTCGCCCCTCGGCCGTGCCGAGGGTTTGGCCCGGACGGGGCCGCACTGTCAGGGTGACAAGCCGCCCACCCACCCGGGTCAACGCCCGCCACTGCTCACTTTTGCTCGCAGCGGTTTCCCGCGTCAGGCGCAAAAGAACCGCCCCTTGGTAATCGCTCACGCCCCGCACAGCGATCCTGTCTTGGTTGCCGGGTCCGCGCAACGCAGCGAGGCCGTTCTCACTTTTGAAGTAGGGGGCCATAGTGGCCACGTTCAGCACAAGCCCCGCCGCGCTGCCTTGCGCCCCGACGGTGGCCGTCAGGATGGGCCCGCTGGCCCCATCACAACTGCCAAACGCCACGAAATCCGCGCCCGAGACGCGCTGGCGGGTGCCGGGCAACAGGCAAAACCCCTGCGGACCGGCCAGTTTGACACCCGAAACCGTCAGGGCCTGTCGTTGCTCCGGGGCATTCGCCCCGGCTTTTGGCAAAAGCCCCGCCGTCCCGTCGGGGGCAACGCAGCCCGACAGCAACAGCGCGAACAGGACCGCTTTACTGATCCATGTAGACATGACGCTCTGCCTTGGCGCCCGGATGGGTGACAGCACCGTAACGCGCAGACCCGACCAGCTTGATGAACTTGTAAATAGCGCCGGTTGCATAAGCGGTTTCGCGCGGGCCTTTCCATTCGGTCTTGCGGCGGGCAAATTCCGCGTCAGTCACATCCGCCGACAATTCTCCGGTGATCGCATTCAGGGTGATCATATCGCCATTATTCAACAGGGCAATCGGGCCGCCATGCGCCGCCTCTGGCCCCACATGCCCAACGCAGAACCCGCGTGTCGCACCTGAAAAGCGGCCATCGGTGATCAGCGCCACCTTTTTGCCCATCCCTTGTCCCGACAGAGCGGCGGTGGTGGACAGCATTTCGCGCATGCCGGGGCCGCCTGCGGGGCCTTCATTGCGGATCACGATCACCTCGCCCTCCTTGTATTCGCGGGCTTTCACGGCGGCAAAAGCG
>Ga0105051_10002869_pt1 | contig 21504 bp, 19 predicted proteins | sample FRY02_FD_78383 | JGI IMG/M metagenome (GOLD analysis project Ga0105051, IMG submission 78383) | Freshwater microbial communities from Lake Fryxell liftoff mats and glacier meltwater in Antarctica - FRY-02 (megahit assembly) | ecosystem: Environmental > Aquatic > Freshwater > Ice > Glacier... | reverse complement strand
GAACTTTATGAAGCTAACGGATATACATTTAGCTATATGTATGGTGGAGATTTTACAACCGAGAATTATTATTACCCGCAGGCTCCACGCAATTTTTTACTTTCGTTAGGTTTGAAGTTTTAATAAACAACGCTGACAGGGTTTTGAAGAACCTTGACAGGGTTTTGAACCCTGTCAAGGTTAAATATAAATTATGAAAAAATACATCTCTAAATTCCATTATTTAACGCAGGATCTTCCGCATCGTAGTCATGTAGAACAAACGGAAATTGCCTGTAAAGCCGGAGCTAACTGGATCCAGTATCGCTGTTTGACAAAGACTAATCCTGAACTTATTGAAGAAATACATCAGGTAGCATCAATCTGCGATGATTGGGGAGCTACCTTGATCCTAACCAATCATTATCATCTCTTGGATCAGGTTGATGCTCAGGGAGTTCATCTGGAGGATATGAATGCAGATTTTAAAAAGATACGGGAAATTATCAGTGATGAAAAGACCCTTGGTGCCTCTGCCAATGCATTTGAAGATATTCAACGTATTTTTTTATCCGGGGTTGTTGATTACATAGGCTGCGGACCATTTGCATTGACTAAAACGAAGTCAAATGATTTTCCAATACTTGGTTTACAAGGCTATACTGAACGCATTAATAAAATGGAAGATTCGGGCATAGATCTACCCCTGATTGCTGTTGGCGGAATAAAAATTGAAGATACAGAGGCACTTTTGAATACCGGAATACATGGGATTGCCATATCGGCATCCGTGAATCTGGCTGATGATCCTGCAGAGGCATTCAAAGATTTTTACAAACAGATCTATTAAAGTCAAACATTGAAAAGGCTTTGCTATTTTTGATATATGTCTTCTCATCATATTGTTCGTGAAAAACAGGAACCAGCCTTACTGATCCTTAGCCTCGAAGGTTTTGAATACGAAAACCTTGGACAAATACTGGAATGGAGTCCGACAGTTATCGTTCAACAGAATATCTACGAATTGGCCGACTCTCTTGCCTTCAAAATTGATGCAGTCATCACACCCAACACGTATTTCAATGCCCAGGAAAACACCAGGTTGATCATAACAGATACCGATCCTATTGAAGATGCTTTTAAATTTCTGATTGCTGAACAATACAATGCAGTGAATGTTATTGCTAGTGAATTTGTATTAGAAGACTATGCCTTATTTGTAGATGAAATTGATATTGTGGTCTTTATGGGTGAAAAAAAAATATTTCCGGTGAGATCCGGATTTAGTAAATGGCAGCCAGCTAGAGAACAGATACAAATCCTTCACGAGGTACATAACCTTCATGCCAGTGGCTTACGAAAACTGGAAGATCATAAATTTGAAACTGAAAAGGATGGTTTTTATTCCCTAACTTTTGAGCAACCATTTATTTTTATTTCAGAATCCATTTAAGGTGATTATCAGAAAAGCGACCCAACAAGATATTGAAGTGATTTCTGAGCTTGCAGAAAAAATCTGGTGGCCCTCCTATAGAAATATCATTTCTGATGAACAGATCAGTTTTATGCTAAATGATATGTACTCTGTAGAAAGTCTAAAAGGACAGATGGATTCGGGTATTGAGTTCATTCTGGCAGAAAGGGAAAATATACCTATTGCATTTGCCGGATTTTCACTTACTGATCCTGAAGCCGGGGTTTATAAACTTCATAAACTCTATGTTCTGCCTTCGGAACAAGGTAGTGGAACGGGCAAAAAACTAATAAACCATTTATCAGACTCAGCCAGAGAGCAGGGTGGAAAAATCCTTGAACTGAATGTTAACCGGGGCAATCCTGCATCCGAATTTTACAAAAAGGCAGGCTTTAATATCTACTTGAAGATGGATATTAGTTACCACAAATTCATATTGAATGATTACGTGATGCGGAAAAAGCTCTAGGGTCTGTTATTTAATTTCGTTATCCTCTTCGGAGTATCTGTACCAGCCACAATGCTTCTCGCGCTCAAGGCAATCGCTTGGATTGTTGCATGAATATTTGACACTTCTAGTGTTTCAAATTCATCATTTACTGTATGGTAGAATTTATCTGTGTCAATCTGATCCGTTGATATGGTATGTGCCGGGACTCCCAGTGCGGCAAGTGTTGCATTATCACTGCGATAAAACAAATTCTGTGTTGGATAAGGATCAGGATAAAACTTAAAATCGGTTCCAGCCAGGTTCTTCTGAAGTATCTCTCCAAAATCAGATTTTTCGTATCCTGTTATAAAGGCAGCATTTTCCCCGAATTTCGATTCCTTGCCAATCATCTCAATGTTGAACATGGCAACAACATCATCAGGATTTAAAAGGGAAGAAAAATGACGGGCACCAAAACCACCAACCTCTTCTGCTGTGAAGGCAACAAATATCAGAGTCCGCTCATTATTATTCAATTTCTTATAATATTTAGCAAGAGAGATTACAGCGGTAGTTCCTGAAGCATCATCATCTGCTCCATTTGCAATAGCATCACCATCAACTTCTTTAACAATACCTAAATGGTCGTAATGTGCTGAGATTAAAACAAGTTCCTTGGGTTTAGATCTGCCTGGTAGCATTCCTGCAACGTTAAACAGCGAAAGTTCTTCAATCATATTACTGAAACTAACCTTATAGTTAGCAGCATCTGATTCGCCAAGAATGAATATTGCAGCTGCTGTTTGATTTTGCTTTTCGACAATACGACCGCGGCTATTATTATCCTTAAGGCGTTTAAACATTTGGGCATGCTGATTATCAACGAGTACCAGAACAGGAGTTTTCATTGCTGTTATTTCCCTATATTTCTGAATGAACTGATCTCCGGCAGCAATGAGTATCAATTTATTCCCAGAGCTTTGATCAAAATCTGATGATGGTAGATCTGAAATAATCAGTACATTTTGCTGATCAATTTCTTTTCCATTTACCGTAGCTTGAATTGTTTGAGGCTTGATTCTCTTTACAATAAAATCCTGTCTGAAATCATTATCCCCATCTAATGGTTTAAGCCCAATCTGCGTAAATTCATTTTCTATGAACTTTGCTGCCCTGTCAATACCTGGTGTAAAAGTGCCCCTACCTTCCATTTCATCAGAAGAAAGGGTCTTTATTAATCTGGCCACATCGGCCTCTTTAATGATCTGTTCTGGTTTCTGAACTGCACATGCTGTTAGCAATAAAATGGCAATAAAGCCTGATAGTTGTTTTTTCATTAGTTTATTTTTCTGTTTTTTTAATGGCGATGAAGCGATCTTGATTTACTTACTCATCTACTGAACAAATTCATCAGCTGAGTATTGTTAATTTATTATTTGATTTTTGATGATAGCCAATTATTTCTAAACTCAATTTGCTGCCGGCTAGTATTACTAATTTCTACCAACTCAAGGGTTTCACTTTCCTTAAGGTTCACCATAACATTTTTTAGCTTTCCCTTACTTTCATACTCAAGCGGAATACTTTGGCCGGGTTTATATTTCCTAAGAATTTCATTTAATTGAATAGAATTATCTAATTCTTGATTCCCGACTTTCAAAATATAATCTCCAAAATCGATCCCAGCTTCATAGGCTGCAGTTCCTTTCAAAGTAGCCGCAGAAACTCTGTACTTGTTAACTGTAGAATTCATAGTCAATCTTAGGTTTCCGATACTCGCCTTTCCGGGATCAGCTTTTCGAAGTTCTAATCCGGCATTTGCCAATAGCTTTGCATAATCATTCTTCTCAGTACCATTGATGTACCTACGGAAAAAATCTTCTGCAAAAGCAGCATTTGTCAAATTTCCAAGTAAATTTTGCAGATCTGGGATAGTGTAGGGAATTTCAGTTTTACCATGGCTTTTCCAGAGTGCCTTCATATAATCGTCGAGTGTTAAACTAAATTCTGAACGCAGACGCAGATCTAATCCCATAGCAATAAATGCCCCGTATGTGTAATACGAAGTGAAAGTATTCGCATAGTTATTTCTGTCTATTGAAACTCCGGCATCCACAAAAACAGCTCGGCGGCTCATTTGAATAGCAGAGAAACTTGCTGCACCCGGTGAATTGAATACTCCATTAAGAATTTCGGATAGTACTCCCTTATACTGCTTTTCACTTAAAAAACCAGCCCTCTTTAATATCAAATTCCCATAATATTGAGTAAATCCTTCTGCCAACCAAAGTTCATTGCTCATATTGGCATGAGAAAAATTGAAGGGTTCTAGTGTCTTCGGACGAATCCGTTCTACATTCCAGGCATGAAAAAACTCATGAGAAAAAGTGCCTAGAAGTTCTTCCTCATTTCCTGCGATTCCCGATTGAGGATCTGTAATTATAGTCGAATTTCTATGTTCCATGCCATCTCCAGAATTCGACGGGTTCACATCTTGTAAAAAAGTATAAATCCCATGATCAAATTTTGGTAGTTCTCCAAAAACGGCCTTGGCTTCCTTAACCAAGCGCTCAACCATTTTTGCATAATTGGATACAACTTCCTTATTATCAGTGGTATGTGAACTTATTCGGATAATTTGTTCAGTATTGTCAGGATTTCTATCAGTCCAGCTAAATAAATGATGATCGGAGAGTTCAACCGGACTATCCATAAAATAGTTCAAATCGGGTGCTGTAAAAGAGTCCGTATTTTCGGTAGATTTTAACTGAGTGGCTACTTTCCACCGGTACCTGTCCAAATCATTAAATTTAATCCGTATCGGCCGATCTTTCATTGCAGGAATCCACATAAAGGCTGCAGGCATATTCAGGTGGGCATGAGTTTCGTCGATTGCCAGGTAAGTACCATCAACCCAATTGCCGAAAACTGTATAAGTTATTTTAACTGTTCCATCATGGTTATTCACTCTGTAAACATCCCCTTCAGTCTGTTCCAATTCCAGAACACTTCCCTTTCCATTGAATACTTTTACATCGTATATATTTTTACCGAATTCATGGGTTGCATACCTGCCGGGTGAAGAACGGCTCATTCGAAATGTCAGATAACCAGGCGGAACATCCGGAACCAGTAATTCAATCTCCGCATCATGATGAACCGCATTTGGGAATGAAATTTTATATTGAACTGTTTTCTGGGCAGATAAATTTAGTGCATTCAATAGTATCAGGAACAGAAATATCGTCCTCATTGTATTTATAATTGGTTGCTGTGAAGTTATAAAAAATAGCTTTGCAATGGCAGGTCCTTAATATGTTGTGAGGAATAATAATGCAGTACCGGTTTCAAAACCACTTTCAATGGCCTTCTTCTGCCTGCTTATTCCGGTGCTGACTCTAGTTTCATGTACCCCATCGATCAGGGATATATCCAGATCCTTGGTTTTATCTGAATGATGAATAACTGTATCATCTATGTTCTGTAAAGCCACATCATAAGGGCCTTTATTACTCATTAACTTTACAAAGACAGGCAAACATTCGAAAAGAATAAATAGGAATGCAATAAATGATATAGCCAGATAATTATCCATATCGCGGCTACCATCTTCCTTGTAACTCAGCTGTCCCAAAGCCCTGTTCCTATCGGCAAAACCGGCAACATTGGCCAGACTATCGAGCTGTGTACCGCTAAACATTCTTAGTTGCCTCAGCCCATCAAGTTCCTTCCGATTCGTAAAGAAGGTATCCATCGCCGCAAGTTCCTTACGAAGAAGCTCCAGTCTTAGTTCTTTCTGGATTACAATTGATTCCTTTTGTTTAGCATAGGTACCATAACCGGTTATTCCGGATGTCTGGTTGGTTTTATCTCCAAAAACTTCCTGATTCAGAATGTATCTTGACCGTTTAATGTCTTTTTCCAAAGAATCCTTTTCGATTTTAAAATTCGCAGTTTTGTCCAGTTCTTGTGCATATTTAAGATCAAAGGTGCGGTTCAGGGTATCAATTCTTGCACGCTGCTGGTTCAGGTAGCTAGTTTTTAACTGTTGCCGGATCTCCTTATCGAATATTTTGAGCTCCAGAGGTCTTGAAATAATAATTCCAATCATTATTGCCAAAAGTATTCTAGGAGTAGCCTGTAGTATCTGTTGCCCGGTTGTGCCGCTTTTACTGATACTAGAAACTATATAACGGTCCATATTGAAAATAGCGAGTCCCCATATTATTCCGAAAAGGAAAGCGAAGGTAACGGCAGTCTCAGTTCCTGCAAAAACAAAATACATGGCATAACCCCCAGAGAGCGAAGCGAACAGAGCAGTAAAAAAAATAGTAGCACCTATGCCAACGTATTTATTATGTTCGGTAGGATATTTCAGAAGGGTGTCTCTATGTGCTCCCGAACAGAACCAAAAGAAATCAGTCAGCTTTTTCATTACCAACTTTGACGCTCGGAAAGTCAATATGTTACAGAATTCAGTCTATTTTTAGGGCAAATTCTTAAGATTGGCTTATTCAATAATATTTAAGAAAATCGTACCTTTACACTATATAATTAAAGCAATATGAATGAAATTACAGTACAAGAGTTAAAGGAAAAAATCGACAAGAATGAAGATTTTCAACTCATTGATGTTCGCGAGACTTTTGAGTATGAGATGTCAAATTTGAACGGCTTGAACATACCATTAGCAGGCGTTATTCTGGAAGCTTCCAAAATCAGTAAAGATAAACCTGTCATCATTCAATGCCGTAGTGGTGCAAGAAGTGCTGCAGCTTTGAATCAGCTTGAACAACAATTAGGATATACTAACCTTTATAATCTTAAAGGTGGTATTCTTGCTTGGAAAGCTGAATTTGAGCCAGATATGCAGGTATATTAAACCGACATGCTAAAAAAAATCTTATTAAATATTTTCCTGAACGTAGCTATTATTGTTTTGGGGATGTGTATCGCTTGGGCAGTAAAAAACTCGTTCTATATCTATGTATTTGCCGGTCTACCGCCACTTGCCATGCTGATCTATCTTAAATTCAGGCTGGTTAAGAGTGTCAGAAGTTTAACTAAGAAAACTCAGAATTAATCCGGAAAAAACTCAGAACTTGATTAGGCCCAATCCCGGGGCATCTGATAAGACCCATTTCCCATCTATAAATTCAGGGTCTTTATAGGGATTATTGCTGGTTAAGAAAGGCCCATCCAGATCTGCCCAGTCGCACAAAGGAGCCAGAGCTGCAGCGGCAAGTGTACCGCAACTGGTTTCGCTCATACAGCCGATCATAGTTTTCAATCCCAGTTCTTTTGCTTTCATAATCATTCGAAAACCTTCGTGCATACCTGCACTTTTCATCAGCTTCATATTGATGCCATGATAAACTCCTTTAGCTTTTTCAACATCTGCGAAGCGCTGTACAGATTCATCACCAACAATTGCAACAGGACTTCTTTCGGTGATCCAAGCATTGGAATCAAGATCATCTTTGGCCATAGGCTGTTCAATCAAAACTACACCCTGTTCATGTAGCCATAACACCATATCAAGTCCTTGTTGCCTATCGGTCCAACCCTGATTAGCATCCACATATAAAGGCTTATCTGTAGCTGATCGTATAGTATTAATCAGTTCCTTATCATTATCTCTCCCAAGTTTTACTTTAACGATATGGCAATCTTCACCTTCTTTGATCTTGCGAAGCAAAACTTCAGAGGTATCAATGCCAAGCGTATAGGAAGTTGGGGGCATTTTTAAAGGTTCTGAATTAAAGTACTTATAACAGGCCTTTTGTTCCATTTTACCTCGCAGGTCATGCAAAGCAATATCTATAGCCGCTTTAATATTTGGATTTCCGGGGGCTATGTCATCTAGATAAGAAATCAGTTCATCAAAATTGAAAGGTGTTTTTAGCCATGAGAGATCAACTTTTGATATAAAAGCTGTCGCAGTTTCAATATTCTCACCCATATATGGCACCATAGATGCTTCTCCATATCCGGTAAACCCTTCATGGCTGATCTCCATCAGCATGATTGGAGTAGAGGTTCTTGAAAATTTTGCGATTGTGAAAGGGTGCCGCAGATTGAGCTCAAAGGGTTTGTAGCTGATCTTCATAATAATAAATTAAGAAGACGAAATAACAGAAATTTAAACAAGAAAGAGATATTTAAAATATAAATTCATTGAAAATTAATTAGTGAACGAGTAGCTGGTTTAACTTGACAGAATATTAAATTTAAAGTCTAAAAAATTCAGAATTATAATCCAAGCATATGGAAAAAATAAAAATATCAACTGCACAGTTTGAGAATAAAAGTGGCAATAAGACCTATAATTTATCAGTAATTGAAAAACTTGCCGGAGAGGCAGCAACTGCAGCCTCAAAAGTAATTGCCTTTCATGAATGCTCAATTACCGGATACTCATTTGCCAAGAAGCTTACACGAGAACAAATGCTCGATCTGGCTGAGCTCATTCCTGATGGACCTAGCATATTGCGGTTGACTGGAATTGCAGAAAAATTTGACATAACAATACTAGCCGGACTTTTTGAGAAAGATGTTGAAGGGAATTTATTCAATGCCTATGTTTGCGTTGACAAAAACGGACTGTTGGCAAAGCACAGAAAATTACATCCCTTTATAAATTCATATTTAAGTCCCGGTAACAGTTATACCATATTTGACCTTCATGGATGGAAATGCGGCATTTTAATTTGCTATGATAATAATGTAATCGAAAATGTGAGGGCAACGGTATTGCTCGGTGCCGATATCATCTTTATGCCCCATGTAACCATGTGCACTCCCTCTACCCGCCCCGGTGCAGGTTTTGTAGATCCTCAGTTATGGTATAATCGCGAAAATGATCCAACCTCCCTTCGCCTTGAATTTGATGGAATGAAAGGAAGAGAATGGCTGATGAAATGGTTGCCTTCCAGAGCTTATGATAATGGAATTTATGCAGTTTTCTCCAACCCAATAGGTATGGACGATGATCAGCTAAAAAATGGATGTTCAATGATCATCGACCCATTTGGGGATATTCTTGCTGAGTGCCGGACTTTTGAAGACTCATTTGTTAGCACGACGATAATACCCGAAAAACTTAAACAGGCAGGTGGCTTCCGTTATAAAAAGGCGAGAAGACCGGATCTATATCGTAAAATACTGGGTCAAGAGCACCAACCCGAATTAAATGTAGTTTGGCTTAATTCTGAAGAAGAGAAAATCAATTAATCTATCCAAATATTCAGATCCGGATCATTCAGGATGAAGGAAGATAATTTCAATTATGAGAATTTGTGGGCAAAAGATAATTAGTCATCTTTTCCAAAAAAAACTATCAGAAAACTTTTGAAAAATTTATAGTTATGCTGGCAGATCTATAGAATCTGCTTACGACGATCACTTCGCTAATTAAGAACGAAAAGGATTAGAAACCCAAGAGCAGGTGATAGTTATTCTTATCATTAAACATGGAATTGGCAAGAAAGTTGTACTTATAACTTAGTCTAGAGTGTGAGGCAAATTTGATCAACTTAGGATATTACCGATTTCAATTACTGAGTGCAATTGAACAATTTCAAAATGTAAATTTTGTATTGGTTGAGCCCGGTGAAAATCCAGAAGCAATACTAAATATTACTATAGAAAATTTTATGCTCTGGCCAAGAGATGAGCGGCTTTCCAGAAGGCGGGTAAGCCGGAATATAGTTGCTGGTACCGATTCAAACGGGAAGCCTGTTTACCAGACAGTTACAGCAATCGTGGATATTGTTCAGATTCAGCAAAGAACGAATGCAAGGTTTAAAACATCTTTGTCAATTAAGGCAGAAACTCCGGTAAAATTTCAGAAAACCTTTACTGCCAACTATAATTATGTGAATACCTTTATAGATAATATTCAAGGCGATATGCGGGCTGTGGATCCTTCCCTCAGTATGTCAAGAGGAATGGTAAATGAACTTACAGAAGATGATTATATTCTGATTTTGTCAAAACAGGAAATGGTTCGTCGCATAGCCGATGAAATCCGAAAATTTTACGATTCGAAAACTAAAGTACCTAAATAAAATAAGGGGGTTTACTACCTTTGCCAACCATGGCAGTTCAAGTATATAAACCTTTCGAACATTTAAACTTCAGTAAGCAATTCTGCTTCCTGAGCGGCGAAAAACTTCAATCGGTTGAAGAGCAGATTACTGTATTTCCACTTTGGCTAATGCATGAATATGATCTTCAGGATAAGCCATTCAAACTTCTCGATGAAAGTATGTCGACTTACAGCGACATGAAACTGCCATGCTCAGGAAAAATATATGATCAGGCTATAGAGCCTTTGGAAGAAGAAATAAAAAGCGCGTTTTTATCAGGTTACGATTCAGTTAAAGAAATTCCTGAATTAAGATTGTTTCAATGGATTGCCAAAATGGTTTATGGTATCCTTTTCAATGAAATCCGCATCGGTATGATGCAACAAAAAACTAATAATGAGGAGTTTGTCCTCTCGCAATCACTCTTGCACAAATTCAGTAACCTACACCTCATGCTTCAGTCATTGAATCAGCCTGTAATTTTTGAAGGTAATAATCCCTGGAGCATCCGCGTATTCAGGCTTGAGAGCAGCCAAGACCTATTCAACTACCGTGATGAGATCAACACCCTCACTTTCTCTTTAGGAATGAAAGATTTTGGAATCATTGCCTGCCTGCAGGATAATGGTACAAATGCGATCTATCACAAAGAAATTCTTTCAAAACTAAGTGGTAAATCAATACATCCTGCACAGTTAGAGGAAGTATTCGCCCGGTTTTTCTATTCCAATTACTTGTTTAACCGCTTACCGGAATATAATATCATGCCGACTGAAGAGGCAATCTATATTGAGGCTATGCCCTTGCAGGGCATGAGTAATAAACCATTATTCGATTTTTGGCAAAACAAAACCTATGCTCAGGTACTTGAAAATTTCTGGAAGCCGTGGGGTATTCTCTTATTTGAGATTCTGAAAGATCCAGAAAATCCCCTGAGCTTTTTGTTGAATAAAAATATGGAAATTATTCCAGCCGAATCGGTTGAATTGCCATCTTAAGGCTCTGTTTATTTAATAACCTGAGATTCGATATAAAATCTTGCTGGGGTATTTTGAATAGAATAATTTTCATTCGTTTTAGAAAGCAAGGTCTGTGCTTCTTCGGTCGCGCCTTCCCGTGTTCTGCCGTTTTTTTGCAGCACATTTAAAAGATATCATGAAATTCAATTGCAAAAAGGTACAGCTGCCACCCGGGTTTATTTCATATGGCTTTGGTCCTTTTGTCGGGCTGCCACTCCCTATGAAATACTGCTTTGGGTAAAATAAACCTTGCCGCAGGAGGTAGCTTCCGGCTGCTGGTAATTTGAAACGGAACGCGATTTTTTGCCGGAACTAACCGAAGGAAAGGGCTGAACCGACCTATAATACACGGGTATTGCTTTCAATAATTAAATTAATTGGATCAAGAGCCTTGTCTGGCCAGTTTTAACCGATTAGTTTAACCTTCCTTATGTCGAATCTCAGATTATCAGGTTTTAAGATAATTTTTACCCTTCCACAAAACTCAGGCTGTTAACTGATTGATAAAATAACCTGCGATATCTGGATAGTAAATAATTGTAAAGAGGATTCCGGTAAGCGCCCCATAAAAGTGAGCATCGTGGTTAATTGAATCTCTTGAGTTGCGCGAGGCATAAACACAATAGCCAAGAAAAAGGAATCCGTATAAAACAGCTGGAATTGGAATTGGAATAGGGAAGATTATCATTTTATTCATTGGATAGAATAAAATATAACTAAATAGTACAGCACAAACAGCTCCCGAAGCACCCAGACTATTATACCAGAAATGCTCTTTATGTTTAAAAATGGAGCTAATATCACTCAGAATAATACTAACGAGATATAGTAAGCCAAACTGAAAATGACCCCAACTACTTAGAGAAACAAAGGTTTTTTCAAGCGTGAAGGCGAAAAAATAATAAGATAACATATTAACAAGCAGGTGAGGCCAGTCTTTATGAATAAGTCCGCTGGTAACCAAACTATACAATCGGCGCCCTCTGCTCACACTATATGGATGAAGCATAAATTTTCCGTATACCTCAGCATTCGAAAAAGCATAAATACTGGTTACAATCGTGAAAATAAAAATTATAGTTGCAACAGGGGTATCGTTTATATAGCTCTCCATTAATTTAGTTCAATTGTAGTAGGCCTAATTATATGTCCTACCGGGTATCTCAAATGTGTTTTTTCGTAATATTTTGAATTTCTATAAACCCAATCGAGTTGTGATGATGGGCTTTGTAGTGATCCGGGATTATTTTTCTTTTCAGCTTCAAATCTGGCCAAAATTTCAGGATCATGCTTTACAATTTGGGCTGCTTCGTCTTCAAAAACATAATCGGAGAAATGTTCCTTTTGGCCTAGTATAGAATCAAAGAAATTCCAAGCAAAGAACGAATCTACCCCCTGAGGTTCAAGGGTTTCGACTATGTATCTGTTCCGAATCTGGTCGGTATATATGATATAATCACCTTTATAGTATTTAATTCTTTGATTTTCAGCTCTCAGTTTGACCTTTGAATGAAGATAATGCCCTTCAAATGGCTTGCTAACAGTATTATAATCTTCGATATAATACATTTCCGATTCGATCTCTGAATCTGCGGCAAGCTGTTTCATTTGTACACCATTTAGTTGCATCAAATCAATTATCTTTTGCCAAGATTGCGGAATAATATAGGCAAGAGGTTTCTTTACTATCTCGGATGGTAAATAATGGTCAAAAACGCGAATATCTTTTTCATAAGGCTTGTTCTGATCATAATAGAGCCTTGGCAAACCGCTAAGCTCACTATTTTTATATTTAGCCTCATAGCCCTTGAACTTGAAAAGAGAAAAACTCTTATCGTCCAGAGTCCATTGAAGGGGAAATAAAACCTGTGCCCTGACATCTGCATCAGCTTTCTGCTTATTTTTGGCAATCAAATCCGCATCTCGTACTATAATTTCAATCACATGCTCCATCAACTTATAGGTTCCATCAACACGCTGATAGTAGGGCTTGAGCATATGGGTTTCGGGCATAAAACCAATGGTATTATGCAAAGCAGCGTATCCTGTAGAATATCGGGCTGTCTCCAAAAAACCTGTAATTCCCGAATCAGGAGTCTCCTCAATGCTATTTACATATGGGGTCATCTCGAATTTTGAAGCCTTCATCTTTTTATAGAGATCAGGCAGCATACGGCTACTCAAGTATTCAGAAAGTATGGGGTTCAATTTATCTTTTTGGGAAGGGATAAGGGTCATTATATATTGATAATCAGCTCCATTACTTGTATGATTATCGATAAATACTTCCGGCTGCCAGGTATTAAAGGTCATTTGAAAAACCCTTGAATTCTTTGAATCGCCTTTGATAAAATCCCTGTTTAGATCAAGATTCTGATAATTTCCTCTAAAACCATAAGACTCAGGACCATTCTGATTTACTCTAGAGTTCCCTCTGTTCAGCATTCCATCAATATTATAAACCGGAATGATACAGATCACCACATTTTTGGGAATTGAATTCTTCTCAAGCATGTCACGTACAAGCATCATACTGGCATCTATCCCTTCAGGTTCACCCGGATGAATACCATTATTGATCAGCAGAATTCTTTTATTTTGCTTCCTGATTTCGACGGGATCAAAGATTTTATCCCTTGAAAGAACGATCAGATTTATTGGTTTCCCGATATCACTTTGCCCGCAATCGAAAATTCGCATCTGCTCATACTTATTATCCAAAACCTGGTAATAATCAATTAGTTCCTGATAAGTTGCAGTTAATCCTTTATTTTTTTCAAAAGGGCTTATCTGTGCATTTGCCATAATAACACCATGAATTAAAAATAATATAAGACAGAACCTCCTAATCATACCTGGGTGACAAATATAGGATCAATGCCCAAGCTTATCGATAAGATCTGCAAGATTCCTGTCCTTTTCTGTAACTTTATTACCGTCATCATGAGAGCTTAATTTGATAGTAACCCTGTTATATGAATTAGACCAATCCGGATGATGTCCTGATTTTTCGGCAAGAAGGGCAACCTTATTCATGAAAGCCCATGCTGCAATAAAATCCTTAAAGATGAATTCCTTTTTAAGGTACTCCCCTTCATTCCCAATATCTTTTACTACTTTCCAATTCATAATTAAATCTTAAAATCGTTTATTTTTTGCTAAGCTTTTTAAAATCAGACTATAAGAATGATCGATCATTTCCTTTAATTGTAAATCGCTTAATCGACCATTCATAAAAACCGTATTCCAGTGCATTTTATTCATATGGTACCCCGGCTGTACTTCATTATATTCTTCGCGAAGCGATACTGTTCTTTCAGGATCACACTTCACATTGAAACGATCAGGCTGATCAAGTCCGCAAAGCAGGAAGATTTTGCCTGATAATTTGAACACCAAAGTATCTTCACCAAAAGGAAAGGATTCTGTAACACCAAGCTTTAAAAGGCAATAATCTCTTAAACTTTCAATATTCATTTCAGGGGTTTTTGCTTCTGATATTCATGAGTATTCTAAAAGACAATCATTTCAACTTTATGGCAGCTAATGTTTAATTTCGCGAACCCAATTATAAAATTAAACAAAAATGACCTTAAGCGAAAATATAAGCTATACTGTTACAAAACGATTTTTAAGATATACTGCAATAGATACGCAATCTGATCCTTTATCATTAAGCTGCCCTTCTACAGAAAAGCAAAAAAATCTTGGGACATTATTGGTCAGGGAATTACTGGGAATGGGTTTGAAAGATGCCCATTTAGATCAATACGGGTATGTTTATGCCAGTATTCCGGGAAATACTAAGAAAAAGGTGCCTATCATTTGTTTCTGCTCACATATGGATACTTCTCCCGATTGCAGTGGCGAGAACGTAAAAGCTATTATCCATGAGAATTACCAGGGTCAAGATATCGTCCTTCCTGATGACCAAAATCAGATAATCCGTATGAAAGATCACCCGGATCTGAAAGATCAGATTGGAAATGATCTCATCACTGCCAGCGGAACAACACTATTAGGAGCAGACAACAAAGCCGGAATTGCAGAAATTATGGATGCAGCAAATTTCCTAATTTCTCATCCAGAATATAAACATGGTGAAATTAAGATTCTCTTTACACCGGATGAGGAAATTGGTAGGGGAGTTGACAAATTGGATCTTAAAAAACTTGGGGCTGATTTCGCTTATACAATCGACGGCGAAACCCTTGGTTCAATTGAGAATGAAACCTTCTCAGCAGATGGCGTTAAGCTAATTATTCATGGAGTGAGTGCTCATCCGGGATTTGCAAAAAACAAAATGGAAAGTGCCATAAAGATAGCTTCAGAGATTTTGTCAGCATTGCCAAAAGAATATCTGTCGCCAGAAAGCAGCTCAAACAAAGAAGGTTTCATACACCCCGTTTCTATCAACGGTTCGGTAGAACAGGTAAATATTGAATTCATCATCCGTGATTTTAGTACTGAATTATTAAAAAGTCATGAGTCAATTCTGGAACAAATTGTCCGGAAAGTTTTGATTTCTTATCCCGGGTCAGGATATGATTTTATAGTGGAAGAACAATACCGAAATATGAAATCGGTGCTTGATCTGCACCCACAGATAATTCAATCAGGAATAGAAGCTATTGAACGGAGCGGATTAACAGCCAAGCTACAAAGCATCAGAGGGGGAACAGATGGTTCAAGGCTATCATTTATGGGACTACCTTGCCCCAATTTATTTGCCGGAGAGCATGCTTTTCATGGAAAACAGGAATGGGTATCTGTGCAGGATATGCAAAAAGCTGTTCAAACCATAATTAATTTGGTATTGGTTTTGGAGGAGAAAAGCTAAACCGGCATAAACTTCAAGAATAAGATCTTAACCTAGTTTAACAACCCTGCTGACCGCTGGGATTGTCTTTGTAGTTTCAGAATATTGAATAATCGTATATAATAACAATTGTAATGAAATCATTACTTAACCCAATTAAACCTTTATCACACATTTAGTCTATAAACCGTATGAAGACCGAAATCAAAAAAATTTTAATTCTCTCATTATCCATATTGATTTTCAGTTCAATGTCTGCTCGCTCGCAGAAAAAAGCAGAACTGATTACATCTTTATGGGCTGATAAACTAATACTTATTGATGGTCATCTTAATGATTGGAATGATAGTCTGACTCTGTATAACGATGCCACAAAACTTTACTACAATATAGCCAATGATGATGAGAACATCTATCTGGCAATAAAAAATGGCTCTCAACAAAGTTTAACCAGAATTCTTGCTAGAGGAATAAGCTTCACAGCCAATATTGAAGGCAATAAAAAAATTCCTACAATGATAACCTTTCCTGTTCTCGATCGAACTCCAGGAAAAAAACTAAATGAAACAGAGCGTCCTGAGCCGGAAGAGATACAAAAGCGCATTCTTGAAAGAATCAAAGAAATCAGAGTAGACGGATTCAAAGAAATTGTTGACGGCGGTATCTCACTTTACAATACCTATGGGATAAAAGCTGCAGCAGCGTTTGATTCAAAAAATAACCTGATTCAAGAGATTGTAATACCCATCCGCTTACTAGGTATTGAGCCCGGCAGAACTGAGCCTATAACTTATGGCATACGGATTAATGGTTTTCAGGGACCTTCAGCTGTTCAACAAAGGGATATGAATGCTTTTGATGATATGTATGGGGGAGGATTCGGTGGCAGAAACAATGGAAGATATGGTAGAAACTTTGATGGAATGTACGGTAGGATGCCTTCCAGAAATTTCCCTACTGCCAGAATAGTCACATCGACAGAGTTTTTCATAAAAAGCACCTTGGCTGTGAAAAAATAAATAATCCCCGAACAAGAATTGCCTTAGGCAATACAAACAATTCTTAGCCAAATACAATTAAACATGAAAAAACTGTTACCCTTAAACAAAGGGTTTTTATATAAAGACGGTGAGACAGAAATCAAATTAGACCCGATAATCCTGAAAGTAGAAAGTAGAATGCTTTTTATAATTTCTCTAAACCATTCCGGGAAAAGAAATATGTGTTTTCATTCAACGGTTCAGCCAATTACATTAATAACATTTCATACACCGATAATGGAAAGAATACAGGTAAAAACTGGATCTTTTCACAAGGCCTAGCTATGCAGATCAACCCTGACAAGAATTTTGAATTCAATCCGGGATTGAGATACAGCTCAAATACAAACACGAATGATGCCATTACCAATAACAATACAAAGGTTTCAACCTATTCTCTGAATTTTAATAACAAGATTTTCTTCCTTAAATCTTGGCTTGTTGGTTCGGAAATAAGTAAATCATTTAATAATGGATATAGTAGTTCATTGGGCGGTTACGGCTAACATTATTACTGACAGCCAAAACAATCGCTTATCAAGATATTTCATGCTAAGCTTTACCATGAGATACAAAAATTTAGCGGAAAACAAACTGATCAGCAGGAAATGACCCCGAGTATGAGACCAGGTATGGGTGGACCGGGTATGAGACCGGGAAGCGGTCAGGGTAATTTCTGATAATTTCATAAAGCTGCTTCAGACCGGGCAGCTTTTTTTTAAACATTTTTTAATTCAGGAATTTATATATTAGAAATAGAAAAAAATCTAATATGGAAAGAAGAAAATTTATCTCTAAGGGGTTGGTAGCAGGCGCAATAATACCGGCGACATATGCCACCCTGCTGGCTACAGAAGCTCAAGCTGCTGAAAATACCCCTCAAACGGAAGCCGAAGGGAATAAAGTAGCTGAAGATGATGGTATTATTATCGAAAGAAGCGTAACCGGAAGGCCCCACGAGGGAAAAGTTTTGGCAGTAATTCAACCACATGTTGATGACTGCACATTATTTGCAGGCGGTGCTATCGCAAAACTAATTAGTGAAGGTTATACCGGTTATCTAATCAGAACCACCAATGATGATGCTGCAGGTGGCGGAACTGATGGTGACAGGGTTCTGAACAATGAGAGAGACAATGATAAAGTAGCCAAAGTTTTAGGACTAAAGAAAGTATATAATCTCGGTTATCGTAACCATCGTATGGATGAATACAATACTCAAGAAATAAAAGGCAGACTAATTTTCCTGTTCAGACTTTTGAAAGTTGATACCATTTTTAGTTATGATCCCTGGGGACATTACGAAGAAAATCCTGATCATTACGTAACTGCTCAGGCGGTTGAAGCTGCAAGATGGATGTCGGGCAGTGTCGATTACCCCGAACAACTAGATACAGTTAAACCCCACGGAGTAAATGAGCGGTATTACTTTGCGAGAGGCCCTCAATTGGTAAATCGTATTGTGGATATTTCAAAACATATTGATAAGAAAGTAGAAAGTAATGTGGTTATCACTACACAGGGCCCAGGAGGTAATGCAGGTTCAAGTATCAGAAAGAATTTAGCAGAAAAAGGCAAGAAATTGCCAATACTAGGCGAAACTGATGAATCTGCAGATTTTAATTATGTAAAACACTTTGTGCTTGACAAAGATTCTTTAACTCAAAGAGGTACTCCTTCAGACCGGGAAGTAGGTAAGAAGTACGGACTTGAATGGGCAGAAGCCTACCACTATATTGGTAATCCGATTTCAGTATTACCTGACTATATTGAGAAAAATGCTGTTCCTAAATAGTTCAAAAATAAATTAGATCATGACCTAAATTCTATCATGAAAAGCGATCAATATAATTTAGTATTCGTAACTTCTTAAAAAGAATATTCATCGGAATAATAATCTTAAACAAATGACCCCCAAACTCATACTTTCTATATTTATCGGTACATTTTTCATTAACCCAGGAATAGTTAATGCGCAACCCAAAAAACCAAATATTATCCTTATTTATATTGATGATTTAGGCTACGGTGATATCGGAATAACGGGGGCGACTGCCTATCAGACACCAAATTTCAATCAATTACAAAAAGAAGGTGTATTCTTTACCCAATACTACTCGCCCCAAGCAGTTTGCACTGCATCACGTGCAGGCCTTCTTACCGGTACATATCCAAACAGGATCGGCCTTTTTGGTGCATTGAATCATTTGTCTAAAACGGGACTAAACCAAGATGAGCAGACGATTCCTGAATTATTAAAGAATAAAGGTTATAAAACTGCTGCATACGGTAAATGGCACCTTGGTCATTTACCTGAATTTCTTCCATTAAAACATGGATTTGACCAATTCTATGGGATACCCTATTCAAATGACATGTGGTCTAATAACCCCTTCATAAAAAATTATTATCCACCCCTACCACTTATCGAAAATGAAACTACAGTAGAAACCAATCCTGACCAAAGTCAGTTCACAACCCGATTCACTGAAAAAAGCCTCAGTTTCATCGAAAAAAATAAAGCAAGTCCTTTCTTTCTTTATTTAGCCCATCCTATGCCACATGTCCCTTTATTCGTTTCTGATAAATTCAAAGGCAAATCAAAGCAAGGTCTTTACGGTGATGTGATCATGGAGTTGGATTGGAGTATCGGACAAATTAGAAATAAGTTGAAGGAACTGAAATTAGAGGAAAATACCCTACTTATCGTAACCTCAGACAACGGACCATGGATTAATTATGGCAATCATGCAGGGAGCACTGGTGGACTGAGAGAGGGAAAAGGAACATCTTTTGAAGGCGGACAAAGAGTGCCATGCTTAATGGCATGGAAAGGTGTTATTCCAAGTGGCATTATTTGCAATAATCTAGCATCTTCAATTGATCTCCTCCCTACAATTGCTTCAATAACAGGTGGCGAACTTTCTGGGAGAAAGATTGATGGAGTAAATATTTATCAACTGATGAAAGGCGACTTCAGTCAGAATCCACGGGATCACTTTTTATATTATTACCGAAAGAACAGTCTTGAAGCCATTAGAAAAGGTAATTGGAAATTAGTTCTACCACATCATAGCAGATCTTATGAAGGATTTAAACCGGGAATTGATGGATTACCGGGTCAAGTGAATGATAATTATTTTGTTGAAGGAGGACTATATGATCTTAGAAGAGATCCCGGAGAAAGATATAATGTGAGAGGGGAATATCCTGAAATTGAGGCTGAACTTTTAAAAATTGCTGCCGCAGCAAGAGAAGACTTAGGGGATGATTTGACCAAAAATCCGGGAAAAAACAGAAGGCTTGCTTCGGTGAACCAATAAACCTATTATCAGTATTTTAATATTATATGCAATAAAATCAAATGTATAATCCTATCAAAAAAGCGAGAATTCAACTCCTTTTTCTATTTCTCTCCATATATCTGTTTGATTCTGCTTTGGCGCAGCCAAGAATTCATCCTTTTAATCCTTTACCTGAACAATGGGATGAAGCCATTCCTCTTGGCAATGGCATGCTTGGTTCACTGGTTTGGAAGAAAAACAACGTTTTACGCTTTGCTCTTGATCGAGCCGATTTATGGGACAGCCGACCGATGAAAGGACTTCACAGAGAAGAATTTAGCTATCAATGGATCGTCAATCAAAGGCTTAATAATGATTATAAACCAGTACAGGAATATTTTGATCATCCATATGATAAGGAACCCGCTCCAACAAAGATTCCCGGAGCAGCAATTGAGTTCAATTTTACAAAAGAACTTAGCCTTTCGGATGCTAAATTAAACCTCAATGAAGCTACTTCCGAGATCAGTTGGAAGAACGGTACCCGACTGACCTCCTACGTTCATGCCTTAGATCCTGTGGGATGGTTCAGGTTTGAGAACCTTGCGAAAGATTTTGATATTGAATTGATTCCACCAGCTTATCAAGCTGCGGTCAAGATCAGCGGTGATCCAGTTGGAGGAGATGATCTTGGACGTTTGGGATATGAACAAGGTAGTATAGATAGAAAAACCAATAGTATAAGCTATCACCAAAAAGGCTGGGGCGGATTCTCCTATGACGTAATAGTAGTTTGGAAAAAGATAGATGCAAAAACTGTAGAAGGGATCTGGACTATCCGAAGTAATCCTGATGTTTTCAAAAAAAATTTAGATTTAATAAGTCTGCAGCAAAAACTGAAGACAGGTTATGTTGAGAATAGGAAAAGTCATTTGGCATGGTGGACAAAGTTTTGGGCCAAATCGGATCTTCATATTCCTGATCAAATACTCCAACATCAATGGGAAATGGAGCAGTATAAATTTGGATCTACGGCCCGCCAAAATGCACCACCTATTTCTTTGCAGGCTATCTGGTCTGCTGATAATGGACGAATACCTCCTTGGAAAGGAGATTTTCATCATGACTTGAATACCCAGTTAAGCTATTGGCCATCCTATAGTGCCAATCACCTTGAAGAAGCAATGGGCTACCTGGATCACTTTGAAGCTAATAAGGAGAACTATAAACGATATACCAAATTATTCTTTGGCAAAGAAGGAATCGCAGTACCCGGAGTAACTACCCTCGATGGGACCGAAATGGGGGGATGGATCCAATACTCGCTTTCTCCAACAGTCTCTGCCTGGATCTCCCAGCATTATTACCT
>Ga0105051_10002868_pt1 | contig 21508 bp, 14 predicted proteins | sample FRY02_FD_78383 | JGI IMG/M metagenome (GOLD analysis project Ga0105051, IMG submission 78383) | Freshwater microbial communities from Lake Fryxell liftoff mats and glacier meltwater in Antarctica - FRY-02 (megahit assembly) | ecosystem: Environmental > Aquatic > Freshwater > Ice > Glacier... | reverse complement strand
AAAGCAATCAGGCAAGCCGATGATGATCGAAGCAGGGACCATGCAAAGGGTTCTGGAAAGCCATGTTCGCGCACAGCTTGAGGCCCTTGCCGACCTTCGGGTCTCCCTCGTTTGACCTGTGCGAGTCTGTTGCGTGTTTGCCTGCACCCATGCCATCTCGGGAAGGATCGCTGGACGGGTAGCGCAACTGGCTGGCCACGCATTACCGCGGATGAAACCGACGGCTCAACCTGCAATTAAGGGACTGTGTGTGCCAAGCGCGGCTTTTCATCCTGTTGGTTGATCCGGTACACCCTGCCCAGCACATGAACAATTCTACTTTCCGAAAGGTGGTCACATCGCGCAGGCCGACATCGGATAGCCATAGACGTCACCACTATCATCCCAAGCCTGCTTCAGCAGCACGGTTTGGCGCCGATCCTCCAGCGCATTCTGACAAAATGGCTCACGCAGCCACGCATAGAAGCCGCTCGGATGCACAACAAGCATTCGGCACATGGCACGAACGGCAAAGTCCAGTCGATGCTCAGCAATGAAGGCATACTTCACCGGGATTCCCTAGCGAAGTATGCGGTCGCCTTTTTTAGGATATCCCGCTCCTCCGTCACACGCGCCAGATCACGCTTCAGGCGGCGGATCTCATCGGCTTGGGCAGCGACCTCTTTGATCACCTTCGCGGGCCGCGAAAACAGCTTTTGCCAAGTGTAGATCGACTTGGTGCTGACACCCAATCGCTCAGCCACCTCGCGTACCGGGTAGCCCCGATCCTCAACCTGCGCGACCGCATCGCGCTTGAACTCGTCTGTGAATTTAGCTCCGGACATATCGTCCTCCTTGCTTCCAAAATTACCAAGAAAGGCATCTAGAAATCTAGGGGCTATTCATGTCGCAGAAGGCTACTACCTTACGATGATGAGCCGCGTGATTTTCTCGCTTGAAAAGAAAAGCGACCTTATCGTTCTGATTCCTTTGCCCAGCGCGCATTGGCGGCGCGAGATCGTGCTCGCCCGCAGAAGCCATCGCAATCTTGTTCCGGCGACACGCCTGCTGATGCAGGAGTTCGAAAAGCAGGCCCAGCTTACGGACTGAGCCGACAACAGAACACAGCTGCGCTGAGTTAGGTTAAATAATGCTAATTTCAGAATTCTGACTAGTTGAATTCAGGGTGATATTAATTCACTTTTTAGGACAGCTAAGCGGACTTAAGGTAAGTGAAACGAACCTGCGGCTTGGGCTGAAGCACAGCATCTTGCCCCGCAAACGAGGGAGGCTCTGTCAATGAAAGCTATCGCACATCTTCCTTACGGATGCTGGTGGTCCACGCCATTCGCGCGGTGGCAGGGAAGCCTCTCAGAGTTGCACAGCCTGCGGTTCGCCGCCCGGGTCGCGACGCAGGCGCTTGCGGCGCGCGACATCGCGCCATCGGTGTTTGACTTTGCGGTTCTGGGCACAACAGTGCCCCAGCAACACAGTTTTTATGGCGCCCCATGGCTGATGGCCTTGCTGGGCAATTCAAACGTGTCGGGACCTACCATCGCACAGGCCTGTGCCACAGGCGCGCGCATCCTTGCAGCGGCCTGTGACGAGATTGCACGGGGCGATGCCTCTGCCGTTTTAACGCTGGCCGCCGACCGGACCTCCTACGGGCCGACGCTGGTTTATCCCTCTGCGGCCGGTGCGGGCGGTGCAGCGCAAGTTGAGAACTGGGTTCTGGATAATTTTGCCCGCGATCCCCATGCGGGTGTGGCGATGATCCAGACCGCCGAGAATGTCGCCGCACAGTACGGTGTGACGACACAGGAACAAAACGACGTAACAATTCAGAGGTACACACAATACGGCGCAGCTCTGGCCGAGGACCGCGCGTTCCAGCGCCGCTTTATGTTGCTGCCTCTGGATGTCCCGGACGCGCGGTTTCGAAAGACGGTGCACCGGATGGAGGGCGATGAGGGCGTTCACGAGGCGACACCCGAGGGGATCGCCGCGCGGCGGCCGGTGCTGGAAGGCGGGACAGTCACCAGCGCGGGCCAAACCCATCCCGCAGACGGCAATGCCGCGATTATTGTCACCACAGCGGAGCGCGCAGCCGAACTAACACGCGATCCCGCTATCAGCGTTCGGATCCTAGCGTTCGGGCAGGCGCGCGAGAAGGTCGCCCACATGCCTGCAGCGCCGATACCGGCCGCGCGCCGCGCCCTTGCACGCGCAGGGCTGAGCATCGGGGACATGGCAGCGATCAAGACGCACAATCCGTTCGTGGTGAATGACATCGTCTTTGCCCGCGCCTTTGACGTCGACGTAAACCGCATGAACAATTTCGGCTGCTCGCTGGTCTGGGGGCATCCGCAGGGGCCGACGGGCGTGCGCGCCATCATCGAGCTGATTGAAGAGCTTGCCCTACGCGGCGGCGGATACGGGCTGTTTGTCGGCTGTGCTGCGGGCGACAGCGCCATGGCCTTGGTCCTGCACGTGGGAGACCCCGCATGAGCGTGCCCGACATGCCGGTCGCATGGCCCAGCGTGATCCATATGCTGACGCAGACTGCCAAGAGGTTCCCCAAAGAGACAGCCATTGTCTGCGGCGAGAAACGGCTGACCTATAGCGAATATCACCGCTGCATCGCGGCCCTCGCCGCCGAGTTCCGGCAGGCGGGCATTGGCACAGGGGATCGCATTGCCTTACTGATGGGCAATTCGGCGGATATCGCCGTGGCGATTTTCGCGGTACAAGCGACAGGCGCGCAGGTCGTCCCGCTCAATCCTGCCTATACGGCGGCGGAACTCGGGCCCGTTCTGGCGGATGCCGATGTGGCGCTGCTGGTGCATGATGCCGGTCTGGAGCCGGTGTTCAGCGCCATCCTGCCTGCGGGGACCGCGACGCTGTGCGTGGGGCCTAGCGCGCGTGATCTTACCGTTCCGGGCAGTCCCGCCTCAGCAACCCTGCCCCTGCCCGACCCCGGCACGCTGTCCACCCTACAATATACCGGCGGCACCACAGGCGCAGCCAAGGGCGTGGACCTGACCCATGCCGCCATCGCCATCAATATCGCGCAGCGAGAGGCCTTGCTGCCCACTGTCGCACAAGAGCGGATCCTTGCGATTACGCCCCTGTTTCACATTTATGCCGTGTCCATGGGCCTTTATTTGGCGGCAAACTGTGGCGGCATGCTGGTAATCGTGCCCAAATTCACCGCCCATGGTGTGCTGCAGGACATCGCAGAGCACCGCATCTCCTTTCTGTCGGCCAGCCCGACAATCTTTCAGGCCCTGATGCGCGACGAAGGGTTCGGGCGTGCAGATCTGTCATCGCTGCGGGTCTGCTCATCGGGGTCGGCAGCCCTTGCGGCAGATGTGCTGACGCGGTGGGAGCGCGCGACGGGGGCCGTGATCTGCGAAGGCTACGGGCAAACCGAAGCCGGGCCTGTGCTGACCTATAATCCGCTGCAGGGCGCACGTCTGCCCGGAACGGTGGGAATTGCAGCGCCTGCGACAGAGATATCCATCGTCGATGTGGAGACGGGCAGCACCGCGCTACCCTTAGATGCCGATGGCGAGATCCGCGCGCGCGGGCCGCAGATCATGGCAGGGTACAGAAACTGCCCCGCAGAGACGGCTCAGGCGCTACGCGACGGCTGGCTTTATACCGGCGATATCGGGCGCCTGACCGCGACAGGCCATCTGGTGATTTGTGACCGCAAGAAAGACATGGTGGTCACATCCGGCTACAACGTCTTCCCGCGTGAGATTGAGGAGGTGCTGTTTGCCTTGCCCGGCGTTGCAGATGCTGCGATCATCGGGGTGCCCGATGCCTACCGGGGAGAAGTCCTGCATGCCTTTGTCGTGCGCGCGGACCCTGCCCTGACGGAAGCGGACATTCGCGCCCATATCGCAACCCAGCTGACGAAATACAAATGGCCCCGCGACATCGATTTTGTCGCCGCACTGCCCAAAACGATCATCGGCAAAACCGATAAGAAAAAAATGCGCAAACAGGTGCCTGCCGGTCTTGCGCAAAATTCCCCCGTCCACGCCGGGCGGAGATAAACCGGGCGCCTGCCCACATGCCACACCTCAGAAGGAGAGACAGAATGAAAAGAAGATCCATCCTCATCGCCGCCGCTGCAGCCTCGATGCTGATCGCGGGCAGTGTTGCGGCAGAGACTGTGCTGCGCGTCGGCACCTTCCTGCAGCCCACAGGCACGTGGCACCGCCCTATCGAGCGGTTCATGGAGCAGGTCAATGCCCATGGCGGCGATCTGCGGCTTGAACTGGTAGCTGACCCCGCCTCGATCAACCCGTTCCAGCTGGGCGCTGCGGTGCAAAGCGGCGTGATCGACATCGCCTATATCTCAGGCTCCTTCTACACCAACCTTGTGCCCGAGGCGGATGCGCTCAAGAACTTCAACCGCTCCGTGCAGGAGGTCCGCGCCAATGGCGCGCTGGCGCTGATGGACAAGATCCACCGCGAGAAGATGGGCACCGTTTTTCTGGGCAAGATCGTGGACGGCATCCCGCTGCAGATCTACACAGCCCGCAAACCCGAAAGCCTCGATATGACAGGATTTACGCTGCGCGGCACGCCCCTTTACCGCCCCATGATGGACACGCTCGGCGCGGAAGTCGCCCAGATGCCCGGTGGTGAGATCTACGGCGCGCTGCAAAGCGGCGTGATCGACGGCTACGGCTGGCCACTCTGGGGAATCGGCGATCTGGGTCTGCTGGAAGTGACCAAATACCGCCTCGAGCCGGGCTTCTTCCGCTCCGAGATCGGTCTGGTGATGAACGAGCGGCGCTGGGACAGCCTAACAGACGCGCAGCGCACCATTCTCGAAGAAGAGAGCATAGCAGCGGAAAACTGGTTCTCCGATTTTTTGATTGAGGTCAACGCGCAGGAGCTGGCCAAACAGGATGCCGCAGGCATTGAGGCTGTGCGCTTTGGCGATGCGGAAAGTGCCGAGCTGCTGCGCAAAGCGGATACGACCGCTTGGGACGAGGTGATCCGCAAATCACCCGAATATGGCGCACAGCTGCGCGATCTGACCTATACGGCGAACTAGCCCCGCCATGCACCGGATCGCCCGCACGACCGACCGCATGTTCGGTCTTGTGATCGACGGCCTCGGATGGATATCCGGGGTCGTTATCGCCTTCATCACAGTGGTGATCAGCGCCGATGTCATCCTGCGCGCAGCAGGCTACCGGACCTTGGGCTGGACGCTTGAGGCGTCGGAATACGGCCTGCTAATCGTCTGCTTTCTGGGCGCGCCTGCGGTGCTGCGCCACGGTGACCATATCCGCGTCGATGTGGTGCTGCGCAGTTTTGGGCCTGCAGGCAAGGGGCGGCTTTTGATCCTTGCCAATCTGATTGCGGCGCTGACCTGCCTGGCTTTGACATGGTTCGCCAGCCAGGAAGCCCTGACCGCTTACCGGCGCGGCGCGATGTTGTTCAAGGAGATCGAGATGCCGCAATGGATCGTGCTGTCGGTCATGCCGCTGGGCATGCTGCTGCTGACATGGGAATTCGCCAGCCGGATCGTTCGGCGCCTTTCGGGCATCGAGGTACCCGGCGAAGGGGATTCAGGGGTGGCCCTGTGAGCCCGGTAGGTTGGGAGCTTCTGCTGGGGCTGATGGGCGGCGCGCTGGTGCTGCTTATGGCCCTCGGCGTGCCCGTGGCCTTTGCCTTTCTGGCAATCAATCTGGTGGGGGCATGGTTTATCTTTGGCGGCGTGCCGGGGATCAGCCTGCTGGTCCTTAACGCTACTGAATCCATTGGTACTTTTGTACTGGTGCCAATTCCGTTGTTTGTCCTGATGGGCGAGATCCTTTTGGCAACCGGTTTGGCGACCCGGGCCATCCGCGCCATCGAAAAGTCGATCACCGGCGTGCCGGGGCGGCTATCGCTGGTGGCCATCGCCGCGGGCACTGTTTTTGCCTCGCTGTCGGGATCGAGCATTGCCAACACGGCCGTTCTGGGCCGTGTGCTGCTGCCCGACATGCTGCGACTGGGCTATCACCCGACTGTCAGCATCGGGCCCATACTGGGCATCGGTGGTGTCGCGATGCTGATCCCGCCCTCCGCGCTCGCCGTGCTGCTCGGATCGCTGGCGGGGATGCCGATCAGCAATCTGCTGCTGGCGGGCATCATCCCGGGCCTTTTGATGGCAGCACTCTATGTTGCCTACGTGGTCATCACCTGCACCCTGCGCCCTGAATTGGCCCCGGCGGCCCCGCTCGAGGTTTTGCCCCTGCGCGACCGGCTGATGCCGCTGGTGCGCGATGTGCTGCCCTTGATGGGCATCGTGATCGTGGTTGTAGGATCCATTCTGGGGGGGTTTGCAACACCGTCTGAATCCGCTGCACTCGGCTGTCTGGCCACTCTGGCCGCAGCGGCCTTCTACCGCGCGCTCAGCCTCAAGGCGATCAAAGAAGCCCTGTCAGGCACCGTCCGCACCTCCGCGATGATCCTCATCATCATCTCAGGCTCCATCACATTCTCGCAAATCCTGTCCTTTTCGGGCGCGAGCAAGCAATTTGTTGATGCTATCCTCGGGGTCGGCCTTGGTCCGATGGTCCTTGTGGCGCTGATGCTGATGGTGGCACTGCTGCTGGGCACGCTGATGGATCAGGTCAGCATCATGATGATCACGCTGCCGATTTTCATGCCGCTCATCCATGCGGCGGGGATAGATCAGATCTGGTTTGGCGTGATGATGCTGATCGCGCTGGAGATCGGGCTGATCACGCCACCCTTCGGGCTGTTGCTGTTCATCATGCAGTCGGTGGCACCCGACGGGGTCTCGATGCGGCATATCATCGTCTCCATCCTGCCCTTCATCGCGCTGGAGCTGATGGCGCTGGGACTGGTTTTTGCCTTTCCAATCATCGCCCTCTGGCTCCCCGGCTTTCTCTGAGGGCGGGGTACATGGAAGGGTTCAACACCTTGGTCAGCAGGCTGCGGATGCGGCATTTCGATTTCCTAGACCGTCTGGGCCGTGATCCGAAGCTTGCGCGTGTGGCCCAAGACATGAACATGGCTCATTCCACCGCGACAAAGATGCTGCAAGACATTGAGGAAATTCTGGGCGTGGTCCTGTTCACGCGCAACCGGCGGGGGATCAAGGCAACGCTGGCGGGCGATGCGATGATCAAGCGCGCAGGCCTGCTGCTGTCAGATCTGCGGGCGGGCCATGACGAGCTTGAAGTGGTTCACAAAGGCGGCATCGGACAGCTGCGCCTCGGTGTGTTTCCAGTCGCTACCACCGATTTGCTGCCGGATCTCTATGGCCAGCTGCATGCCGCTTTGCCCGGCCTGAACCTCTATATTGAGGAAGGCGATGAGGTCCGCCTTGCGGAGCGTTTATCCAATGGAAAGATCGACCTCATTCTGGGCCGGATAGACCCTTTGCGTCTAACCCCAGATCTGCGGCATAGGACGCTGTTTCATGAAGAGACTGCGGTGGTTTGCGGCACCCAAAACCCCATCGCGCAGTGCCCGCCCGACCAGTTGCCTGCGTTGATGGCAGCCGCAAGCTGGATCCTGCCCACCCGCACGACAGGGGCGAGCCGTCTGGTTTCAACATGGCTTGTCAATCGCGGCTATGGCCCCCCTTGCATCACTGTCGAGAGCATCTCGCCACTGGCGACGGTAGGGCTTTTGTCAAAGACAGAACTGCTCGGCATCCTGCCCATAAGCATCGCACGATTTTGCAATCGGGTTGACCAATTGCGCATCCTGCCCGTCACGCTCCCGCAGATCGATTTTCCAATTGGGATGATTTACCGGACAGAACTTGAGGGTACACTTCTCATTCGGATGCTGCTGGATCATTGCGAAGCATTTGCAGCGCGGCGCGCGTCGGCTCAGAACATTTAACCTGAATACTGCCAGTGATTTTTTAGGTACGCACCCAGCCGACGACGGCGGCTTCCAGTTCGCCTTCGAAGATAAAGTTTTCCAGAAGAATTCGGTGCTATATCGCGGGCACCTTGCCCGGATGGCGCGGCGCAGGTAAGGGCTATGGGCCACCAAAAGGCTGTTCATGGCCCCGGCAACTCAAATTGTCCGTTCCCCCACCCTTCAACCCGGTGTTCCTCCGGTGAGTGCCGTCTTTTCAGTTTAGGGTCGGTTTAGTATCGAGTGTCCATATGGACGCACATGAGTACAAGTTTTATCGGTTTCGGATACCGGGCGCCGTCGGCGTTGGACCGATGCTGAGAAAATCTGCGTTGTAAAAGAAAGCCATCTTGGTGGTTCGACAATCGCCGATGTTGTGCGGCGGCATGAGATATCGCGATCGATGCTTTATGATTGGCGGTACCCATTGCTTCGGCCATCAGGGCACGGCTCCAGTGCGTGGCATTGGGTGGCGCCTCCTGCATGGGCTTGGTGAGTACCTTCAGCCTTGTTTTTCCATGGGCAGCGACGGCCGTGTCTTGTCGCGCTTGAGGCCTGCCACGCCCTCATCGAGATACCGCTGCTGCCAGCGCCATACCGTAGGTTTTGACGTGCCCGCGCGCCGCATGATCTCAAAGGTGCCATGACCGCCCGCCGTCGCCAGAATGATCTCAGCACGCCAGATGAGCTTGCGCGCAGTGTTGCGGTTGATAAGGTGCGTGCGTCGGTCTTCTACGACAACGACCGCTGTCTGGTTCCAAAGATCTTTCCTGATGGAACGCGTCAGCGGGCTACGCTGTCGCACTACCTTTTCCGCGACCGCTACGGCCCTCCCGGCAAAGGCAACGACAAGGGAAATGTGGAAGGGCTGGTTGGATACTCCTGCCGCAACTTCATGGTGCCAATCCCACGGTTTGCGACATGGGACGCGTTCAATGGCTATCTGGAGAACCAATGCCGCAAGCGTCAGGCGGATGTCCTGCGCGGCCAGTCCGAGACGATCGATCAACGCCTCGCGCGTGATCTGGTGGCGATGTCCGAACTTCCTGCGGCGCCGTTCGATGCCTGTGATCAGGCAACCGGACGCGTCAGTTCGCAGGCGCTGGTGCGCTACAAAACCAATGATTACTCGGTGCCAGTCGCCTACGGCCACCGTGACGTCTGAATCAGGGGCTATGTCGACATGGTCGTGATCGGCTGCGGTGGCCAGGTGTTCGCACGCCATCCCCGCTGCTACGACCGCGAGGACATGGTCTTCGAACCGGTGCATTATCTTCCGCTGATCAAGCGTAAGATCAACGCCTTGGACTAGGCGGCCCCCCTAGCTGAATGGGACCTGCCGCCCAAGTTCGCGACCCTGCGCCGCCTGATGGAAGCGCGAATGATCAAGGCCTGAACCGCCCCGGCTTTACCGGAGGGTAAAACTCTCGGAGAATTGCCCGTTATGGAACAGACACAAAAGAAGAAGACCTCGAAGCCGTATTCACCTGAGTTTCGCGAACGTGCGGTGCGGTTGGTTATGGAACACCGCGATGAATATCAGAGCGAAGCTGCGGCGCTGACGGCGATCGCGGGCAAATTGGGTTGTTCGCCGGACAACCTTCGCGTTTGGGTCCGCCAGGTTCAGCGCGACGGCGGCGAACGACCGGGGCCCACCAGCGCTGAGAAGGCGCGCATCAAGGAGCTTGAGCGCGAGAACCGCGAACTCCGGCAGGCTAACGAGATTCTGAGGAAGGCGTCAGCGTATTTTGCTCAGGCGGAGCTCGATCGCCCGTTTCGCAAATTATTGATTTCATTGAGGAAAGCCGAGAGACACTTGGGGTCGAGCTAATCTGCAGGGCGCTGCAGTTTGCCCCTTCCACTTATTATGACCGGCGCGCCATCGAGCGTGATCCTGAGCGAGCGTCAGCTCGTGCCAAGTCTGATGCCGCTCTGAGCCTCAAGATCGACGGGGCCTGGGCGGACAACCGCAAACTTCTGTGGTTGCCGCCCATGGTGCAAGAGCTTTCTTACCTTTTGCGCATGTGATCGATTGCGAACTTCTGTCAGGCCTTTCAACGCAGCCATTTCAGAAGCTGCTGGCCGGTATGGTGATCCGCAGATCGGGTTCAAATCTCTACGCCGGGCTATTGCGCCCACAGTTTGCGCCTGGTTTTCCCGATCCAGATCTGTTCGAACATTCTGCCCATTCGGGTCGTCGCTCTCTCACACCTCCTATACCGGCGTCACGCCGATGGTTGCGTGACAGCCATCATGCAGCGCCAGCCGGTATCGGATCCTTGTAATCTTGCTGTTTCGTCAGCATGGCCCAGACCATGCGCGCCATCTTGTTGGCCAGTGCGATGGCGACCAAAATCTTCGGCTTGCGCACACGCAGCCGGTCGAGCCACGACCCCTCGCGAATGGACCTTGCCCCCATCCAGTTCAGCCGCGACATCGCGCCGATGATCAATAGGCGCCGGATGTCAGACTGCCCGGCCTTGGACACCCGTCCCAGCCGCTCTTTGCCCCCGGATCACATCTGCCTTGGCACAAGCCCGAGCCAGGCGGCAAAATCACGCCCACATTTGAACGTCTCCATTCGCAGGCGCAAAGGCCTCGACCGCCAGCGAGGTCATCGGCCCGACGCCCGGCATTGTTTGCAGCCTGCGCGCAGTCGGGGTCAGCGCCGCCTGCGCCGCGATCTTGAGGGTCTTGGCCTCAATGCATACGGTTTTCTCAGCAATCTGTTCAAGCAGGTCGCGCGCTTCTTCTCGCGCCAACTCGGGAAGATCGCATGTCTCGGCCTCAAGGATTTCGACAATCCGTTTGAGATGCACCGCCCCCTGCGGCACCGCATGGCCGTATTCGTAGAGCACCGCGCGGTGCTCTACGAATACGGCCATGCGGTGCCGCAGGGGGCGGTGCATCTCAAACGGATTGTCGAAATCCTTGAGGCCGAGACATGCGATCTTCCCGAGTTGGCGCGAGAAGAAGCGCGCGACCTGCTTGAACAGATTGCTGAGAAAACCGTATGCATTGAGGCCAAGACCCTCAAGATCGCGGCGCAGGCGGCGCTGACCCCGACTGCGCGCAGGCTGCAAACAATGCCGGGCGTCGGGCCGATGACCTCGCTGGCGGTCGAGGCCTTTGCGCCTGCGAATGGAGACGTTCAAATGTGGGCGTGATTTTGCCGCCTGGCTCGGGCTTGTGCCAAGGCAGATGTGATCCGGGGGCAAAGAGCGGCTGGGACGGGTGTCCAAGGCCGGGCAGTCTGACATCCGGCGCCTATTGATCATCGGCGCGATGTCGCGGCTGAACTGGATGGGGGCAAGGTCCATTCGCGAGGGGTCGTGGCTCGACCGGCTGCGTGTGCGCAAGCCGAAGATTTTGGTCGCCATCGCACTGGCCAACAAGATGGCGCGCATGGTCTGGGCCATGCTGACGAAACAGCAAGATTACAAGGATCCGATACCGGCTGGCGCTGCATGATGGCTGTCACGCAACCATCGGCGTGACGCCGGTATAGGAGGTGTGAGAGAGCGACGACCCGAATGGGCAGAATGTTCGAACAGATCTGGATCGGGAAAACCAGGCGCAAACTGTGGGCGCAATAGCCCGGCGTAGAGATTTGAACCCGATCTGCGGATCACCATACCGGCCAGCAGCTTCTGAAATGGCTGCGTTGAAAGGCCTGACAGAAGTTCGCAATCGATCACATGCGCAAAAGGTAAGAAAGCTCTTGCACCATGGGCGGCAACCACAGAAGTTTGCGGTTGTCCGCCCAGGCCCCGTCGATCTTGAGGCTCAGAGCGGCATCAGACTTGGCACGAGCTGACGCTCGCTCAGGATCACGCTCGATGGCGCGCCGGTCATAATAAGTGGAAGGGGCAAACTGCAGCGCCCTGCAGATTAGCTCGACCCCAAGTGTCTCTCGGCTTTCCTCAATGAAATCAATAATTTGCGAAACGGGCGATCGAGCTCCGCCTGAGCAAAATACGCTGACGCCTTCCTCAGAATCTCGTTAGCCTGCCGGAGTTCGCGGTTCTCGCGCTCAAGCTCCTTGATGCGCGCCTTCTCAGCGCTGGTGGGCCCCGGTCGTTCGCCGCCGTCGCGCTGAACCTGGCGGACCCAAACGCGAAGGTTGTCCGGCGAACAACCCAATTTGCCCGCGATCGCCGTCAGCGCCGCAGCTTCGCTCTGATATTCATCGCGGTGTTCCATAACCAACCGCACCGCACGTTCGCGAAACTCAGGTGAATACGGCTTCGAGGTCTTCTTCTTTTGTGTCTGTTCCATAACGGGCAATTCTCCGAGAGTTTTACCCTCCGGTAAAGCCGGGGCGGTTCAGGCCTTGATCATTCGCGCTTCCATCAGGCGGCGCAGGGTCGCGAACTTGGGCGGCAGGTCCCATTCAGCTAGGGGGGCCGCCTAGTCCAAGGCGTTGATCTTACGCTTGATCAGCGGAAGATAATGCACCGGTTCGAAGACCATGTCCTCGCGGTCGTAGCAGCGGGGATGGCGTGCGAACACCTGGCCACCGCAGCCGATCACGACCATGTCGACATAGCCCCTGATTCAGACGTCACGGTGGCCGTAGGCGACTGGCACCGAGTAATCATTGGTTTTGTAGCGCACCAGCGCCTGCGAACTGACGCGTCCGGTTGCCTGATCACAGGCATCGAACGGCGCCGCAGGAAGTTCGGACATCGCCACCAGATCACGCGCGAGGCGTTGATCGATCGTCTCGGACTGGCCGCGCAGGACATCCGCCTGACGCTTGCGGCATTGGTTCTCCAGATAGCCATTGAACGCGTCCCATGTCGCAAACCGTGGGATTGGCACCATGAAGTTGCGGCAGGAGTATCCAACCAGCCCTTCCACATTTCCCTTGTCGTTGCCTTTGCCGGGAGGGCCGTAGCGGTCGCGGAAAAGGTAGTGCGACAGCGTAGCCCGCTGACGCGTTCCATCAGGAAAGATCTTTGGAACCAGACAGCGGTCGTTGTCGTAGAAGACCGACGCACGCACCTTATCAACCGCAACACTGCGCGCAAGCTCATCTGGCGTGCTGAGATCATTCTGGCGACGGCGGGCGGTCATGGCACCTTTGAGATCATGCGGCGCGCGGGCACGTCAAAACCTACGGTATGGCGCTGGCAGCAGCGGTATCTCGATGAGGGCGTGGCAGGCCTCAAGCGCGACAAGACACGGCCGTCGCTGCCCATGGAAAAACAAGGCTGAAGGTACTCACCAAGCCCATGCAGGAGGCGCCACCCAATGCCACGCACTGGAGCCGTGCCCTGATGGCCGAAGCAATGGGTACCGCCAATCATAAAGCATCGATCGCGATATCTCATGCCGCCGCACAACATCGGCGATTGTCGAACCACCAAGATGGCTTTCTTTTACAACGCAGATTTTCTCAGCATCGGTCCAACGCCGACGGCGCCCGGTATCCGAAACCGATAAAACTTGTACTCATGTGCGTCCATATGGACACTCGATACTAAACCGACCCTAAACTGAAAAGACGGCACTCACCGGAGGAACACCGGGTTGAAGGGTGGGGGAACGGACAATTTGAGTTGCCGGGGCCATGAACAGCCTTTTGGTGGCCCATAGCCCTTACCTGCGCCGCGCCATCCGGGCAAGGTGCCCGCGATATAGCACCGAATTCTTCTGGAAAACTTTATCTTCGAAGGCGAACTGGAAGCCGCCGTCGTCGGCTGGGTGCGTACCTAAAAAATCACTGGCAGTATTCAGGTTAAATGTTCTGAGCCGACGCGCGCCGCGCTGCAAATGCTTCGCAATGATCCAGCAGCATCCGAATGAGAAGTGTACCCTCAAGTTCTGTCCGGTAAATCATCCCAATTGGAAAATCGATCTGCGGGAGCGTGACGGGCAGGATGCGCAATTGGTCAACCCGATTGCAAAATCGTGCGATGCTTATGGGCAGGATGCCGAGCAGTTCTGTCTTTGACAAAAGCCCTACCGTCGCCAGTGGCGAGATGCTCTCGACAGTGATGCAAGGGGGGCCATAGCCGCGATTGACAAGCCATGTTGAAACCAGACGGCTCGCCCCTGTCGTGCGGGTGGGCAGGATCCAGCTTGCGGCTGCCATCAACGCAGGCAACTGGTCGGGCGGGCACTGCGCGATGGGGTTTTGGGTGCCGCAAACCACCGCAGTCTCTTCATGAAACAGCGTCCTATGCCGCAGATCTGGGGTTAGACGCAAAGGGTCTATCCGGCCCAGAATGAGGTCGATCTTTCCATTGGATAAACGCTCCGCAAGGCGGACCTCATCGCCTTCCTCAATATAGAGGTTCAGGCCGGGCAAAGCGGCATGCAGCTGGCCATAGAGATCCGGCAGCAAATCGGTGGTAGCGACTGGAAACACACCGAGGCGCAGCTGTCCGATGCCGCCTTTGTGAACCACTTCAAGCTCGTCATGGCCCGCCCGCAGATCTGACAGCAGCAGGCCTGCGCGCTTGATCATCGCATCGCCCGCCAGCGTTGCCTTGATCCCCCGCCGGTTGCGCGTGAACAGGACCACGCCCAGAATTTCCTCAATGTCTTGCAGCATCTTTGTCGCGGTGGAATGAGCCATGTTCATGTCTTGGGCCACACGCGCAAGCTTCGGATCACGGCCCAGACGGTCTAGGAAATCGAAATGCCGCATCCGCAGCCTGCTGACCAAGGTGTTGAACCCTTCCATGTACCCCGCCCTCAGAGAAAGCCGGGGAGCCAGAGGGCGATGATTGGAAAGGCAAAAACCAGTCCCAGCGCCATCAGCTCCAGCGCGATGAAGGGCAGGATGGAGACGATGATATGCCGCATCGAGACCCCGTCGGGTGCCACCGACTGCATGATGAACAGCAACAGCCCGAAGGGTGGCGTGATCAGCCCGATCTCCAGCGCGATCAGCATCATCACGCCAAACCAGATCTGATCTATCCCCGCCGCATGGATGAGCGGCATGAAAATCGGCAGCGTGATCATCATGATGCTGACCTGATCCATCAGCGTGCCCAGCAGCAGTGCCACCATCAGCATCAGCGCCACAAGGACCATCGGACCAAGGCCGACCCCGAGGATAGCATCAACAAATTGCTTGCTCGCGCCCGAAAAGGACAGGATTTGCGAGAATGTGATGGAGCCTGAGATGATGATGAGGATCATCGCGGAGGTGCGGACGGTGCCTGACAGGGCTTCTTTGATCGCCTTGAGGCTGAGCGCGCGGTAGAAGGCCGCTGCGGCCAGAGTGGCCAGACAGCCGAGTGCAGCGGATTCAGACGGTGTTGCAAACCCCCCCAGAATGGATCCTACAACCACGATCACGATGCCCATCAAGGGCAGCACATCGCGCACCAGCGGCATCAGCCGGTCGCGCAGGGGCAAAACCTCGAGCGGGGCCGCCGGGGCCAATTCAGGGCGCAGGGTGCAGGTGATGACCACGTAGGCAACATAGAGTGCTGCCATCAAAAGGCCCGGGATGATGCCCGCCAGCAGCAGATTGCTGATCGGCATCCCCGCCAGCGATCCGAGCAGCACGGCGAGCGCGGAGGGCGGGATCAGCATCGCGACACCACCGATGCCCAGTATGGGCCCGATGCTGACAGTCGGGTGATAGCCCAGTCGCAGCATGTCGGGCAGCAGCACACGGCCCAGAACGGCCGTGTTGGCAATGCTCGATCCCGACAGCGAGGCAAAAACAGTGCCCGCGGCGATGGCCACCAGCGATAGCCGCCCCGGCACGCCGGTGATCGACTTTTCGATGGCGCGGATGGCCCGGGTCGCCAAACCGGTTGCCAAAAGGATCTCGCCCATCAGGACAAACAACGGAATTGGCACCAGTACAAAAGTACCAATGGATTCAGTAGCGTTAAGGACCAGCAGGCTGATCCCCGGCACGCCGCCAAAGATAAACCATGCCCCCACCAGATTGATTGCCAGAAAGGCAAAGGCCACGGGCACGCCGAGGGCCATAAGCAGCACCAGCGCGCCGCCCATCAGCCCCAGCAGAAGCTCCCAACCTACCGGGCTCACAGGGCCACCCCTGAATCCCCTTCGCCGGGTACCTCGATGCCCGAAAGGCGCCGAACGATCCGGCTGGCGAATTCCCATGTCAGCAGCAGCATGCCCAGCGGCATGACCGACAGCACGATCCATTGCGGCATCTCGATCTCCTTGAACAACATCGCGCCGCGCCGGTAAGCGGTCAGGGCTTCCTGGCTGGCGAACCATGTCAAAGCCAGGCAGGTCAGCGCCGCAATCAGATTGGCAAGGATCAAAAGCCGCCCCTTGCCTGCAGGCCCAAAACTGCGCAGCACCACATCGACGCGGATATGGTCACCGTGGCGCAGCACCGCAGGCGCGCCCAGAAAGCAGACGATTAGCAGGCCGTATTCCGACGCCTCAAGCGTCCAGCCCAAGGTCCGGTAGCCTGCTGCGCGCAGGATGACATCGGCGCTGATCACCACTGTGATGAAGGCGATAACGACCCCGGATATCCATCCGAGGCCGTCGATCACAAGACCGAACATGCGGTCGGTCGTGCGGGCGATCCGGTGCATGGCGGGGCTAGTTCGCCGTATAGGTCAGATCGCGCAGCTGTGCGCCATATTCGGGTGATTTGCGGATCACCTCGTCCCAAGCGGTCGTATCCGCTTTGCGCAGCAGCTCGGCACTTTCCGCATCGCCAAAGCGCACAGCCTCAATGCCTGCGGCATCCTGTTTGGCCAGCTCCTGCGCGTTGACCTCAATCAAAAAATCGGAGAACCAGTTTTCCGCTGCTATGCTCTCTTCTTCGAGAATGGTGCGCTGCGCGTCTGTTAGGCTGTCCCAGCGCCGCTCGTTCATCACCAGACCGATCTCGGAGCGGAAGAAGCCCGGCTCGAGGCGGTATTTGGTCACTTCCAGCAGACCCAGATCGCCGATTCCCCAGAGTGGCCAGCCGTAGCCGTCGATCACGCCGCTTTGCAGCGCGCCGTAGATCTCACCACCGGGCATCTGGGCGACTTCCGCGCCGAGCGTGTCCATCATGGGGCGGTAAAGGGGCGTGCCGCGCAGCGTAAATCCTGTCATATCGAGGCTTTCGGGTTTGCGGGCTGTGTAGATCTGCAGCGGGATGCCGTCCACGATCTTGCCCAGAAAAACGGTGCCCATCTTCTCGCGGTGGATCTTGTCCATCAGCGCCAGCGCGCCATTGGCGCGGACCTCCTGCACGGAGCGGTTGAAGTTCTTGAGCGCATCCGCCTCGGGCACAAGGTTGGTGTAGAAGGAGCCTGAGATATAGGCGATGTCGATCACGCCGCTTTGCACCGCAGCGCCCAGCTGGAACGGGTTGATCGAGGCGGGGTCAGCTACCAGTTCAAGCCGCAGATCGCCGCCATGGGCATTGACCTGCTCCATGAACCGCTCGATAGGGCGGTGCCACGTGCCTGTGGGCTGCAGGAAGGTGCCGACGCGCAGCACAGTCTCTGCCGCAACACTGCCCGCGATCAGCATCGAGGCTGCAGCGGCGGCGATGAGGATGGATCTTCTTTTCATTCTGTCTCTCCTTCTGAGGTGTGGCATGTGGGCAGGCGCCCGGTTTATCTCCGCCCGGCGTGGACGGGGGAATTTTGCGCAAGACCGGCAGGCACCTGTTTGCGCATTTTTTTCTTATCGGTTTTGCCGATGATCGTTTTGGGCAGTGCGGCGACAAAATCGATGTCGCGGGGCCATTTGTATTTCGTCAGCTGGGTTGCGATATGGGCGCGAATGTCCGCTTCCGTCAGGGCAGGGTCCGCGCGCACGACAAAGGCATGCAGGACTTCTCCCCGGTAGGCATCGGGCACCCCGATGATCGCAGCATCTGCAACGCCGGGCAAGGCAAACAGCACCTCCTCAATCTCACGCGGGAAGACGTTGTAGCCGGATGTGACCACCATGTCTTTCTTGCGGTCACAAATCACCAGATGGCCTGTCGCGGTCAGGCGCCCGATATCGCCGGTATAAAGCCAGCCGTCGCGTAGCGCCTGAGCCGTCTCTGCGGGGCAGTTTCTGTACCCTGCCATGATCTGCGGCCCGCGCGCGCGGATCTCGCCATCGGCATCTAAGGGTAGCGCGGTGCTGCCCGTCTCCACATCGACGATGGATATCTCTGTCGCAGGCGCTGCAATTCCCACCGTTCCGGGCAGACGTGCGCCCTGCAGCGGATTATAGGTCAGCACAGGCCCGGCTTCGGTTTGCCCGTAGCCTTCGCAGATCACGGCCCCCGTCGCGCGCTCCCACCGCGTCAGCACATCTGCCGCAAGGGCTGCCGACCCCGATGAGCAGACCCGCAGCGATGACAGATCTGCACGCCCGAACCCTTCGTCGCGCATCAGGGCCTGAAAGATTGTCGGGCTGGCCGACAGAAAGGAGATGCGGTGCTCTGCGATGTCCTGCAGCACACCATGGGCGGTGAATTTGGGCACGATTACCAGCATGCCGCCACAGTTTGCCGCCAAATAAAGGCCCATGGACACGGCATAAATGTGAAACAGGGGCGTAATCGCAAGGATCCGCTCTTGTGCGACAGTGGGCAGCAAGGCCTCTCGCTGCGCGATATTGATGGCGATGGCGGCATGGGTCAGGTCCACGCCCTTGGCTGCGCCTGTGGTGCCGCCGGTATATTGTAGGGTGGACAGCGTGCCGGGGTCGGGCAGGGGCAGGGTTGCTGAGGCGGGACTGCCCGGAACGGTAAGATCACGCGCGCTAGGCCCCACGCACAGCGTCGCGGTCCCCGCAGGCAGGATGGCGCTGAACACCGGCTCCAGACCGGCATCATGCACCAGCAGCGCCACATCGGCATCCGCCAGAACGGGCCCGAGTTCCGCCGCCGTATAGGCAGGATTGAGCGGGACGACCTGCGCGCCTGTCGCTTGTACCGCGAAAATCGCCACGGCGATATCCGCCGAATTGCCCATCAGTAAGGCAATGCGATCCCCTGTGCCAATGCCCGCCTGCCGGAACTCGGCGGCGAGGGCCGCGATGCAGCGGTGATATTCGCTATAGGTCAGCCGTTTCTCGCCGCAGACAATGGCTGTCTCTTTGGGGAACCTCTTGGCAGTCTGCGTCAGCATATGGATCACGCTGGGCCATGCGACCGGCATGTCGGGCACGCTCATGCGGGGTCTCCCACGTGCAGGACCAAGGCCATGGCGCTGTCGCCCGCAGCACAGCCGACAAACAGCCCGTATCCGCCGCCGCGTAGGGCAAGCTCTTCAATCAGCTCGATGATGGCGCGCACGCCCGTCGGCCCCTGCGGATGCCCCCAGACCAGCGAGCAGCCGAAATTGTTCATGCGGTTTACGTCGACGTCAAAGGCGCGGGCAAAGACGATGTCATTCACCACGAACGGATTGTGCGTCTTGATCGCTGCCATGTCCCCGATGCTCAGCCCTGCGCGTGCAAGGGCGCGGCGCGCGGCCGGTATCGGCGCTGCAGGCATGTGGGCGACCTTCTCGCGCGCCTGCCCGAACGCTAGGATCCGAACGCTGATAGCGGGATCGCGTGTTAGTTCGGCTGCGCGCTCCGCTGTGGTGACAATAATCGCGGCATTGCCGTCTGCGGGATGGGTTTGGCCCGCGCTGGTGACTGTCCCGCCTTCCAGCACCGGCCGCCGCGCGGCGATCCCCTCGGGTGTCGCCTCGTGAACGCCCTCATCGCCCTCCATCCGGTGCACCGTCTTTCGAAACCGCGCGTCCGGGACATCCAGAGGCAGCAACATAAAGCGGCGCTGGAACGCGCGGTCCTCGGCCAGAGCTGCGCCGTATTGTGTGTACCTCTGAATTGTTACGTCGTTTTGTTCCTGTGTCGTCACACCGTACTGTGCGGCGACATTCTCGGCGGTCTGGATCATCGCCACACCCGCATGGGGATCGCGGGCAAAATTATCCAGAACCCAGTTCTCAACTTGCGCTGCACCGCCCGCACCGGCCGCAGAGGGATAAACCAGCGTCGGCCCGTAGGAGGTCCGGTCGGCGGCCAGCGTTAAAACGGCAGAGGCATCGCCCCGTGCAATCTCGTCACAGGCCGCTGCAAGGATGCGCGCGCCTGTGGCACAGGCCTGTGCGATGGTAGGTCCCGACACGTTTGAATTGCCCAGCAAGGCCATCAGCCATGGGGCGCCATAAAAACTGTGTTGCTGGGGCACTGTTGTGCCCAGAACCGCAAAGTCAAACACCGATGGCGCGATGTCGCGCGCCGCAAGCGCCTGCGTCGCGACCCGGGCGGCGAACCGCAGGCTGTGCAACTCTGAGAGGCTTCCCTGCCACCGCGCGAATGGCGTGGACCACCAGCATCCGTAAGGAAGATGTGCGATAGCTTTCATTGACAGAGCCTCCCTCGTTTGCGGGGCAAGATGCTGTGCTTCAGCCCAAGCCGCAGGTTCGTTTCACTTACCTTAAGTCCGCTTAGCTGTCCTAAAAAGTGAATTAATATCACCCTGAATTCAACTAGTCAGAATTCTGAAATTAGCATTATTTAACCTAACTCAGCGCAGCTGTGTTCTGTTGTCGGCTCAGTCCGTAAGCTGGGCCTGCTTTTCGAACTCCTGCATCAGCAGGCGTGTCGCCGGAACAAGATTGCGATGGCTTCTGCGGGCGAGCACGATCTCGCGCCGCCAATGCGCGCTGGGCAAAGGAATCAGAACGATAAGGTCGCTTTTCTTTTCAAGCGAGAAAATCACGCGGCTCATCATCGTAAGGTAGTAGCCTTCTGCGACATGAATAGCCCCTAGATTTCTAGATGCCTTTCTTGGTAATTTTGGAAGCAAGGAGGACGATATGTCCGGAGCTAAATTCACAGACGAGTTCAAGCGCGATGCGGTCGCGCAGGTTGAGGATCGGGGCTACCCGGTACGCGAGGTGGCTGAGCGATTGGGTGTCAGCACCAAGTCGATCTACACTTGGCAAAAGCTGTTTTCGCGGCCCGCGAAGGTGATCAAAGAGGTCGCTGCCCAAGCCGATGAGATCCGCCGCCTGAAGCGTGATCTGGCGCGTGTGACGGAGGAGCGGGATATCCTAAAAAAGGCGACCGCATACTTCGCTAGGGAATCCCGGTGAAGTATGCCTTCATTGCTGAGCATCGACTGGACTTTGCCGTTCGTGCCATGTGCCGAATGCTTGTTGTGCATCCGAGCGGCTTCTATGCGTGGCTGCGTGAGCCATTTTGTCAGAATGCGCTGGAGGATCGGCGCCAAACCGTGCTGCTGAAGCAGGCTTGGGATGATAGTGGTGACGTCTATGGCTATCCGATGTCGGCCTGCGCGATGTGACCACCTTTCGGAAAGTAGAATTGTTCATGTGCTGGGCAGGGTGTACCGGATCAACCAACAGGATGAAAAGCCGCGCTTGGCACACACAGTCCCTTAATTGCAGGTTGAGCCGTCGGTTTCATCCGCGGTAATGCGTGGCCAGCCAGTTGCGCTACCCGTCCAGCGATCCTTCCCGAGATGGCATGGGTGCAGGCAAACACGCAACAGACTCGCACAGGTCAAACGAGGGAGACCCGAAGGTCGGCAAGGGCCTCAAGCTGTGCGCGAACATGGCTTTCCAGAACCCTTTGCATGGTCCCTGCTTCGATCATCATCGGCTTGCCTGATTGCTTT